>Ga0224512_10001656_pt1 | contig 21181 bp, 20 predicted proteins | sample SF_May12_sed_USG_4_FD_169103 | JGI IMG/M metagenome (GOLD analysis project Ga0224512, IMG submission 169103) | Sediment microbial communities from San Francisco Bay, California, United States - SF_May12_sed_USGS_13 | ecosystem: Environmental > Aquatic > Marine > Sediment | place: USA... | reverse complement strand
GGCGCCTTCAATCCCCCCAACCCCCCTTTGTCAAAGGGGGGCGATACCAATCCCCCCAACGTTCCTTTAGCAAAGGGGAGCGACACCAATCCCCCCATCCCCCCTTTTTTAGAGGGGGGCGGCACCAGTCCCCCCATCCCTCCTTTGGAAAAGGGGGGTGGTGCGCATGCACCGGGGGGATTTGAGCCGAATCTGGCTGAGCTGCTGCCGCTGGTCGCGCTGGGCACGGTCGCCGACGTGGTCGCACTGGACCATAACAACCGCGTCCTCGTACACCAGGGCTTGCAGCGAATCCGCCGCGGCCGGATGCAACCCGGCCTCGCCGCTCTATTTCAGGCAACCAGCCGCGATCCGCGCCGTGCAACCACGCGCGATCTCGGCTTTGTGGTTGCACCACGGCTCAATGCCGCCGGCCGTCTGGCCGATATGGCATTGGGCATCGAGTGCCTGAGCACCGAAGATCCAGTACGCTCATTTCAAATTGCGGGGGAGCTCGATCAGCTCAACCACGAGCGCCGCGCGATCGAGTCGGGAATGCAGGAGGAAGCGCTCGCCGCGCTCGAAGCAGCAGAATTCGACGAGAGCTACACGTTGAGCCTGTTCGATCCCGCCTGGCACCAGGGTGTCATCGGCATCCTGGCCGGACGGTTGAAGGATCGCTTCCACCGCCCCACCATCGCGTTCGCGCGCAGCAACGGCGGCGAGCTGCGCGGTTCGGGGCGTTCGATTCCGGGACTGCACCTGCGCGATGCGCTCGATCGCGTGGCCGTCCAGCACCCTGGGCTGATCGTCAAGTTTGGCGGGCATGCAGCAGCGGCCGGGCTCACGTTGCGAGAAGCGGAGCTCGAGCGATTTCGCACCGCCTTCGAGGAGGCGGCGCAGGGTTTGATTTCGCCAGCTGATCTCGAGCGCGTGATCGAAACGGACGGAGAACTCGACGACGACGATTATTCGCTTGACCTGGCACTGCTGCTTGAAGAAGGGGTATGGGGCCAGGGCTTTCCGCGCCCGTCGTTTCACGGCCGGTTCGACGTCGTCTCCCAGCGTGTCGTCGGCGACCGCCACCTGAAGCTCAGGCTTGCCCGATCCGGCCGCCCTCTCGATGCCATGTTGTTCGGCACGACCGGACCACTGCCCGCGCGCATCGAGGCCGTGCACCGGCTCGACGTCAACGAGTACCGGAGCCTGCGCAGCCTGCAGTTGACCATCGAGCACTGGCAGCCGGCGTTGGGATGACGGTCCACCATGTATAATTCGGGCATGGAAGCAGAGCACATCAACGCCATTGCCAAGCGCCTTCAGGACGTCGGGTCCCGCGCCGCAGATCTGCGGAGGTATCTTTGACTTCGACGGCAAAAAAAACCGGCTCGAAGCGCTGAACAAGGAACTGGAGGATCCCGGCGTCTGGTCGGACGGCCGGCGCGCGCAGGAACTCGGCAGGGAAAAAAAGGCGCTCGAAGCCGTCCTCGGGCAGCTGGAGACGACAGCGAGCGGGCTGCGCGACGCGTCCGAGCTGTTCCAGATGGCACGCAGCGAGCAGGATGAAGCGACGCTGCGCGCGATCGACACCGATGCACGCGATCTGGAAAAATCGGTGGCGGAACTGGAATTCCGCCGGATGTTTTCCAACCCCCTCGACTCGAACAACTGCTTCGCCGATATCCAGGCGGGCTCAGGCGGGACGGAAGCGCAGGACTGGGCCCAGATGCTGGTACGCATGTACACACGTTACTGCGAGCGCAAGGGTTTCCGCGTCGAGCTGCTCGAGGAGTCACCGGGCGAAGTCGCAGGCGTTAAGAGTGCGGCCCTCAAGGTGACCGGTGACTACGCTTACGGCCACCTGAGAACGGAGACCGGGATCCACCGGCTGGTGCGCAAATCACCCTTTGACGCGAACAACCGCCGCCACACCTCTTTCGCCAGCGTGTTCATCTACCCCGAAGTCGACGAGACCATCGAGATCGCGGTCAACCCTGCGGACCTTCGGGTGGACACCTTCCGCGCGTCGGGAGCCGGCGGCCAGCACATAAACAAGACCGATTCGGCGGTGCGAATCACGCATATGCCCACAGGCATCGTCGTGCAATGCCAGAGCGACCGCTCGCAGCACCGCAACCGGGCCGAGGCCATGGCGATGCTCAAATCCCGGCTCTACGAGCTCGAGCTGCGTAAACGCGAGGAAGAGCAGCAGGCCCTCGAGGACACCAAGACCGATATCGGATGGGGCCATCAGATCCGCTCCTACGTGCTCGACCACTCGCGCATCAAGGACCTGCGCACCAACGTGGAGATCGGCAATACGCAGGCCGTTCTCGACGGTGATCTCGACGATTTCATCGACGCCAGCCTCAAGCGGGGGCTCTAGACTTTCACAGCACGACGCCAGACCCATGTCGAACACACCGCAGCAACCCTCATCACCGCCCGCGCCGCAGACCGCGCAAGATCGCGAGAAGCTCGTCGCAGAGCGCCGCGTCAAGCTTCAAGCCCTGCGCGCGAAGGGCTTTGCCTACCAGAACGGATTCCAGCGCGAGCATTTGGGCGCCGAGCTGGTCGAGAAGTACGAAAAGACCGACCGCGATTCGCTCGATCTCAATCCGGTCGCAGTCAAGGTCTCTGGCCGGCTGATGCTTCGGCGGACGATGGGCAAAATCACCTTCGCGAACATCCAGGACATGAGCGGCCAGATTCAGATCTTTGTGGCCGACAACGCTCCGAGCAAGGAAGTGCACGAGGCTTTCAAGCATTACGATATCGGCGACATCATTGGCGTGAGCGGCGTACTGTTCAAGACCAAGACCGATGAGGTGACCATCCGCGTCAGGGAAATGCACCTGCTGGCGAAGTCGCTGCGGCCGCTCCCGGACAAATTCCACGGCCTCACCGACCACGAGCTGCGCTACCGCCAGCGCTACGTCGACCTGATCGTCAACGAAGAGACGCGGCTGTTGTTCGCGCAACGCTCGCGCATCACCCAGGCCATCCGTGACTTCCTCCTCAGCAAGGGTTACCTGGAGGTAGAGACGCCGATGATGCAAACCATTCCCGGGGGCGCCGCGGCGCGGCCGTTTGCGACGCACCATAACGCGCTGGACATGGATTTGTATCTGCGTATCGCGCCGGAGCTCTACCTCAAGCGGCTGGTCGTGGGAGGGTTCGAAAAGGTATTTGAGATCAACCGCAACTTCCGCAACGAGGGCATCTCGACCAAGCACAACCCCGAATTCACCATGCTGGAGTTCTACGCGGCGCATACGAACTACCAGTACATGATGACCATGATCCCGCTGATTCTGGCTTACGCTGCGAAAAACTCCCTCGAGATGTCGACCATCAACTACCAGGGACATGTGATCGATCTTACCAAGCCATACCAGCGGCTCACGATCACGCAAGCGATCAAGCAGCATCACCCCGAAATGACAGATACCACGCTCAATGATCGCGCTGCGCTCATTGCCAGGCTGAAGGAGCTCGGCATTACCTACCGCTCCGCGGACGGCATCGGCGGGCTGCAGTTGACGCTGTTCGAAAACACGGTGGAGGACAAGCTCATTCAGCCCACCTTCATACTCGATTACCCGACGGAGGTCTCGCCGCTTGCCCGCCGCAGCGACAAGAATCCGGAAATCACCGAGCGCTTCGAGCTCTACATCGCCGGTCGCGAAATCGCCAACGGCTTCTCCGAGCTGAACGATCCCGAAGACCAGGCAACGCGCTTCCGGGAGCAGGTAAGCCAGCGCGAAGCAGGTGACGCCGAGGCCATGCACTACGACTCGGATTACATTCGCGCCCTCGAGTACGGCATGCCACCCGCGTCCGGCGCGGGAATCGGAATCGACCGGCTGGTGATGCTCTTCACCGACAGCCCGTCGATTCGCGACGTTATCCTGTTCCCGCTGCTGCGCCCAGAGCAGGAGTAGCCATCACCACTGGTGGCTAAGTGGCTAAGCGCGCGTAACAAAATCAAGTAGATCCGCCGCAGATTAACGCAGACATGGACCACCCGCTCTGGCAGCCTTCCCCCGAGCGCATCGCCCGGGCCAACCTCACCGCGTTCATGCGCGACGTGCAGCAGCGCTGGAACGCGACCACCGGCGATTACTCGAGCCTTTATCAATGGTCGGTGACCGAGCCGGAGCACTTCTGGCAATCGGTATGGTCGTTCTGCAAGGTCATCGGAGAGCACGGCGACGGGCCCGTGCTGACGGACGGCAACAAGATGCCCGGTGCAAAGTGGTTCCCGGAAGCGCGGCTCAATTACGCCGAGAACCTGCTGCGCCGGCGTGATCGCGCCGCCGCGATCGTATTCTGGGGAGAGGATCGGTTGAAAAGCCGCGTGACCTACGGCGAGCTGTATGCCGAAGTCTCGCGCCTGTCACAAGCGCTACGCGCGGCCGGCGTCAAACCAGGAGACCGCGTAGCGGGCTACATGCCCAATCTTCCCGGGACGGTAATCGCGATGCTGGCCGCGGTGAGCATCGGCGCCACCTGGTCCTCGTGCTCGCCCGATTTCGGCGTCCAGGGTGTACTCGACCGGTTCGGGCAGATCGAGCCCAAAATACTTTTTGCCGCTGACGGCTATTTCTACAACGGAAAGACGGTCGATGTCATCGACCGTCTTAAGGAGATCACCGCAAATCTTCCATCGGTGCAGACGGTCGTCGTTGTACCCTATACAAGGCGCGACCCTGTTATTCGCGGAATCCCCAATTCCGCGAATGTCCATGAGTTCATGGCGCCGTATCGGCCGCAGCGGATCACCTTTGAGCGGCTGCCCTTCGACCACCCGCTCTACATCCTCTACTCGTCGGGCACGACCGGAGTCCCCAAGTGCATCGTGCATGGTGCCGGTGGCACGCTTTTGCAGCACCTCAAGGAACACCAGCTGCATGTCGACCTCAAAAAGGGCGACCGGCTGTTCTACTTCTCGACTTGCGGCTGGATGATGTGGAACTGGCTTGTCACGGGGCTTGCGTCGGGCGCAACCGCGCTGCTCTACGATGGTGCGCCGCTGATCGCCGGCGGACGCATCCTCTTCGATCTTGCCGAGACCGAGGCCATGACCGTCTTCGGTACATCGGCAAAATACATCGACGGCATCGCGAAGCTCGGACTCAAACCGCGCGAGAGCCATCGCCTCGGCCCGCTCAGAACGCTGCTGTCGACGGGCTCGCCGCTGCTACCCGAAGCCTTCGATTATGTCTACCGCGAGATCAAGGATGATCTCCATCTTGCGTCCATCTCCGGTGGCACCGATCTCATCTCCTGCTTCACGCTCGGAAATCCGATCGGGCCGGTATGGCGCGGAGAGTTGCAGTGCCGCGGCCTGGGCATGAAAGTCGACGTCCTCGATGAGCAGGGGCGTTCGGTGCGCGGCGAAAAAGGAGATCTCGTTTGCACGGCGCCTTTCCCCTCGATGCCGGTCGGCTTCTGGAACGACCCCGACGACGTCAAGTACCGCGCAGCCTATTTCGAGAAATTCCCGAACATCTGGTGTCACGGCGACTACGTCGAGCTGACCGCGCGTGACGGCCTGATCATCTACGGCCGCTCGGACGCGGTACTCAATCCGGGCGGCGTGCGTATCGGGACCGCGGAAATCTACCGGCAGGTCGAACAGCTCGACGAGGTCGTGGAAAGCCTGGTGATCGGCCAGTCCTGGCCGCCCGAGCAGCCCAACGACGTGCGCGTCGTCCTGTTCGTCAGGCTGCGAGATGAGCTCACGCTGGACGACCCGCTGATCGAGAAGATCAGACGGCGGATCCGCGACAACACGACGCCCCGCCACGTGCCCGGCAGAGTGGTTCAGGTCAGCGATATTCCACGCACCAAGAACGGCAAGATCGTGGAGCTCGCCGTGCGCGAGGTCGTTCACGGCCGCTCGGTGAAAAACCTCGAATCGCTCGCCAATCCGGAAGCGCTCGCGCACTACCGTCAGCGTCCGGAGCTCGCTTCCTGACGCAAGCGTGATCCATGTCACGCGCCAATCCGCTTCCGGCGTTTCCTGTCGCCACCGGGCGACGCAGCGATTCCGGGCTGCGACAACGCCTCGCTAAATGATAGGTAAATCATTGTTGCCGGGAGCAATTTTTCACATCGCCTGGGAATTCCTGCGCGTAGCATAGTCGTTGCACGAGGTGGAGCTTTCCGGCGAACACAGGAGGCGACCATGTCAGATACTCAGAATCGAGTGAATCCGATCGTCGCGATCGCGGCCGTGTCCGTGATCATTTTGAGCGCGGTGGGTGGCGGCGTGATGACTGGCATCATTCCGAACTCTTTCTCGAAGAGCACCGAGCATCCGGCGGCGACGCAAGCCGCAGACAGCGCGGCAGCACCGCGGCAGATGGCAGCGCCGTCGACGACCGCGCCGCTTTCCCGGATAACCCCGAGTGCGCCGGTCCGCATCGCCGCGGCCGAAATGCCGACACTCGCGCCCAGCGTTTGCGCCGACTGCGGCAAGGTCACCACGATCAATGTGGTCGAGCAGGCGGGCGAAGGAACCGGGCTCGGCGCCGTGGCCGGCGGTGTGATCGGCGGTGTGCTCGGCAACCAGATCGGGCGCGGAAACGGGCGCAAGATCGCGACGGTCGCGGGTGCTGCGGGCGGTGCCTATGCCGGCCATCAGGCAGAGAAACACGTTAGGACCACCCAGCGCTGGAAGGTTGCCGTGCGGATGGAAAGCGGCTCGACGCGCATGTTCTCCTACAATCACGAGCCGAGTGTCCATGTCGGCGATTACGTCAGGGTCCGGGATGGCGGGCTGATGTTGAACTGACGCTGACGTTCTCCACAGAGGCCGCTCCGCGGGGGCGGCCCTTTCTTGTACTGCCGCCGTCCGCGTCGCTTTGACACGCCGAATCGGGAATACCTAGACTCGACCGGTAGTGCATCGGCGGGCGCGATCGCGCCCGGCCGAACACTTCTTCCTCGCGCCGGAGACCGCCGTGACCGGATTTGCATTGACGCTGATTCTGGTCGCTGCGGTCATCCACGCTTCGTGCTCACAGCCATGGTGTTCACCCCCGTGAGCTACGTCGCACCTGCGCTGGAAGTCAGTATCCTTATCGCTGCCGTAATGGGAGCGCAGCTGTTGAGAGAGGGCGAGACCCTCCGGCGCCTGACCGCCGCCGCGGCAATGGTCGGTGGAATCGTCTGCCTGGCTATCGGCTAAGAGCCCCTACGCCCGCGCGCTCAATAATTCCAGATTTGCCACCAGGGCGTGTTCGCCCGGCGCGGATCGCCCTTGATCCAGGGGCTGTTGGGAAAGTTGGCCATGAGCACGCGCTCGGCGTCCTTGCGGAGGTCTTCCATCCCGAGCTTTTCGTAGGCCTTGACCAGGATCACGAGTCCCTCTTCGTTGGCCGGCGCCTGCGGATAGGTCTTGAGCGCGGCCTGGGCACGGTTCGCTGCCGCCACATAAGCCCCGCGTTTTATGTAGTAACGCGCCACATGAACCTCATGCGCCGCCAGCGCGTTGACGAGGTATTTCATGCGCTCGATCGAGTCTGGCGTGTAACGGCTGTTCGGGAAGCGCGCAACCAGTTCCTTGAACGCCAGGAACGCATCGCGGGCGGCCTTCGGGTCGCGCTCGCTGAGATCCTGCCCGCTGATGTAGCCGGTCCAGCCAAGATCCTCGTTGAAGCTGGCGAGCCCCCGCAAATAGTACGCGTAATCGACGTTGGGGTGATTCGGATGCAGCTTCATGAACCGTTCGGCTGCGCTGATCGCCTCGCTCCGCTTGTCGTCCTTGTAATAGGCATACGGGACTTCGAGCTGCGCCTGCTGCGCGAAGCGCCCGTGCGGGTAGCGCGCCTCGAGCTTCTGGTAATACTTGATGGCCTCCTCGTAATTGGGCTCGTCGAGCTTGGCTTTCGCCTCAGCGTAGAGTCTCTGGGCCGACCAGCCCTTGGTCTCGTCGGGCTGCTCGCCAAACAAGCCGCAGGAGGCGACGAGGACGCCCGCGAGTAGCGATAAACTATGTCGAAGGATGGACCGCATGAAAGTGTCGGAAAATTATAGCTCAAAGCACACCGGGATGGCGCCTCTCAGGCTCACCGTCCCTCCTGCGTGTGCCGGCCTGCGGTTGGACCAGGCGCTGTCTCGTTTGTTGCCACAGTATTCGCGCAGCCGGCTCGCGCGATGGGTACGCGCGAGCCAGATCAGGCTCGATGGCGCCGCCGCGCTCCCGCGCCGCCGCGTCTGGGGCGGCGAGGTGATCGACATTGTTCCGGCTCCCGATCCGGTGAGCCTTGTCAACGAGCCCGAGGACATCGCGCTCGATATCGTCCACGAGGACGCGGCCTTGCTGGTCATCAACAAGCCGGCCGGGCTCGTCGTCCATCCTGGAAGCGGCAACTGGAGCGGGACGCTGCTCAATGCCTTGCTGCGACACCTGCCGGATCTGGCGCGACTGCCTCGCGCCGGCATCGTGCACCGGCTCGACAAGGACACCAGCGGCCTGCTGGTCGTGGCCAAGACCTTTGCCACGCAAACCGATCTCGTGCGCCAGCTGCAGGCGCGCAGCGTGACGCGAGAGTACCGCGCGCTCGTGCATGGACGCATCACGCGCGATGGCAAGGTCGAGGCACCCATCGGGCGCCACCCCGTCAGCCGGACCCGCATGGCGGTGGTTGCCCGCGGCCGACATGCTGTCACGCACTATGAAGTGATGGAGCGTTTTTCGGAGGCCACGCTCCTGCGCTGCCGGCTGGAGACTGGCAGAACGCATCAGATTCGCGTCCACTTCGCCTCAATCGGTCACCCGCTGGTTGGCGATCCCACCTATGGCAAGCGACACGCAACGCTCGCGTTCCCGCGACAGGCACTTCACGCCGAGCGCCTCGCCCTGCGCCATCCGGAGACTCGGCGGGTTAAGAGCTGGCGCGTTTCCCCGCCCGCGGACATGCAACGCTTGATCCGGGCGTTGCGCAAGCAGGCATGACACTCGACCCCGACTGGATCGTGCCCGATTGGCCCGCGCCGCTATGCATCAAGGCGGTCATCACGACGCGCGCGGGCGGATCCAGCACCGGCCCCTACGCGGGCCTGAACCTCGGGCTGCGCACCGGCGACGACGCCAGTGCCGTTGCAGCGAATCGCGCGCGGCTGCGCGCCGCGCTACCCCAGGAGCCCAGGTGGCTGCAGCAGATGCACGGCAGCGTGGTCGCCGACGCGGACGCGCTGACGACGGACATGCCCGAAGCCGACGCGAGCATCACGCATTTCCCGGGAACAGTCTGCGCGGTCCTCGTGGCTGATTGCGTTCCCGTGCTGTTCACGAATCGCGCCGGGACGGTGGTCGCCGTCGCCCACGCAGGCTGGCGCGGTCTCGCCGGTGGCGTGATCGAGCGTACCGTCGCGGCGATCGGCGGGCAGCCTGGCGACTTGCTGGCCTACCTGGGACCCGGCATCGGGCCGCAGGCTTTCGAAGTCGGCCCTGACGTAAGGGAGGCTTTTCTCGCAATTGACCCGCACGATGCCGGCGCGTTCACTTCGCACACCCCGGGAAAATGGCTGGCCGATCTCTTTCTGCTGGCGCGCAAACGGCTCCAGCGCGCAGGGGTGCAACACCTCTTCGGCGGCGGGACTTGCACGTACTCCGATCCCGCGCGCTTCTTTTCCTATCGTCGCGACCGGATGACCGGCCGCATGGCGGCGCTCATCTGGCGCGAGGAAGCCGACGGACCCTGATTCGCGTCGGCGTCGGCGGTTCTGGGCCAGCTTCGCCTTTCTCGCACCTGTCATCGCTCACGGGACACGGCCCGTGATGTTATCCCGTATAATTCCGCGCTTCCCTTCCTATTGCCGGCGTGCGGCACGAGCGGCCGCCCGGCCTAGACAGAAGCGCTCGGCGATGACGACACTGGCCTGGATCGGCGCGGCAACAGTGGCAGGCGGTGTGCTGTCGGTTGCAGCCGCGGGCGCGCTTGCGCTTAGGGCACGTGCCGCTCACATCCCGGTTCTGATCAGCTACGCGGTCGGGGCGCTCCTCGGCGCAGTTTTCCTGGAACTGCTCCCCCACGCATTCCGGCTGACGGATAGCCCCGAGCGGATGGCTGGCACCATTCTCGTCGGGATATTGGTTTTTTTCGTCCTCGAAAAGCTCGTGCTGTGGCGCCATTGCCACGTCGAAGAATGCGAAGCGCATGACCCGCCCGCTTTTCTGCACGATCACGGACGAAGCGGCGCGATGATCATGATCGGCGACACCTTCCACAACTTCGTCGATGGCATATTGATCGCAGCCGCCTTTATGGCAAATCACGAGCTGGGCATCGTTACTGCGATGGCCATCATCGCGCACGAGATTCCGCAGGAAATCGGCGATTTCCTGATTCTGTTGCATTCCGGTTATACGAAAAACCAGGCGCTCCTGCTCAACGTCCTGTCGAGCGCCGCCATGGTGGCTGGCGGACTCATCGCCTACTTTGCACTGCAGACACTGCAGCAATGGGTTGCGCCTCTGCTCGGGCTCGCGGCTGCGAGCATGCTCTATGTGGCGGTGGCGGACCTGATCCCCGGGTTGCACCGCCGTCCCGAGCTGGGTGCCACGGCGCAACAGGTCGTGCTCATCGCGCTGGGTGTGATGACGATCTGGCTCGTGGGCGAAATCGCACACTCCGCCGCATGAATCGCGCCGCCAACAACACCGTGCCCACGACCGAACAGCTTGAGGCGTTGAACCGCCGGCTGATCGAGGGTGTGGTCGGGCCGCTCGGCCTTGATCTGAGCCTCGATGTAGCCGAGTTATTGAGGTCGCTCGCCGCCGGCCTCGTGCAGGACCCGGATCACTGGCGCGAACTGCAGGCCCGCTACTACCGCATGCAACTCGAACTCTGGGGAGCCTATGCGCTGCAACCCGATCCGCCGCCACGCCCGCTCGTCGAGCCGGACCCTTCTGACCGGCGGTTTCGGGGTGCGGACTGGCGCAAGGCGCCGTACTTCGACTACCTCGTCCAGTCCTATCTGCTGTCGGCGCGCTGGCTGAAGGACATCGTCGACAACGTGCAGCTCGAGCCGCATACCAAGCGCAAGCTCGATTTCTTCGCGCGACAGTTGATCGACGCGATGTCGCCCGCCAATTTCCCGTGGAGCAATCCCGAAGCCCTGACACTGGCTGCTGAAACCGACGGCGAGAGCGTTCGACAAGGGCTGCGCAACCTCACTGCCGACGTCGAAAAAGGCATGGTGTCGATGACCGACGACACCGCATTCGAAATCGGCCGTAATCTCGCGCTCACCCCCGGAGCGGTGATCTTCGAGAACGAGTTCATGCAGCTCGTGCAGTACCGTCCCGCCACTGAAACGGTGTTTGAGCGACCGCTGGTCATGGTGCCACCCTGCATCAACAAGTATTACATCCTCGACCTCCAGCCGGAGAACTCCTTCGTGCGCTTCGCGGTCGAGCAAGGCCACACCGTTTACATGATCTCCTGGCGCAACATGCCCAACGAGATGGGCCGGGCGACCTGGGACGACTACCTCGAGCACGGCGTGATCAAGGCGCTTGCGATCGCGAGCGAGGTCTGCGCCATGCCGCAGGTCAACGCGCTGGGCTTCTGCGTGGGCGGCACACTGCTCGGCTCCGCGCTCGCCGTGCTACGCGCGCGGGAACGCGATCCGGTCGCGAGCCTCACCCTGCTCGCGACGATGCTCGACTTCAGCGACACCGGCGAGCTCAGCGTATTTATCGATGAGGCCTACGTTCGCAAGCGCGAACAGGATTTCGCGCAGGGAGGGGTCCTGCACGGCCGCGAGCTCGCGCTCACCTTTGCAAGCCTGCGCGCCAACGATCTCATCTGGCAATACGTGGTGAACAACTATCTCAAGGGCCGCACCCCGGACGCGTTCGATTTGCTCTACTGGAACAGCGATAGCACCAATCTGCCGGGCGCGATGTATGTCTACTACGTGCGCAATATGTATCTCGAGAACAACCTGAGGCTGCCCAACCGGCTCACCCTGTGCGGGGTCCCGGTCGATCTCCGCCGCGTCGATATGCCGGTGTATGTTGTCGCGACACGCGAGGACCATATCGTGCCGTGGAAGACCGCCTTTGCCAGCGCCCGCCTGCTTGCGGGTAAAATCGAAGCCGTGCTGGGGCGAGCGGGCACATTGCCGGGGTGATCAACCCGGCCACGAAGAACCGCCGCCACTACTGGCTTAACCCCGAGCCGGAGGACGATCCAGAGCGCTGGCTGGCCGGCGCGAGGACCCATCCGGGCAGCTGGTGGACGCACTGGAGTGCATGGCTCGCGCGGTTTGGTGGCCAGCGGGTCGCGGCGCGATCCACGCCAGGCGGCGGCGACTATCGCGAGATCGAGCCCGCGCCAGGGCGTTACGTTCGGGAAAAGTGCCGGTAGGCGACCGGTTTGCAACCAGCGGCGCGGATGCACGCGCTGCTATCGTTTGTAATTTGCGTTTATTTCAAACAAGGAGACGGCATCATGGCACAGCGAGTCGCAGTAGTTACGGGCGGCATGGGTGGAATTGGCGAAGCGATCTGCATGCGGCTTGCCAAGGCCGGTCACAAGGTCGTGGCGACCTACTCTCCGGGCAACACCAAATCCGCGCAATGGCTGCAGGAAATGAAAGCCAAGGGCTTCGACTTTCACGCGGTCCAGGTCGACGTCATCGATTTCGATTCCTGTCAGAAGGCCGTTGCCAAGATCCAATCGGACGTCGGCGCGGTCGATATCCTCGTCAACAATGCGGGAATCACGCGCGACAAAACGTTCGCCAAGATGAGCAAAGACGACTGGGACGCAGTCCTGCGCACCAATCTCGACAGCGTATTCAACATGACCAAACCCGTGTGCGACGGCATGGTCAGCCGCGGCTGGGGACGGATCATCAATATCTCTTCGGTCAACGGGCAGAAAGGCCAGTTCGGACAGTCCAACTACTCTACTGCGAAAGCGGGAATGCACGGCCTCACCAAGGCGCTGGCTCAGGAAGTGGCGCGCAAGGGTGTGACGGTGAATACGGTATCTCCGGGCTACATTGGTACCAAGATGGTGCTGGCCGTGCCGAAGGAGGTCCTCGACACCAAGATCATTCCCCAGATCCCCGTCGGCCGTCTCGGCAAACCCGAGGAGGTCGCGGAACTGGTCGCCTACATTTGCCAAGACGAAGCCAGTTTCATGACGGGCGCCAACGTCGCGATCAACGGCGGCCAGCACATGTACTAGACGGCAGGAAGCGCGACGCAGTGCAAGTGATTGCGGCACCGCCACGGGTCTCGGCCGTGACGAGCGGCGCCGAGTTGCGTCTTCTGGCATTGACGCGCAGCCACACGATGTGAGGAAGGCCTTGATTTATCGATATTTTTCAAAACCTTAGATTGCAATATCCGCATTGCTCTGCAATAATACGCCGTTTCCCTCGATGCGGCGGGCCGTCATGAGCGAAGAGCCGAGAATCATCAAGAAGTACCCGAATCGGCGGCTGTACGACACGGAAACCAGCAGTTACATCACGCTCGCCGACGTCAAACGGCTGGTGCTGGAACACGTCGCGTTGCGCGTGCAGGATGCCAAGACCCGCGAGGACCTGACCCGGAGCATCCTGCTGCAAATCATTCTCGAGGAGGAAACCGCCGGGGCGCCGATATTCTCTAGCGACGTGCTGTCGCAGATCATCCGCTTCTACGGCAACGCCATGCAGGGCATGATGGGCAGCTACCTCGAGAAAAACATCCATACCTTCATCGAGATCCAGAAGCGCCTGCAGGACCAGTCGCGGCAGGTGTATGGCGAGAACCCGATGCTCGGTGCGGACGCCTGGAACGAGTTCATCAAGATGCAGGGCCCGGCCATCCAGGGTCTGATGGGGCACTATCTCGAGCAGAGCGCGAACGCCTTCATGGAAATGCAGCAGCAGCTGCAGCAGCAAACGCGCAATCTCTTCAGCACGTTCCCCTTCCCCGATTTCAGCGGCGGCGGCTCCCGCCAGGCGGGCGAGGGAAAATCGCCGGATGGACCGGCGCATGACGTTGACAAGAAAGAAGGCGGCGAAGGCAAGTCCTGAACGGGCGCGTCCTGCCGCCCGTCCATCGGCGCCACCGAAAGTCGGTTTCGTCTCGCTCGGCTGCCCCAAGGCGCTAGTCGACTCGGAGCGCATTCTCACTCAGCTGCGCGCCGAAGGCTATCTCATCTCCCGCACCTACGACGACGCGGATCTCGTCGTCGTCAACACTTGCGGCTTTATCGACGACGCGATCCGGGAATCGCTGGACGCCGTCGGGGAAGCACTCGCTGAAAACGGCAAGGTCATCGTGACCGGCTGCCTGGGTGCCAAGGGCGACATCGTCGAGCGCACCCACCCGCGCGTGCTCGCAGTGACGGGACCGCAGGCCACCGCTGAGGTGATGCGCGCTGTCCACAAACATTTGCCGCAGCCGCATGACCCATTCACGAGCCTCGTGCCGGCCCAGGGCGTGAAGCTGACGCCGCGGCACTATGCCTATCTCAAGATCGCCGAAGGCTGCAACCACCGCTGCACGTTCTGCATCATCCCGTCGATGCGCGGCAATCTCGTCAGCCGCCCGATTGGAGACGTCATGCAGGAAGCGCAGAACCTCGTTCGCGCCGGCGTGAAGGAACTGCTGGTCATTTCGCAGGACACCAGCGCCTACGGCGTCGACGTGAAATACCGTACCGGCTTCTGGCAGGGCCGGCCCCTGCAGACCCGCATGACCGATCTCGCGCGCGCCCTTGGCGAGCTGGGCATCTGGGTACGGCTGCACTACGTTTATCCCTACCCGCATGTGGACGACATCGTGCCGCTGATGGCGGAGGGCAAACTGTTGCCCTATCTCGACGTCCCCTTCCAGCACGCGAGCCCGCGCATCCTGAAGCAGATGAAACGCCCGGCGAACGCGGAAGACAACCTCGCGCGTATCCGACGCTGGCGCGAGATCTGTCCCGATATCACCATTCGCAGCACGTTCATCGTCGGGTTTCCGGGCGAGACTGCAGCCGAGTTCGAGGAACTGCTGTCCTTTCTGGACGAAGCGCGGCTCGACCGTGTGGGATGCTTTCCCTACTCGCCCGTGGAAGGCGCAGCCGCCAACGCCCTTCCCGGCCGGCTGCCTGACGACGTGATGCAGGAACGCCGCGCCCGCTTCATGGAGTTGCAGGCACGAATCAGCGCCGAGCGGCTCACGCGCAAAGTCGGCAAGACGCTCACGGTGCTGGTGGACGAGGTGGACGAGGTGGACGCGGCGGGTGCGCTGGCGCGGTCGAGCGCGGACGCGCCGGACATCGACGGGATCGTCCGCGTTTCCTCTTCAGCGAATCTGCGTGCCGGAGAATTCGCAACCGTGCGTGTCACGCGTGCGGACGAACACGACCTGTGGGCCACGCTCGCTGAAGCGTGACCCGTGATGGGTGATGGGTGATGGGTGATGGGTGGCGCCGGGAGGCCCAGTATGAGGTCAACGGTCGTGAGCCCTTCAGCCTCATTCCGTCCATGCGCGTCAAGAGCCGGTCGGCGGCACGATGATGAATAAGCTTAGGGAGTGGGCCAGACGGTTACAGCGGGAGATCGTCGCGCTCTGGTTTTGCGCCCGGCACCCGGACACTCCGTTCCTCGCCAAGGTCATCGCGGCCGCGGTCGTTGCCTATGCCTTCAGCCCGATCGATCTTGTGCCCGACTTTATTCCCGTTCTCGGCTACCTCGACGACCTCATCATCCTGCCCATCGGGATCTGGCTCGTGCTGAAACTCGTACCCGACCCGGTGCTCGCGCAGTGCCGGGAGCAGGCAGCTCGCTGGTTGGCGCAGGGCAGCGCGAAACCGCGCAGCCGCATCGGCGCCGTCATCATCATCGCGCTCTGGGCATTGTTGCTTTGGCTCGGGTGGCGTTGGGCCCAGACCTGGCTCGCGTATTGAAAAAAGGCGACCTATGACGACGCGCTTCAGCGCTGCGAAAAGTCAACGATTTCATCGTTTACGAGTTTTCGGGAAGGACGGCCTGGCGCCCGGTAACCCCGGGTTGCACGGCAACGGGACTAATAGGCATAATTACATCAATCATATCAATTGAGGTGACTACTATGATCCGCGAAGCCCCCGCCATGACAGTCCGCCAGAACCTGGGCGATTTGCTCAGTGAAGTTCAATACCGCAAGGGGAAGGTGATCATCACGAAGGCCGGCAAACCGGTAGCCGCCCTGGTCGACATCGCGCTGTTCGAGCGCATCCGGAAGCTGGATGAGGAGTTCGACCAGATGCGGGAAGAACTCGCCCGGGCCTTCGCTGACGTGCCCGAAAAGCGGGTTGAAGCGCTGGTTGACGAGGCTGTGAAGGAAGCGCGCACCCGTCGCCGCAAGAAGTGAAGGTCGTTCTCGATACGAACGTGCTGCTCTCGGGCTTGCTGGCTCCCGAGGGCACGCCGGGCCGCATTCTAACCGCGTGGTTCGAGGCCCGTTTCGATGTCGTGATGTCGCTCGAGCAGCTCACGGAGATCGGCCGGGCACTCAGTTATCCGAAGATCCAACGCAAGTTGAAATGGGACGAGCAGCGGAGCGAGCAGTTCATACGCCAGCTCTACATCCGGGCCGAAGTCGTCGATCTGCACTCGACTTCGGTTGAAGTCCCGCGCGATCCCCAGGACACGCCGATCCTCGCAACGCTCATCGCTTCCGGCGCCGATGCGCTCGTAAGCGGAGATCGCGACCTGATTGAGCTGCGGGGGAAGTATCCAATCCAGACGCCGGCGGAATTTGTCCGCCGGTTGTAACCCGTAGTGTCCGGAAACTCTGCCGACTGTTATGCGGCAGCTCGCTCATAGTAATTGAGCAATCCATCAAGCCGATGTCGGAAAACCAGCGGTCCCCCTCAATGCGCAGACAAGGCACGCGACACGATCAGCACATTGCCGAGGCCTTGGTGGTTGCGCTCTTTATGAAAATGGACCCCGTATTCTCGAAGCGCACGCCGCAAGATCCCCCGCCCGATCGGAATCAGCCTCGATAGGCATTCGTCACGGACACTGCGAACCCACGCTTCCGCGTGGGCATTTAGAAAATAGGTGTTTGAATTTCCCATACCCAAAATGCGACGGCGCGTTCGCGCCGGCAATCTGGTGATCGAAGGCCATGAGGTGCGAGGAATCAACCAGCCATCGATTAAGGCCACTAAGGCAACAATGCTGCCATCGTTACAGGTGCGATGGCGGGGACTCCATGGGAGTAAGATCTTGATTGTTTGATCAAGGAGAATTTAATGGCGCAGCTAAGAATCGTCAGGTCTGATGAGGTTCAGCCACAGAATATACGCGGCTTGGGTAAAGAAGCGGGGCAGATAAGAAAAATCATTGCCACGGAAAAGCTCTTTTTCAACGTGGATGAGGTCAGTCCGGGCTTCAGCCCTCATCATTGGCATACGCATACAAAATACAAGGCAGAGGGCTACGAAGTCGAATACCCCGGGGATTTTGAGGAGATCTATTTCATACTTAGCGGGCGGGGGGTTATCCAGTGGAAGACCGAAAGTGGCGAGATCCGGGAGCAGGAAGTAGGTCCCGGTGACACGATACATATGCCTCCAGGTGTTGTGGAACATCAACTGCTCAACAATGGTATCGAGAAAATACGCTTAGCCGTTGTTGGAGTCCCGCCGCCCCGGCGGACGCCGATCTAAAGCGTGTTCGATGCCGGATCTCCGGGGTCCGATGCCACGGCCGGCGGTCTCGTCCTGTCGGCCATGAGGTCTGTCGTCGGATCCTAAAAATAAAACCGCTGGTCCTGCCGCCAAACACGGCGGTGGAACTGGCGGTTGTTCCTTGCGGCGTTGTCGTAGTATCCAAGATCTCGGCCGAAACCCTCACGCCGTTGGACGGTAGGACAATCTCGCGCATGATGCCCGGGCGACCTGGGCGAAGACGCTTGCTGAAGTCCCACTTATGTGAGCAGCGGCGGCACAGAACCCATGCCGGGAGTCCAACGCAAGCGTCGTCCGAATATGTGGGCAGTAGTGAGGCGCCGGGATATTGAAAAACTGCTGATCGAAGCCGGCGCGCGATGTTAGTTTGCTGTTGCAACGCACCTACATCACCAGTTCAACCAGATACGGCCCCGGGGTGTCGAGTCCGCGCCTGAACTGGTCGGCCAGTTCATCCAGTGTTGTCGCCCTGCCCGCGGCGACCCCGTAGCCTTTGGCGATAGTCACCCAGTCCAGGTAGGGCGGGCCGAGCGTGAGCATGCTGGTGGCATTGCGGCCCGGCTTGCCACCGCCCACATTGGCCAGCTCACTGACCAGTATGTTGTAAGCCCGGTTGGCGAAGATGACTATGGTCACGTCGAGATTTTCGCGGGCCATGGTCCACAGCGCCTGTTGCGTGTACATCGCGCTGCCATCGCCCTCGAGCGTAATCACTTTCCGATCTGGCGACGCGATCGCCAGGCCCACCGCTGCGGCAAGCCCCCAGCCGATGGAGCCCCCCATGATGCTGAGCCAATCGTGCGGACGGGCCCCTGGAGTTGCGCCGGCAAACGCGCGCCCGCTGGTCACAGCTTCGTCCACTACGATCGCGTTATCGGGAATCATCACGTTAAGCAATGCCCCCAGTCCTTCCAGCGTGACGTTACCGGTCGGCAGCGCCGCGTCGTGTGCGCCGGCATTGGTCCGTGGCCGCGTGCCGCGCGCGCCCATCGTATCGGCGAGGGATTCAAGCGTGCTCTCGAGATCAGCCTCGGCTCCGGCGACCCGGGTCACCGCGCAGCCCTCAGGAACCAGGACGCTCGGCTTGCCGGGATAGGCAAAGAACGACACCGGCAGCTTCGCGCCGACCAGGACGAGTTGGCGCGTATCTTTGAGCATCGCGAGCGCGTGATCGACCACGAACGGCAGTTGCTTCACCACCGCACGCCCCGCGCCACGTTCCCAGCGGGCGTTGTTGAATTCGGACACCAGCATGCAGCCGGTTTTCGCGGCGATGCGGCCTGCCCAATCCAGCGCGCGCCCGCGCAACGCCGCGCCGCCGAGCAGCAGCGCCGCAGGTTGTCCGCAGGTTAGCGCGCGCACGCCGTCGGCGATTGCGTCGTCTGCGATTCGCGTGCGCGGTGCGGGTTCGCGAACCATGGCCGGCCCCTCGGCCTCACCCCATGCGGTATCGGCGGGCAGGATGAGGGTGGCGATGTGTCCCGGCGCTTTGCGCGCGGCCTCGATCGCCAAAGCACCGTCGGCGGCCACTGATTTGGCCGAGTGCGAGGTCTTCACCCAGTCCGACATCGGCCGCGCCACACCTTCGATATCGGAGGTGAGTGGCGCGTCGTGCTGGATGTGATAGCTCGCGTGTTCACCGACGATATTGACGATGCCCGAGCGCGCTTTTTTGGCATTGTGTAAGTTAGCCAGCCCATTGCCGAGACCGGGTCCCAAATGCAGCAGCGTCGCCGCCGGCCTGCCCGCCATGCGGTAATAGCCATCAGCCGCGCCAGTCACCACGCCTTCAAACAGACCAAGGATGCAGCGCACGCCTTCCACGCGATCCAGCGCGGAGACAAAATGCATTTCGGACGTGCCGGGATTGGCAAAACAGACGTTGACGCCGCCGTTGAGCAACGTGCGCACGAGACTTTCCGCGCCGTTCATGAGTGTTGATTATCCGTGAAATCGTAGCGTTGAATTATCTTGTGGGTAGCGAATTTGTAGTATGACCGAATTTGCCTGCGCCGTGCAGTCTATGCTCCTCAAACATCAGCTTCTGCCCAGTACCAATGGCCCGTCCTGGCTCTCCCTTATTAGGCATGCCGAGAAAGTAAAGAGGTCAAATCTTGACAACTATCAATTGACAACCTAACGTTCCGAGTAAAGGTCAAAGTAAAGGGGTCAAATCTTGACAATTATCACAGGCGTTTGCGTTGCGCGAAGCTTTTAATGATAGCGATTTGACAATGCGGGTGGATGTAGTCGAGACGAGTGAATTGCCGGACGGCTGGAATATTCGTGCCTGGCCCCCTTTAGATTTCGTTCATGACGGCCCAGGTTCAACCCCACACACGTCATTCGATCATTTGAGTAGGGAGCCGAGAATATGCGTCCGATTGCCTACTGCCTGCTTCTCGTGGCGGTCCTTTTCTGGTCAGGCTGCGCGTCTGTGCCCAAAGAGTCCGTGGAGCTCTCCGTCACCGTGGGACGCGATCTCGTCGAAGTCCATCGCGCGAATCGGGACCTGGCCGAGATGTACTTCAAAAGAACCAGAGACGATGTCAACACCTTTATCGACACGGTCTATCGTCCCTACATGGTGAAGAAGACCATGGAAGACTTCGAATTGGTCAAGAAGATCTCTGAAGCGCCGTCGGACGGTGGCGGCCCCGACGCATTGGCGATCATGAATCTGTTTGTGCGCAAGCTGAGCAAGCAGATCGAGGACTACCGCAAAGAGCTGGTGTCCGGCGTCGATGCTCAGGAGAAGGAGGTCATCGACGCGATCAACGCTTCGTATGAGCAGTTGCGGAATGCGAACGCAATCGTCACGGGGCATCTGGCCTCGATCCGCAAGGTGCACGACGCCCAGGACGAGCTCTTGTCCAAGGCGGGTCTCGGGGGTCTGCGCGAAACAATCAACAAGAAGGGAGCAGAGTTCTCCGACCAGGTCGAAGAGCTGCTGGAGAAGGGTCAGAAAGCCGAGGGCAAGATCGACAAGATCGAAGCGGCCATCGAGGATCTGAGAAAGCTGACAGCAAAGAAGCTGACAAGACCATCCGTCACGGCCAACACTCCGGCCGGGTCGTAGAGACTAGGAGGCAAGCATGTCGAACGGGCAGAGTCTGGATGACCTTGAAGCCGAACTGGACGCGATCCTGAAAAAGAACCACGAGGCGTTCGAAGGCAAGTACAAGAAGCAAATCGAGGGTCTTCTCGGGCTGTCCCGTGAGGAGATCGACAAGCTGACACCGGACACGACGGACATCGAGACGTACGACAAACTGATCGTCGTGGTCAAGAACGCCTCACAGCGAGACATGGCGATCGCGGACCTGAGGAATCGGATCAAGAAGATGGGCAGCCTGGCGATGAAGATTGCCAAACGCATTCCCGGACTGCTGTAGCGCGTAAACAAGACAAGGGCCCTTTTTCGAGAACCCGTCGATTTAGATACTATCAATGGGGTCAGACTCGATCGATTTGACATAGGGCGTAAAAGGGGCTGGGCTCGATAAGGT
>Ga0224512_10001655_pt1:0-17500 | contig 21202 bp, 11 predicted proteins | sample SF_May12_sed_USG_4_FD_169103 | JGI IMG/M metagenome (GOLD analysis project Ga0224512, IMG submission 169103) | Sediment microbial communities from San Francisco Bay, California, United States - SF_May12_sed_USGS_13 | ecosystem: Environmental > Aquatic > Marine > Sediment | place: USA... | reverse complement strand
GAAGGGCGAACAGGCCTGGCGCATTCCCGCCAACGGCGGCGAGGCGCAGCGGCTCACCGACTTCGCCCCCGGGGCCGGCGGCGCCGTGTGGACGCCCGACGGCGGGCGGCTCCTCTTCGTCGCCGAGGTCTTTCCGGAGTGCGGTGCCGACTCGGACTGCAACGAGAAGCTCGCGAAGGACCTCGACGAGGGCGTCATCCAGGCCCACGTGGCCGACGACCTCCTCTATCGGCACTGGACCTTCTGGAAGGACGGAAAGCGCTTCCACACGCTCGTCTACGACATAGAAGCGAAGACCACGACCGACTTGACGCCGGGCCACGTGGATCTCCCGGCGTTCTCGGCGGGCGGCTTCGCCGGCCTCGACGTGTCGCCGGACGGACGGGAGATCTGCGTAGCGGGTAACGCCGACGCCAACGAGTGGGAGACGACCAACAAGGACCTCTTTGTCGTCCCCCTTTCCGGCGGCGACCGCTTGAACATCACCGGAGGCAATCCGGCCTTCGACGCCGACCCGCGCTACTCGCCCGACGGCAGCGCCATCGCCTACCTCACGCAGGCTGAGCCCGGCTACGAGGCCGATTGTCTCCGTCTCGCCGTCTACGACCGGCGCAGCGGGCAGAGCGAGGTGCTGACCGAGGCGTTCGACAACTGGGTGGTGGCACACCGCTGGGCGCCCGACTCGCGCTCGATCTACTTCACCGCCGAAGAGGAAGGCGCCCGGCCTCTGTATCGCATCGACCTGGACACCAGGCGCATCCGTCCCATCGTCGATCTGCGCCACGTTGATGCCTTCGACGTCTCGAGCGACGGTCGTCGCATCGTCGTATCACGCCGTTCAGTGGGCGAGCCCAGCGAGATCTGGACGGTGACCAACGAGGGCAAGGGGAGCCGGCGGCTCACCACCTTCAACCGATCGATCGAGGACGAGGTGGATATCCGTCCGGCCGAGGAGATGTGGTTCGAGTCCCCGACGGGTCGCAAGATCCACACCTTCGTGGTGAAGCCCCACGGTTTCGACCCGCAGGGGCGCTACCCGCTCATCGTCAATGTTCACGGGGGACCGCAGATGCAGTGGACGGACAGCTTCCGCGGCGACTGGCAGGTCTACCCCGGAGCCGGCTACGTCGTCGCCTTTCCCAACCCGCACGGCTCGACGGGATTCGGCCAGGCGTTCACGCGCGCGATCTCACGCGACTGGGGCGGCAAGGTCTACGAGGACGTCATGGCTGTCGCCGACGGGCTGGCCCGGCTACCCTGGGTGGATGAAGAGCGGATGGGGGCGATGGGGTGGTCGTACGGCGGCTACATGATGATGTGGCTGGAGGGAAACACGAACCGGTTCCAGTGCCTGGCCGCGATGATGGGGGTCTACGACCTGCCCGCGATGTGGGGAGCGACCGAAGAACTTTGGTTCCCGCAATTCGATCTGGGCGGCGCGCCGTGGGAATCGGAGGACTACGAGAAGTGGTCTCCGCACCGGCTGGCCGCCCGCTTCGAGACGCCGTGCCTGGTCATCACCGGCGAGAAGGACTACCGCGTGCCCTACACGCAGAGCCTGGAGTTCTTCTCGGCCCTGCGCAAGCGCGGCGTGCCGTCGCGTCTGATCGTGTTCGAAAACGACGGGCACTGGCCCAGTTACGTGCGGTCGCTGCCGCTCTACTACGCGGCCCATCTCGACTGGTTCCACCGTTACCTGGGCGGGGAGCCCTCGCCGTACGACGTCGAGGAGATGGTGCGCAACCGCGCCATCGGCGGCGAGAGGTAACGCCGCGTTTGAGCCTGGCGGCGCTTCGTGGTACAATGGCCCTCGGGCAAGGGTCCGTCCGCACCCGGAGGAACGCAGCATGCTGGACGACGACCTGCGGCGCCAGCGCGGCCATAGATCCCGCTGGGCGCGCCTGGGCGCCAACTTCCTGCTCGCGGCGACGACGCTCGCCGCACTAATCCTCGCCGCCGAGATCGTCACTCGACGTTTCTTCCCCGTGGAGAATGTCGGCACGGTGATCCGCTTCGACCCCGAACTGGGCTGGAGCCTGGACCCGGGCTCGCGGGTGCACGTGGTCGATCGCCGGCGCGGCATCGACTACCGCGTGCGCGTGAACGCCCTGGGCATGCGGGAGCGCGAGGTCGCCGAGCCGCGGCCGGGCCGGCCGCGCGTCCTGCACATCGGGGACTCGGTGGCGTTCGGCGCCGGCGTCGACGTCCAGTGGCGATGCTCCGACTTCATGGCGCGCGCTCTCGGCGGCACGGCCGAGGTGCTCAACACGGCCGTCCCGGGCTTCGGCACCGACCAGGAGTTCCTGCTGCTGCAGCGGGTCGCACCGCGGTTGCGGCCCGACATCGTGGTGCTGGACTTTTTCATGATCAACGACGTCATCAACAACGGGCTAGATCACCTGTTCCTCGGCACGGCACCCAAGCCGCGTTTCGCCGTGGAGGGGGACTCGCTGGTGCTGGCCGCTCCGGTGCGGCGTCCGGGTGCGCCGCCCGCGCGGCGCGCCGCCCACGGGCTCAGGAATCTCCTGCGGCGGAGCCATTTCCTCGTGATGCTGGTCCGGAGCCTGAAGAGCGTCACGGGCGCGGAGGCGCCCGCGCAAGACGCGTTCCCGCTCGGCTTCGGCCGCAATGCGGGCGGGGCGTCGGTGACGCACTGGTCCGTCTTCGAGTCCCCCTCCGACGAGGGCATGGAGAGCGCCTGGCGCACGACCGAAGCGATTCTCCTGCGCGTCAAGCAGTACTGCGACAGTATCGGCGCCGAGCTCATCGTATTCGTCTTTCCGCTCATCGAGGCCGACGACGACTGGCGCCGGTGGCTGCTCGAGGGTGCGGGCGTGGCCCCGGATCGGCTCGATTTCCACGCGCCCTTCGTGCGCCTGGGGCGCTTCTGCGGGGGGGGCGGAATCGACTACGTCTACCCGCTCGCCGAATTCAGGGACGCGGCCCGGCGGCGCAAGCTCTACCTCGAGCGCGACGGGCACCCCAACGCCTACGGTCACGCGCTGGCCGCGCGCGTGCTGCTCGACCACCTGCGCGCGCGCTACGGCCTCGACTACCAGCTCTCCAACGCCGACTTGGCCTTCCTCGACTGAGTGCACCGGCCGTGCTATGATGGCGTCGTCGATACACCATCGGTAACGGAGGTGGGAAGCATGGTGGCTCCGAGCAATGTCACGCGCGGGCGCGGAATCGCGTTCCTGGCCAGCTACTTGCCCCGCAAGTGCGGGATCGCCACGTTCACGCACGACCTGAGCAGCGCCGTGCTGCGCCAGTGCGACGGCGACCAGCGGGTGACCGTGGTGGCGATGAACGACCGGCCCGAGGGTTACGACTACCCCGAGCGGGTCAAGTTCGAAGTGCGCCAGGGGCACCAGATCGACTACGCGCGCGCGGCGGACTTCCTCAACTTCAGCCGCATCGACGTGCTGAGCCTGCAGCACGAATACGGGATCTTCGGGGGCAACTGGGGCGGCAACGTGCTCGGGCTCCTGCGCGACCTCAACCGACCCGTGGTGGTCACCTGCCACACCGTGCTGGCCAACCCGCTGCCCGACCAAAAAGCGGTATTCGACGAGATCCTCGCCCGGGCCGACCGCGTCGTAGTCATGACGCGCAAGGCGCTCGAGTTCATCTCCGACGTCTACCACGTGGGCGAGGCGAAGGCCGTGCTCATCCCGCACGGGATTCACGACGTGCCCTTCATCGACCCCAACTACTACAAGGACAAGTTCGGCGTCGAGGGCCGGCGCGTGCTCCTGACCTTCGGGCTCCTGTCCAGGAACAAGGGCATCGAGGACATGATCGAAGCGTTGCCGCGCATCGTGGAGCGGCACCCGCGCGTCACCTACGTCGTGCTCGGTGCCACCCATCCGGCGGTGGTGCAGGAAGAGGGCGAGTCGTACCGGCTCGAGCTGCAGCGGCGCGTGCGCGACCTGCACCTGGAAGATCATGTGCTCTTCCACCCGCGCTTCGTCGAGCTGGACGAGCTCCTGGAGTACATCGGCGCCAGCGACCTGTTCGTGGCGCCGTACCACAACATGGACCAGATCACCAGCGGCGCGCTCTCCTATGCCATGGGGGCGGGCAAAGCGGTGGTGGCCACGCCCTTCTGGCACGCCGAGGAGCTCCTGGCCGAGGGCCGCGGTGCGCTCGTGCCCCCGCACGACCCCGAAGCGCTCGCGCGCGAGGTCAACGCGCTGCTCGACGACGAGGTCGCGCTGACGGCGATGCGCAAGCGCGCCTACATCCACTGCCGGGGCACGGTCTGGCCGGCGGTGGCCAGGTCCTACCTCGGCGTCTTCGACGACGTGCGCAACCACGTGATGCCCCGCCGCCCGCGGGCGTCGGCGCTGCGCCGCCCCATCTCGGCGACCAACGTTCCCACTCCGCGCCTCGACCACCTGGCTCGCCTGTGCGACGACACGGGCCCCGCCCATCACGCGCGTTACACGGTGCCGCAGTGGAGGCACGGCTATCGCCTCGAGGACGCAGCCGCCTATGTCGTCACCTGCGCGAAGTTCCACGACGTCTTCAGCCTCCCCCAGGCGCAGCGTCTGACAGAGGTGAACGTCGCCTTGCTGCAGACGCTGATCGGCGACGGCACGCAGGTGCACGAGGGACTCGACTACGGCCGCCGGCCCCTGGGTCCGGCCTCGGCGGTGGCGGTGGGCAAAGCGCTGTGGGCGCTCGGATACCTCGTGCAGCACCGGTCGTCTGCCCTCGCGCAGTCGGCCATCGACAGCTTCCACGACCTCGTCGGACGCCGCGGCGAGCTCTCCGACGCCCGCGCGGCGGCCTACGGCGCGCTCGGAGCCGCGAACTACCTGGCGCGCTTCCCCGGCGCGTCGGAGTTCAAGCGCCTGCTCGGCCGTTACGTGGACCGCGTACGCGCGGTGGTGGGGGAGGACTGGGTGGAGGCGTGGCCCGCCGCGGACTGGCCCCTGCCCGTGCAGGTGTTATCGGTGGCGGCGGTCGCGCTGCAGGATCCGGATCTGCGCAAGGACGTCGATCGCACGCTGGAGGTCCTGATCGAGCGCACCGGCGGCGGCCGGAATTTCGTGCGCGAGCGCGACGGGGAAGACGAGTCGCCCGTGTCGGCGGCGGTGTTCATCGACGCCGTGGGCGCGGTGTTCCAGGACCGGAGGGACAAGGCGCTGCTGGGGCCGATTCGCGCGGCGGCCGACTGGTTCCTGGGGGCCAACCGGCTGGGGCAGTCGCTCTACGACTTCGGGACGGGCGGCTGCCACGACGCCCTCACGCCGGCCGGGTTGAACGCGAACCAGGGAACGGAAGCGTCGGTGTTCTGCCTGCTATCGTTTCTCACGCTGCACCAGCTGGCCGCGCTCGACGCCGAGAAGGCGGGCGCCACCGACTGAGCGGTTCTAGTCGAGCGTGTCGATGACCGGCACCATGTCGCGCACGGTCCCCCTGGCCACCCCGATCACCGTGTCGGCGGCCCCGTAGTACACGAGGATCTCGTCGTCGGGTTCCAGCACGGCCTTGTCTTGCGCGCTCACCGCGCCGCAGGTGAACACCACGTGCGGCACCCACGAATCCCCGTTGCCCATCTCGTAGTCGGTCTCCGGCTCCAGGATCGCGTTGGGCGAGCGGTACAGGACCTCGGCGGGGTCGTCGAGCGCGGTAAAAAGGACGCCGAGGCGGTACGAGCGTTCGAAGTCGACGCCGTGGTAGATGTGGAGCCAGCCGCGCGTGGTCTTGATCGGCTGCGCCCCCGCGCCCACCTTCACCCCATCCCACATCATGCCCGAGCGCGGGCCGGCGATAATGCGCTGGTCCTCGCGCGGCCACGGGCAGGCGAGGTCGTCCAGGTAGGACACCCACATGTTGGGGTCGATGCGGTGATAGACCGCGTAGCGCCCCGCGAGTTTCTCCGGATAGAGGACCGCGTCCTTGTTGGCCAGGCCCGGGTAGGCGAGACCGTGGCGCACCCACTGGTCGAAACGCCGTTCCAGGAAAGCATCGACCGGTATCGAGGCCATGGCGATCTGCGCCACGCGATTGTCGTACGCCGTGTAGAGCATGTAGAGACGGCCTTCAATGACGACCAGGCGTGGATCCTCGCAGCCGCCGGCTTCGGTGGGATCGCCGGGCGCGAAGACCGGCTCGGGGAGGCGGCCGTCGATGTTCAGGCCGTCCCGTGTCCAGGCCATCCCGATGCGCGACAGCTCGTCGGCGCCGAACGCCCGGTAGAGGATGTAGATGGTGCCGTCGAGGCGCACGGCCGCCGCGTTGAGCACGTAGCGGGATTCCCAATCGTTCGCCGCCGGCGCCAGGATGGGACCGGGCAGCGGGCGCGTCAGCTTGCGGGCCGGCGGGGGCAGGCTGGTTCCCCCCGGCGCCGCCACCAGCGTGTCGATGCTCGCCTTCACTCCCAGGAAGTGCTCGCGCAGGTCGTCGGGCTCGCGTCCGGCGCTGACCAGCTCGATGACCTTTTCGTCGATCGCCTCGCCGGTGGCGCGCCCAGCGCGCTCCAGGTAGAGCGAGAAGAAGTCGTGCGTGGCCCAGTCCCGCTCTACGAGGGAAGAGAGCGGGGTGGGACTCCCGACGGCGCCGCGGTTGCTATGGCTCGCCCACGTCCACGCCGACAGCGGCACGAACGTTCCGTCGGGCAGCGTGATGGAGAGGTGGTACGCGCGGGCCGCGGCGCGCAACAGCGTGCCGGCGCGCTCCGTCTTGGGATCGGCGGCGAGCGCCTCGGCGAACCGCAGCACGCGTTCCACCAGGATGCGCTGGTGCTGGTTCTCGAAGGCATTGTGCACGGAGAGGATGCGGCGGCCCCAGTGGTTGCGCAGGCAGGCGGCGAGGCCCTCGGCGAACCCCGATTTCTCCCGCGCCAGCCCCCGCCACATGTCGGAGAACACTTCCATCCCCACGATCGACTTCACGGCGCGCAGGAAGAACCACAGCTTGGGAAGCCGTCCGCCCGAGCCGGGCGTCGCGTTGGCCACGACCAGGCGGCCGGCGAGCCGCGTCAGCGCCGCCGCGGCGCCGATGTCGGGGGCGCCGGCCAGGTAGCGCGTCTCCGCGACGCGCACCTCCGCGGGGCCGTCCGCGAACCACGCGGGCGTGGCTTCCTTCTCGACGTAGTCGAGCACGCGACTGAGGTAGCCCTGCTGATCCGTCCACGCGGCCAGCCCCAGGGCGTCGTTGGGGTCGTGCGCCTCGAGCAGGGCCGCGACGTCGCGGAACCCGAACTGTGTGACCAGGTTGGCCGGGGGCACGCGCCGCAGCAAGCGCTCCGCGGCCTCCGGGGTCAGGCGGAACACGTCCCCGCCGGAGAAGTTCTCGCGAATCCGCTCGGCCGTCGTCCGCGCCCCCTCCGGCGTGACCAGGTCGAACGGGAAGACGTCCGCGTCGAGCGCGCGGTCGAGACGGTACATGTACGCCCCCAAGCCTTCCAGGACCGCTCCGGAGTCGGTGGGGTCGCTCAGCCCGAGCTCGCCGGTCACGAAGGCGCGATACTCCTCGCGGTAGCGGTCGACGAGTTCCTTGTAGATCTGGTAGGCCCACACCGAGTTCCCGCCCGGCACGGGGAGTTCCTGGGGAACGATGATCCCGACGTTGGGCACGAACTCCCACGCCCCCAGGCGCGGCAGATAGGATGTGGTGCGCCGCTCGCGCTCGCGCCAGCGCTCGCTGAAGGAAGACCAGCGCGCGGCGAACGCGTCGGCCTGCGCGGCGAAGCGCGTCTCCGCCTCCAGGCGGACGACCGCGGAGCGCTCTCGGGCGGGCAGGTCCGACGCCGCCAGCACGCGGTCGCGCGCGCCTACCTCGTCGATGAGGGAGACCAGCCGCGCCAGAAAGAAGGGGAAGAGCGCGTCGACGATGTCGTCGCGGTGGTAGTCGCGCTCGAAGGCGAACGCGAGCAGAAACTCCTCGATCAGCGCGATCCACTCGTCGTCGGCCAGGTGCACGTTCCCCGCGCCCTGCGTGGACTCCAGACGCTCGCGCAGCGCCTCGGGCAGGATTCTCGGATACAGGGTGTCATCGTAGTGGTTGAACTCGAGCCAGAACCGTCGCCGCAACTGCTCGCTGGAGAGGGGATACGGCGGCGGCGGCGACTCGACCACCGGCGGCGAGAGCGCGGGCGCGCGCACCAGGGCGCCCCGGGCGGTCCATCGATCCGACCGGCGCGCCAGCTGGTCGAAGAGGACGTGCGCGGTCTGGCGGAACACGAGCTTGAGGCGCCCGACCTCGTGGCGAAGCGAGACGGCGCCGAGGGGCACCTCGACCACCGGCACGCCGGCCGTCGCTGCCTCGACGAGGAGCCAGGGTTCGAACCCGTAGTTGCCCGCGTCGAAACTCCAGCGGCCCAGCCCCGCCGTCGCCCGTTCGAGAAAGCGAGCGGACATGGCCGCCACGCCGGGCAGGCCCTGGCGTGCGCGCAGCCCCAAGAGCCCGGTCGCGATGGGGAATGCCAGGAGCGACTCCACCGGTTGGGCGAGGGGGTGGCGGCTGAAGCGCGCCAGGGCCACCGCGTCGCCGTCGCGCACTGGCTCCAGCAGGCGGGCGATCCAGTGCGGGCCGAAACCGGCGCCGGCCTCGTCGCCGCCGCGAGGCTGCACGCCCAGATTGGGGGGGAGCATGACCAGCGCGCTGCGCAGGCGAGCGGCGGCGTGCGCGAGAGCGAGCGCGCACCAGCCGCGGCCCTCGAACCCGTTTCCGATGGAGCCGGCGAGCACGCGCACCGGCCCCGGCCGCCCCGCCGAAGCGCCGCCGGCGGCGCTGATCATGTAAGCGCCGCGCTCCGAGCCGATGCAGACGACCGCGGAGCGCCCGGCGAGTCCGGCGGCGGCCAGCCCGCGGCGCGCGACGTCGATCACCGCGCCCACCGTGTCGGCCTCGTCGTGAAACGGGATGCCGACCAGGACGTCGAGCGACCGCGCGTCGCCGACGCGCGCCACGAAGGCGTCCACCTGCTCGCGAAACTGCTTGGCCAGCTCCGCTTCCTGGGGGGTTAGAGCGTCCGTCATGGAACCTCCGGAGCGGGACGGGAACCCGCGGCACCTTGCAAAGGTCGGACCAAGTTACGGGCTGCCCAACGCCTCGCACAAGCGCAATCTCGGAACACCCCCCTGGTGGCGGGCCGCCGCTTGGCGTATGCTGGCGGGAGGCACGACCGGGAATACCCGCGTCGGTCAGAGGGAGTGGAGATGCCTATCGACAGGAAGCTGCTGGAGATTCTGTGCTGTCCGGCGACGAAGGTACCGGTGCGCCTGCTCGAGGCGGGGCGGCTGGAGTCGCTCAACGCGGACATCGCCGCGGGGCGAGTGAAGAACCGCTCGGGCGAGCAGCTGGGCGAGCGTCTCGAGGAGGCGCTCATCACCGAAGACGAGAAGACCATCTACGAGATCCGCAACGGGATCCCGATCATGCTGATCGAGAAGGGAATCCCCGCGGCGTCCTAATCGAGCGCGACGTCCATCGCCGCTGCGTCGACCGGCTCGTCCGGGAGGATCTCGAAGACGCAGCGGCCGTCTCCGGCGTGCATCCGCTCCAGGCGGCGAACGCGGACCCCCAGGAGCCGCGTCAGCGTCGCGTGCGTCGCCCCGCACAGCTCGGGATGGGCCGCCGCGACGCGGCTAAACGGGCAGTTGCGCTCGATCAGCAGGTACTTCCCGTCGCGCCGCTCGACGGAGGCGAAGGCGTCGTCCTCCTCGTAGAGGTCGCGCAGCGCTTCCACCCGCTCCTCCAGCGAACGTCCCTGCAGCCTGCCCGTCCACGACTCGACACGCCGGTCCGCGATCCGTGCGAGAACATCGCGCAACGCCTCGCGCCCGTGTCGCTCGACGATGAAGTCGAGCAGGGTCATCGCGAGCTCGTCGTAGCGCCGGGGAAAGAGCGACTCGCCGGCGTCGCTCAGCTCGTAGCGTGCCGTGGGGCGCCCCGAGCGGGGCGTGGCTGGCCGGACGTCCCGACGCGCTACCCACCCGCGGCGCTCGAGCAGCACCAGGTGCTGGCGCGCGCCTTCGTCGCTGATCCCCAGGTGTGCGGCGGCCTCGGTCGTCGTCGCGCCGCCGTTCCACTTGAGGAAGACGAGAATCGCCCGCCGCGTTTCCGACAAGGCTTTGAAAGCCTCGTTCATGTCACGGTCCTTGGTAAATACACCCCAATGCACAATAACAGATTTACGGATATTTTTGCAACAAAATCGTTTATTTGGCTTCCCGCCGGGGGCCCCGCCCGGTCGCCGCTCGCGCGGTTCTGTGCTATCCTCCGGGCCGTCGAGGGGGTGGACGGCAGACGGCGATCGTCGAGACCGGTGCGCGAGAGGCTCATCACAACAACCCTTTGGGCGCCCCGCGGCCCCTGGCTGGCCTGCGCGTTGCTCGTCCTGGCGGCCGCGGCCGTTCGTCTGCCCCTGCTCGGGCGCTTCGACCTTGTCTCGTACGACGGGACGTTCTACATCAGCCAGGCCCGGACCCTGTGGTCGCACTCGCCGGCGGCGGGTGCGTTTCCGCTGGGCTACCCGCTGCTGATCTCGCTGTTCCTCCCGCTCGTCGGGGAGGGGGTGCGCGCCGCGCAGGTCGTCTCGCTCCTCGCCGGCCTGGCCGCTCCGTGCGTGCTCTACCTGCTGGCCGCCCGCTTCCTCAGTCGCCGCCTCGCCTTCTACTGCGCCCTCGTCTTCGCCGCCAGCCCGCTCTTCGTCCGCCTCTCGCTGGAGACGTTTTCCGAGTCGGCCTACACGATGTGGATGCTGCTGGCGCTCTTGTTTTATGGGCAGAACCGCGACGTGGCCGCGGGCGCGGCGGGGGGGCTGGCCGCGATCACGCGTCCGGAGATGGTCGCCGTCATGGGGATCTTGGCGCTGCTGCGGCGTCGGACGCCCAGGCGCGCGGCGGCGCTCCTGCTGCCGTTCCTGTTCGTCTACGCGTGCAACCTGGCCGCGATGTACCGGTCGTCGCGGGAGATCAAGCTCCTGCCCAAGAGCGAGTTCTTCGGGATCAGCGCGCAGGACTGGCAGGACCGCGAGCGAACCGTCGCCGGCGACACGGCGACCGTGACCTCGACGGACGAGGCGCGCGGAGGGGGGGGTGCGGTGCGCTCGCTGCTCGTCGTCTACGCGCGCAAGCTCCCCGTGGACGGCTACCTGCTGGCGCGGAACCTGGTGTTCGCGCCCCTCCTGCTCGCGCTCTACGGCGTCTGCCGCCGCCGGACCTTCCTGCTGGCGGCGTTCGCGCCGCTGTTCATCGGACCGCTCTTCACCGTACGCGCGGGAACCGAGCGCTACCTGCTGCCGTTCCTCCCGCTCGCGATCCTGTCCGCGTTCGTCGGCGCCGGCGCGCTGGGGAGGCGGGGACGCAAGTCCGCCGCCCTCGCCGTCATCGGGGCGTGCGCGCTCGCCGCCCCGTTCGTCAACTGGCACCACCTGACCGAGCCGGTCGACGAAGGCTTTGCGGAGATGCGGACCGCCGGCCGGTTCCTCCACGACCTGGTTCGGCCGGGCGACAAGGTGGCGGACCGCAAGCCCTACGTGGCCTTCTACGCCGACGCCGAGTACGTGGAGATCCCGCACGGGGCGTACGACGAGACGATGAGCGAGCTCGCCGGCGACGGCGTTCGTTTCCTATCGTTGCACTACGAGGTCATCAAGGGTTTGCGTCCGCTCCTGGCGCCGCTCCTGACGCACGGGCCGGCCATCGCGGGGGAGCTCCGTTTCGAGCAGATCTACGCGGTGCCCGCGGGGCTGATGATCTACGAGCGGGTTCGTGACCATGACCCGCTGCGCCGCACGCTTCTCAGCGCGCCGCCCCGGGGGCGGGACGCCGCGCCCGACTGGAGTCCCGACGGGCGCCGCATCGCCTTCGCCTCGAGCCGGACGGGTAACGCGGACATCTACGTGATTCCCGCCACGGGCGGCGAGCCCGACCTGCTCGTCGGCGGGCCGTTCGACGACGGCCAGCCCGACTGGTCGCCGGACGGAACGAGGCTGGCCTTCGCCTCCACGCGCGACGGCGACTGGGACATCTACGTCGCCGAGCTCGCGTCGGGAGCGGTCGCGCGGGTGGCGGGCGCTTCGGGCCGGGACACGTGGCCGCGGTGGACGCCCGACGGACGCGCTATCGTGTTCTCGTCCGAGCGCACGGGCGGCTCGGAGTTGTGGGAGGTCGAGTTGGATACGGGGGCGCTGGTCAGGCTCACCGACGACGGGGACAACGGCTGCCCGTCGTACTCGCCGGACGGATCCCGCCTCGCGTGGACGCGCCGCTGGCGCGAGCTGGTGATCCTCGACCTGGCGACGAAGCGGCGGCGAGTCGTCGAGTCTCCCCGCGAGGTCGATTGCACACCGGCTTGGAGTCCCGACGGCCGGTACTTCGCCGTGGCGGCCAAGGACTGGGGAAGCGTCGACATCTACATCGTCTCGCGCGACGGCCGCCGGCGGCTGCTGCTCACCAAGAACTGGAATCCGGACGGCAGGCGGTCTCTCGACGCCTTTCCCGCGTGGAGCCCGGACGGAGGTCGGCTGGCGATCGTGTCCAACATGGACGGGCCGATGGGCATCTACCTGCTGGAAGGACTCGAGGCTTACGTCGAAAGGCTGGACAAGCCACTAAAGTTCGCGCAGCTTGAGGAAGAAGACCTGACCGAGCCTCGGCGCGCGGGCGAGCGATAGCCGTTGCCGGGAGCGGGGATCGACGGTAACCTTCCAATCCACTGCCATGAAAACGGCGCTCGTGCAGATCAACACGGTTGTCGGCGACGTGGAGGGCAACCTGCAGCGCATTCGACGGGGACTGCGTGCGGCCGGCGACGCCGGTGTCGAGCTCATCGTCTTCCACGAGCTGTGCATCTGCGGGTACCCACCGAAGGACCTGGTGGAGCGCCCTGCCTTCGTCGACGCGTGCGCGGCCGCGCTGGAAGAGCTTGCCGCGGAGACGCGGGCCCTGGGCGGCGTGGGCGTCGTCGTGGGCCTGCCCGTTCCGTCGCGTCGCGCGCGCAAGGGGGTGGCCAACGCCGCCGCCCTGCTCGCCGGCGGGGAAGTGGTCCACGTCCAGGAGAAATCGCTCCTTCCCACCTACGACGTCTTCGACGAGGCCCGCTACTTCGACCCCGCTACGAGCGTCGAGCCGGCACGCTTTCGCGGCGAGGTCCTGGGCATCTCCATCTGCGAGGACGCGTGGAACGACCCGGAGATCTTCGGACGCCGCACCTACGACGCCGATCCCATCGCCAGCCTGGCCGCGGCGGGCGCGACGCTTATGATCAACGTATCCGCTTCGCCCTTCACGGTGGGCAAGGAGCGCACGCGGCTGGACCTGGTGCGGGGCCACGCCCGTCGCCACGGCGTGCCCTTCCTCATGGTCAACGAGGTGGGGGGGAACGACGAGCTGGTGTTCGACGGGCGCAGTCTCGCGGCGGGACGGCGGGGGGAAGTGATCGCGGTCGGTCCGATGTTCGAGGAAGGCATGGTCGTGGTCGACACGTCGGCGCCGAGTAACGCCGCGGAGTATGAGTCCATGGACGAGACGACGAGCATTTACAGAGCGCTCGTGCTGGGCACGCACGACTACCTGTCCAAGTGCGGTTTCGATCGGGCTGTGGTCGGACTCTCCGGCGGCATAGACTCCGCCGTCACGCTGGCCGTCGCCGCGGAAGCACTGGGCGCGAGCCAGGTGCTGGCCGTCGCTATGCCGTCTCCCCACTCGTCCGCGGAAAGCTTGGAAGACGCCCGCGCGCTGGCCGGCAACCTCGGCGTCGAGCTCGCCGTCGTGCCCATCGGCGAGATCATGAGCGCGTACGCGGCGGCTCTGTCGGGACCGTTTGCCGGGCGCGCGAGCGACGTCGCCGAGGAGAACGTCCAGGCCCGCATCCGCGGCAACATCCTCATGGCTTACTCCAACAAGCTCGGACACCTCGTGCTGTCGACGGGAAACAAGAGCGAGCTCGCCGTGGGCTACTGCACGCTCTACGGAGACATGAGCGGTGGACTGGCCGTGATCTCGGACGTGCCCAAGACCGCGGTTTATCGCCTGGCTGGGCTCGTCAACAGCTCCGGCGAGGTCATTCCGCGCGCGATCGTGGAGAAGGCGCCCTCGGCGGAGCTCAAGCCGGGACAGAAGGACTCCGATACGCTGCCCCCGTACGAAGTTCTCGACGCGATCCTGGACCTCTACATCGAGCAGGGCCTCGACGCGAAGGCGATCGTGGAGCGGGGCTTCGACCGCGCGACCGTCGACTGGGTCGTCGCCGCGGTGCGGCGCAGCGAGTACAAGCGCAGGCAGGCACCACCCGGGCTGAAAGTCACTTCCAAGGCGTTCGGCGCGGGCCGGCGGTTCCCCATTGCGGCACGCTACGATGCGTGACGGCCTGGTACCGCCGCGCGCTTCGGTGCCGCCTCTGTTTCCGTCGCGAACGCGAGAAGCTCCATGAACCGATTCCATCGTCGCATTCTGCGCTTCGCCGCCGCCTTCAACTTCCGCTCCATCGGCGTCTACATGGTCTACGGGGTGGTCGTCGGTGTGGTGGCCGGGCTGGGCGCCTGCGCGTTCTACGTGCTCTGCCAGCTCGGGCAGCACTACCTGCTCGATTCCATCGCGGGCTATCGTCCCCCGCACCCCTACGGCGAGCCGCCCCTGTTCTCGCCCACGGCTACCCCGCTCAGCCGCTACCTGCTCGTGCTCGTGCCGGCGCTGGGCGGGCTCCTGGCCGGCTTCATCGTCTACCGGTTCGCGCCCGAGGCCGAGGGGCACGGCACCGACGCGGCCATCGACGCCTACCACAACCAGCAGGGGCGGATCCGCGGTCGCGTGCCCATCGTCAAGGCGATCTCGGCGGCCATCACGCTGGGCTCGGGCGGCTCGGGCGGACGCGAGGGGCCCATCGCCCAGATCGGCGCGGGCTTCGGATCGTTTCTCGCGCAGCGCCTGGGGCTCGACGCCCGCGCGCGCCGCATCATGCTCGCCGCGGGACTGGGCGCGGGCATCGGGAGCATCTTCCGCGCGCCCCTGGCCGGCGCGCTGTTCGCCGCGGAGATCCTCTACCGCGAACCGGAGTTCGAGCACGAAGTGGTGATCCCCGCCATCGTGACGACGATCGTTGCCTACTCCACCTTCGGCATCGTGTTCGGCTTCCAGCCGCTGTTCCGCAAGTCGGACTTCGCGTTCACGCATCCACTCGAGCTCTTGCCCTACACGGTGCTCGCCCTGGTGGTCGCCGGGACCACGCCCCTCTACGTGAAGACTTTCTACGGGACCAAGCGGTTCTTCGAACGCATGCGCGTCCCCAACTATGTCAAACCCGCCATAGGCGGGCTGGCCACCGGTTGCATCGGGTTCTTCCTCCCGCAGACGCTCGCCTTCGGCTACGGGGTGATCCAGGGCGCGCTCGACGAGCAGATCGCCATCCCCCTGCTCTTTGCCATCGCGCTGGGGAAGATCCTCACCACGTCGCTCTCCATCGGCTCGGGCGGAAGCGGCGGCGTGTTCGGTCCCTCCATGGTGATCGGCGGCAGCCTGGGCGGGGCGGTGGGCAAGCTCTTTCACGCGTGGATGCCGGGTGTCGTGGCCCATCCCGGCGCCTTCGTGATCGTCGGGATGGCGGGCTTCTTCGCGGGGGCGTCGAACGCGCCCATCTCCACCGTCATCATGGTCAGCGAGATGACGGGAAACTACCACCTGCTCGTTCCCGCCATGTGGGTGTGCGCGCTGGCCTCGATCATCGCCCGGCGCTGGAGCATCTACCAGAGGCAGGTGGACACGCGCTTCGACTCGCCGGCGCACGTAGGCGATTTCGTCAAGGATCACTTGGAGGAGATCAGCGTACGCGACATCTTCAACGCCGACGCGAAGTTCGCCTACATCCCGGAGACCATGACCCTGCGCGCGTTCATTCCCATCATGACGGAGACGGACCAGCAGAACTTCCCCGTGATCAATGACAGGGGCGAGCTCACCGGCATCTTCTCCATAGCCGATGTCCGCGAGATCCTCGTCGAGCGCGAGCTGGACAACCTGCTCATCATCCGCGAGATTGCCGACGAGCACGTCTCCTGGGTGACCGTGGACGAGAACCTGGCCTCGACCATGCGCAAGTTCGCCGAGTGCGAGGTGGACAAGCTCCCCGTGGTGGATCGCGACGACAACCGCAAGCTCCTGGGCATGATCCGCCGCCGCGACGTGATCTCGAGCTACTATCGTCGCCTGAGCGACCTGCGCGCAAGCCGATGACGCTCCCCCGAGCCAGACCGCGCGCGCGCGCCGGCCTCGAAGCGGTCGGACGCGACGCGCGCAGCGGTGCCAGCCAGCTCGCCGCCCGTGCCGTGGCCGCGCTGGCGCGCGAGACCCCGCGCAACGCGGGCGCGCCGGCCCGCGCCCACGTGGAGCGGATCGTGGCGCTGGCGCGCGCGGCTGCGTCGCTGCGCCCGGGCATGCCCGCCGTCGGCGGGGCCGTGGCGCGCGTGGCCTGGCGCCTGCGGGTCGAGACGCGCGGCGCCCGCGACGCCGGCGAGGTGCATCGCCGGCTGCGCGCCATCGTGCACGCGGAACGCGAGTCCCTCGCGCGGGCGCGCCAAGCGACGGCCCGCGCGTTCGCACGGCGCTTCCGGGGAGTCTCCCGTCCGCTGACGCTCAGCTACAGCACAACGCTGCTGGCCGCACTCGGCGGCGGGGGACGGTTCGACGAGATCGTCGTCTGCGAGTCGCGCCCGCTGTGCGAAGGGCGCCGCCTGGCGCGGGCGCTGCGCCGCGCGGTGGGTGCAGGCGTAGTCACCCTCGTTACCGAAGCGCAGGCGGTTGCGGCGCTCGCTTCCTGCGACGCCGTGGTGATCGGCTGCGACGCCATCTTCGGAGACGGAAGCGTGGCCAACAAGTCCGGGTCGGCGCCGCTGGCAGCGGCGGCCCGACTCGTGGGTCGCCGCGTCATAGTCCTGGGCGACGCATACAAGCTGGCCGATCGTTCCACCTTCGCCCCGGAGGCACGCGGCGCGCGCGAGGTATGGGCGGGCGCGCCCGCCGGTGTGCGCGTTCGCAACGACACCTTCGAGGTAGTCTCGCGGGACTGGATCGATTTCATCGTGCTCGACGACGGGGTGTGGCGGCCGCGTGACATGGCGGCCAAATGGCGCGGTGCGCGCCGCTACTGGCGCGCGCTGCGGAGGCCGGCGTGATGGGCGAGGCGCCCACGCCGCGCGGGCAAAGCGACGCGGAGTTCCTCGCCCACATCGTGCGCAAGCTCGGCCACGACCTGCTGCGCTACCTGCCGGCCGTCGGCGTTCCGGCGGTGGCGAGCGCGCTGTACGTGATGATATTCACGCGCGTGTTCGATCCCGTGGATTTTGGTCGCTACAGTCTCGTCTTCGCGACGTCCACGCTGCTCACGGTGCTGCTCAGCGGTTGGATCACGCAGTCGGTTCTGCGCTACCAGCCGCGCCACGCTGTTGCCGGCGAACTGGGAGGTTTCCGCGCCGCGCTGGGTACGCTGGTGGTGGCTGCATCCGCCGTCACGAGCGCGGTCTTCGCCGTCGCGTACGCACTCGCGCGCG
>Ga0224512_10001654_pt1 | contig 21202 bp, 15 predicted proteins | sample SF_May12_sed_USG_4_FD_169103 | JGI IMG/M metagenome (GOLD analysis project Ga0224512, IMG submission 169103) | Sediment microbial communities from San Francisco Bay, California, United States - SF_May12_sed_USGS_13 | ecosystem: Environmental > Aquatic > Marine > Sediment | place: USA... | reverse complement strand
ACACCACATCTCGGACCGGGTCTCGACCCACACGAAGATCGACTCCTCCGGCCAGTCGACCGACCACGTGCGGTCGCACACCACCCGGGCGCTCAGCGGATCACCGACGGTTATGGTCCAGGTGTCCGTGGCGGTGGATGACATGGCGGTGCGATGGTCGTCGAAGGTGATCGTGCCGTTGTCGCCGCGGTCGGTCACCGTGACCCGACCGGTGGCGGCATCGGCGGTGATCGTGCGGGTCGTCGACGGCGGAGCCGTCAGCTCCGCCCCGCCGGGAGCCATCGCCGGTTCACCGAACAGCGGAGTCCCGGTGGTCGAGTCGGCCGCCGACGGCGATCGGACCGGCAGACGGAGCTCGCAGCCGGGCCCGAGTTCGAGGGTCAGGGTGACCTCGGTTGGTGACGGCCAAACCAGCGGCCACAGGCTCGTGGAGATCAGGAGGCCGAGACGATGGCCGACCGGCAGCCGGTGGGCCAGACCGTCGAGGGTCACGGTGACGTCGGCCGGCTCACCCGGTTCCATCGCCGCCGGATCGCTGTGGCTGCTGCGGTGGGTCAGGTTCAACACGCCCCGGCTGATCTGGAGCATCGAGCCGTCGGGGGCGACGTCGCACAGCCGGGCCGCCACCTGGGCGACCGGAGCATCGGCGGCCACCCGCAACGCCAGTTCGGGGATGCCGACCAGATCGACGGGCTCGTCGACCGGGGCATCGTCGAACCGGAAGGCCGGGGCGCTCTCGAGCTGCTGATCGGCGGGCAGCTGCCCCGGCGCGGCGTAGCCCCACCAGTTGCCCTGATACAGGCCGGTTGTCAGCGGGTTGCCGCCGCTGACCCTCCCGCCCGGGCCGGCCGGACGGTCGGCGCTCAACAGCCCGGTTCTCGTCAGCCACCGGGATTGCACCGACACGTTCGGCGACGGCCACGACGGTTCGGCGACCCACCGACCGGGGCGTACCGCGTAGTACGGTTCAGGTCGCACGTGATCCTGCACCCAGATGCGCAGCGGCTCCGCCTCCCACGCCGCATCGGCCTCGGCCGTTGCCATGTCGACCAGGTGGTCGGGGTCGGCGTGGCCACGGCCCTGATCGCCGTCATCGTCGGTCCGCAGGTGCCGCTCGAAGAAGTCGACCAGCTGATCGAGGAAGTCGATGTTGGGACCGGGCACGCCGACGATCGGATAGTTGTGGGACCACGGCCCGACGATGGCCCGGTAGGGCACGGTGAGCCCCGCGGCGAGCCGGAACACCGTATCGGTGTAGCCGTCGGCCAGCCCGCCGACGGTCATCACCGGACAGCGGATGGCCGAGTAGTCCTCGCACACCGAGCCGTGCTCCCAGAACCCGTCCCGCCGCTGATGGCCGAGCCAGTGGTGGACGAAGATCGGTGTCTGCTCCAGCCTGTCCTGCCAGGCGTTGCGCCAGGCCTTGTCCCGTCGTGCGGCTCCGGCCTCGTCAGCGGCCACGATCCGGGGTGTCGGTGGGCGGGCGTTGAAGCAGGCCATCGTGGCCGACCAGCCCACCATGTCGGCCGCCAGGACGCAGCCGCCGAGGTAGTGGACGTCGGTGGCATACCGGTCATCGGTGGCCGCCACCGCTACCGCGGCGGCCAGCGCCGGCGGTTGCAGGGCCGCGATCTGCAGGGCGTTGAACCCACCCCACGAGATGCCCATGATGCCGACCCGGCCGTTGCACCAGGGCTGGCGGCTGATCCAGTCGATGACCTCGACCCCGTCGTTCAGCTCGGTGGCCAGGTACTCGCCCCGGAGTGCACCGTCACTGTCACCCGAGCCCCGGATGTCGACCCGGACCATGGCGAATCCCCGGGCGGCCAGGTAGTCGTGCTGCCGGTTGTCGCGCCGCAGCGTGCCGTCGTCCTTGCGGTAGGGGAGGTACTCGAGCACGGCCGGGACCGGACCCGGATCGGGGTCGGCGGGGAGGCGCAGCCGGGCACTCAACCGGCTGCCGTCGGCGAGTGCGATCCACTGGTGTTCGACGGTGCGGACGGCGTGGGTCGCGCCCCGGTTCATCGTCGGTTCCCGTCGGTCGTGGCGGACCCCTCGACGGGCACGGTCGCGTTCAACACGGCCCGCCGGTTGGCCAGTTCGTCGATGTCGAGGTAGCAGCCCAACAGCCGGCGGCGGCCACTGGCGCCCAGCTCGAACGCCGTGCGACCATGTCGCACGTCGCGGTAGGAGCCGTCGTGGTGCAGCGAGATCAGCGGCGACGAGCCGTGGAGACGCACCCCCGGACGGTCGTAGGGGTAGACGAACGGGACCGTGGTCAGCAGCTGCCATGCCGCTGGATCGTCGGCTCGGAGGAGCTCGGCCATCGAGAAGCCGTCGGCCAGTGTGGAAGCACCGCCTGCCACGTCGGGCACCGCGGCCAGGATGAGTTGCAGACCAGGGGGCGTGCGACGGTAGGGCAGGTCGGTGTGGACTCGTAGCCCATGCTCGCTGTCGACCTCGCTGACCGGCGTCACGGTGGCGTCGATCGACCAGGTGAACCCGTAGTTCGAGGGAAGGACGTGGCCGATGAGAGCCGCCGTGGACAGCAGCCCCTCCTCGGTCGGCTCGACGGATCGCACGATCGCCGTTCCCCGATCCCACACCGCATTCACCAGGGCTCGCAGGACCGCCTCGTCGTTGCAGTCCGCCCGGTCGAAGGCGGCCGGCGGCCGGCCGTCCCACACCGCACGATCGACCATCGGGTACCGGCGGTGGTCGAGCCGTGACGGCGAATGGTCGAGCAGGAATCGGGTGGAGATCGTGGTTCGGTGCCCGTCGGAGAAGACGAGGGAAACCTGGTCTCCTCCGTCCACACCGGCCTCGAGGATCGTCAGGTCGGGATCGATCGTGATCGGATCGAGCAGTCGCTCGCCCGTCGTCGGTCGCCGACACAGGGCACACGAGCAGGCGTCGCGAAGCCAGATGCCATGGAAGCGGTCGGAGAGCCCGGAGCGCACGTCACGCACCGTCAGGATTCGCCCGTCGGAGGAAACGACCGCCGACACGGCCCGGTTCGTCGACATTCCCGCATCGGTCACGGCACGTACTCCCGACTCGCGACCACCGGCACATCATGGCGGAGGCGATCGTCACCGACGTTCCAGAAGCAGGCGACGCCGTGGTTCGGCCCGATCTCGGTCAAACCGGGCCGCTGGAGACGGCAGCGATCGAACACGTGACGGCAACGGTCGGCGAACGGACACGACGCCGGCTCCTCGCTGAAACCGGGCGGGGTGCCCGGGATCGGCGCCGGCCGTTCGGCTGCCGCATCGGGACTCGGAACGGCGGCCAGGAGCGCCCGGGTGTAGGGATGCTGCGGGTTGGCAAACAGCTCGTCGACCGGGGCGGTCTCCACCACGGTGCCCCCGTACAGGACGAGCACACGATCGGCCACGCCGGCCACCACGGCAAGATCGTGACTGACCCAGATGATCGCCAGGCCGCGTTCGGCCTGGAGCTTCTTCATCAACTCCATGATCTGGGCCTGAACGGTGACGTCGAGCGCGGTGGTGGGCTCGTCGGCGATGATCAACGAGGGGTTGCCGGCCAGGGCGATGGCGATCACCACCCGCTGACGAATGCCGCCCGAGAGCTGGTGCGGGTAGTCATCGAAACGGTTCTCGGGGTCGGCGATACCCACGCTGCGCAGCAGGTCGACGGCCTCGGCTCTGGCTGCTCGTCGTCGCAGCCGACGATGGTGACGCAACGACTCGGTCACCTGCCGCCCCACCGTCATGACCGGGTTGAGCGACGTCGCCGGATCCTGGAACACGAACCCGATCTCACCACCACGGATTGCGCCGACATCCTCCTCGGACAAATCCAGCAGATCCACGCTGCCGTCATCGGTGTGGAATCGGGCGATGCCGGCCTCGATGCGGCCCGACGGCTGAGGGATCAGCCGCACGAGCGACAGCATGGTCACCGACTTCCCCGAGCCGCTCTCGCCCACGACCCCCAGCGTCTCACCGGGATGGACGTCGAACGACACCCCGTTGACGGCATGCACCACGCCGTCATCGGAGTGGAAGGTGGTGACGAGACCGTGGACGCTGAGCAGCGGTTCGCTCACCGTCGCGACCTTACAGCACGTAGGGTTCGAGCGTCTCACGGAGCCGGTCGAGCAGCTCCGACACGAGCTCCCCCGGGCCCGGCTGTGCGGGGTACACCAGTGCCTGCTCGTAGTGGATGACCGGTTCGAACGGGATCGCCACCAGGCCGTCGTCGACCCCGACGTCGGTGTTGAGGGCGTCGACGAACGCCACGCCGGCGCCGCAACGGGCCAGGTTCCGGGAGGTGGCGAAGTAGAAGCCACGGACCACGCAGTTGAGACGGGCGCCGGCATCGGCGAACGCCGCCTCCAACTGGGTGTCGATCGGATGGCGCTCGAAGCAGCCGACCACAGGGACACCGTCGAGCACCTCGGGGGTCAGGACCGGCTCACCGGCCAGCGGGTGTCCGGCGGGAAGCAGTGCATAGCAGACCTGGGTGAATGCCTCGTACTGCACTCCGGGGGCGTCGAGGGGTGTTTCGACCAACCCCAGATCCAGCAGCCGGGATCCGATCCAGTCGACGACGTCCTTCGATGGTCTCGACTGGATGTCGATCGACACATCCGGATGGTCGTCGAGGAACCCGGCCACCGTCGTCGGCAGGAACGGGATCGCCGGCGAGCCGTCGACTCCGATGCGGAGGTGTTGGACGGAGCCGGCTCGCAGCTCGCGGGCCTTGGTCTCGATGCGGGCGAACCCGAGCAGCCCACGCTCGACCTCGAGGTAGAGCGCGTCGGCTTCCGGGGTCGAGGCGAACCGGCCTTTGCTGCGTTCGAAGAGGCGCATGCCGATCTGCTGCTCGAAGTTGGCCAGCGCCACGCTGACCGCCGGCTGGGTGCAGTGCAGCCGCTTCGCCGCCGCCGTCACCGACCCGGTCTCGTAGACCGCCTGGAAGACCTCGAGATGCCGGAGTTTCAGGTCCATCGTGATGATCCGCCGATCATAAAGACTCTCTATGGAACATTGTCATCTTTCACTGTTCGTTATCCATCTATCATCGTAGTGTTGTCAGGATGACAGCTCCAGAAATGCATTCGGCGGCGGTCTCACTCGAGCCGATGCCCACGATGTGGCCGAATCTCCGGGTACGGAATACACCGTTCACCGAGCGGGTGGAGGCGGTGGGGGCGAGGGGCTACACGGTGTACAACCACATGCTCCTGCCGATCGCCTTCCGGTCGATCATCGACGACTACTGGCACCTCAAACAACACGTCCAGGTCTGGGACGTGTCCTGCCAACGACAAATCGAGATCGTCGGCCCCGATGCGGCACGGCTGGCACAGATGCTGACGCCGCGCGACCTGTCGAAGGCCGTTCCCGGCCGCTGTCTCTACGCTCCCATGGTCGACGCCGCCGGCGGGCTGCTCAACGACCCGGTCATCCTCAAGCTGGCCGACGACCGTTTCTGGCTGTCGATCGCCGATCTCGACGTCGGTCTCTGGGTCGCCGGCCTGGCCCACGGGATGGGCCTGAACGTTCGGGTGTTCGAGGCCGACGTGAGCCCGCTGGCCGTGCAGGGCCCGAAGGCGAACGAGTTGGTGGCCCGGGTCCTGGGCGAGTCGACCCACGACATCGGGTTCTTCCGCTTCGCGTCGGTCGAGTTCATGGGTCACGAATTCCGGGCCGCCCGGACCGGCTGGAGCAAGCAGGGAGGATTCGAGATCTACGTCGACCGCCCCGATCTGGCCGAGCCGCTCTGGGACGCACTGTTCGAAGCCGGCGCCGACCTCGATGTCGGCCCCGGGTGCCCGAACCTCATCGAACGGATCGAAGGCGGCCTGCTCTCCTACGGCAACGACATCACCGTCGCCAACAACCCGTTGGAGTGTCGCCTCGATCAGTTCTGCCACCTCGACGCCGACATCGACTTCATCGGCCGCGATGCCCTCCGTCGAATCCGGGACGACGGCCCCCGCCGGCGCACCATGGGGCTGTTCCTCGACACCGACACGGTCGGGCCGGTGCGTCATCGCTGGCCGGTCGTGGTCGGCGACGAGACGATCGGCGCTGTGACCTCGGCCGCGTGGTCACCGGCGTTCGGGCAGGGCGTGGCCCTGGCGATGATGGAGTGGGGCTGGTGGACTCCCGGCGCCGAGGTCACCGTCGAAACCCCCGACGGTCGGCTCGCCGCCACGATCACCGACCTCCCGTTCGCCGATCCCACGACGTAGCCTGCCGGATATCGGCAGCGAAGAACGAGGCTGCACCCATCAGTTGCCACAAACCTTCGGAGCGCTGTGCTGTGATGATGGGTCATGGCTGACGACCCCCGACGATCCGACGAACCCACATCACGGCTGGCCAAGGCGATCGAGGGGCTCAAGCTGCGGTCCATCGGGCCGGCGTTCATGGGAGGGCGCATCGCCGACGTTGCCGTGGACCCCCGGCGCCCGTCGACCTGGTATCTGGCCGTCGGTTCCGGAGGCGTCTGGAAGACGACCAACGCCGGCACCACCTGGACGCCGATCTTCGACGACCAGCCGTCGTTCTCCATCGGCTGTGTGACGCTCGATCCGTCGCAGCCCGACACGGTGTGGGTCGGCACCGGCGAAGCGGTGAGCGGCCGCCACGTCGCCTGGGGCTCCGGTGTCTACCGCAGCCGCAACGGCGGCGCCACCTGGGACAAGATGGGTCTCGAGCACTCCGAACACATCGGCACGATCCTGGTCGACCCCCGGGACGGCGACACCGTGTACGTGGCGGCTGAAGGGCCGCTGTGGTCGTCGGGTGGGGAGCGGGGTGTCTACAAGTCGACCGACTGCGGCGCCACTTGGACCGCCGTGCTACGGATCGACGACGACACCGGCGTGACCAAGCTGGCCTTCGCCCCCGACGACCCCGACACGCTCTACGCCGCCGCCTACCAACGGCGGCGGCACGTTGCCACGTTCCTCGGCGGCGGGCCCGGCTCCGGCATCCACAAGTCGACCGACGGCGGCGCCACCTGGCGACGCATCACCGAGGGCCTGCCGAAGGGCGACATGGGCAAGATCGGGCTGGCCGTCACGCCGGCCGACCCCGACCGGGTCTACGCCACCATCGAAGCCCCGGAACATGACGCTGCGGACGAGCGCGGCTTCTACCGGTCCAACGATCGGGGCGAGAGCTGGTCGAAGCAGAACAGCTACATCTCCGGCGGGACCGGACCGCACTACTACCAGGAGATCTTCGCTTCTCCCGCCGATCCCGACCGGGTCTACCAGGTCGACGTCTTCCTCCATGTGACCCGCGACGGCGGCAGGAACTTCAGCCACCTCGAATCGGGCACCAACAAACACTCCGACAACCACGTCGTCTGGATCGATCCCACCGACGGCGATCACCTGCTCGTCGGCACCGACGCCGGACTCTACGAGACCTTCGACGAGGGCTCGACGTTTCGCCATTTCCCCAACCTCCCGATCTCGCAGTTCTACCGGATCGCGGTCGACAACTCCCTGCCGTTCACCAACGTCCTGGCCGGCGCCCAGGACCTCGGCACGCTGCTTGGCCCGACCCGCACCACCAACATCGACGGTGTCCGCAACCAGGACTGGACCGTTCCCCTGGGGGCGGACGGCTATCACACCGCGTTCGATCCTGACGACCCCGACATCTGCTACCTGGAGTGGCAGGGCGGCAACGTGGTCCGCCACAACCGCCGTACCGGGGAGCTGATCGACATCAAACCCCAGCCAGGGCCGGACGACCCACCCGAACGATGGAACTGGGACTGCCCCTTCATCGTCAGCGCCCACGATCCGGACCGCCTATACGTGGCGTCGCAGCGGGTCTGGCGATCCGACGACCGAGGCGACTCGTGGACACCGATCAGCGGTGACCTGACCACGAACCGCAACCGCTACGAGATGCCGACGTTCGGAGCGGTTCCCAGCGTCGACTCGCCGTACGACCACATGGCCATGTCGCTCTACTCCACGATCAGCCATCTGAGCGAGTCGCCGGTCGTCGACGGTCTGGTCTACGTCGGCACCGACGACGGACTGATTCACATCACCTCCGACGGCGGCACGACGTGGCGACCGGCCACCGCGCCGCCGGGTCTGCCCGATGACTCCTTCATCAACGCCATCCGGGCATCCGAGCACGAAGGCGACGTGGTGTTCGTGGCCGCCGACGACCACAAGCACGGCGACTACACACCGTATCTGTACCGCAGCGACGACCGGGGCACCACGTGGCGCTCGATTCGGGGCGAAGGTTCCGATGCCCTGCCCGACGGGGTGACCGTGTGGGCCGTCGAGCAGGATCACGTCAACCCGGACCTTCTGTTCGTCGGCGCCGAGAACGGGTTGTGGGTCACCGTCGACGGCGGCGGCCACTGGTATCGGATGACGGGCGGTGTGCCGACCATCTCGTTCCGGGATCTCGCCCTCCAGCGGCGCGACGACGATCTGATCGGCGCCACCTTCGGCCGGGGCGTCTACGTGCTCGACGACTACGGTCCGCTGCGCACCCTCAGCGACGAGCTGGTGTCGGGTACCGGCACCGTGCTGTTCCCGGTGCGCGACGCCTGGTGGTACGTGCCCCGCCTGACGGCTCAGGCCATCGGGCAACCAACCTTCGGATCGACCGCTTTTCGCGCCGACAACCCCGACCTGGGGGCCGTCGTCACCTACCACCTGCCCGAGGACGTCCTCGGCCCTCACAAAGCCCGCCGCGAGCGTGAGAAGGCCGACCGCGAGAGCGCCGACAAGGTGCCGATCGATGTGGCCGTGCCGGACCTCGACACCCTGTGGGAGGAGCGGCTGACCGCCGAGCCGACCGTCGTCGTGACCGTCCGGAACGCCGACGGTGAGGCTGTGGCCATGGTGCCCGGTGGGACCGAGGCCGGCCTGCATCGGGCGACGTGGAACCTGCGTCGCCCGCCGATCCACGCCATCCCGTGGGAGAAGCCCGAGTTCAAGGCACCGTGGGAACGGGATCCCGAGGGCCCGCTCGTCGAGCCCGGACGCTATTCGGCGGAGGTGGCGATGCTGTCGGTCGACGGCTATGAACCGTTGACCGGTCCGGAGTGGTTCGAGGTCAAAGCGGTGCCCGAGCTGGCCGATTCGGCGGGTGACCGCAGTGACCTGGCGGCGTTCGCACAGCGGATCGAGTCACTGGGTCGAGCCGTGCTCGGAGCCGGCCACGACGTCGACGCCGCCCGTGATCGGATCAAGCACATTCGGGCCACGCTCCGCCGGACGCCGCCGCGCGACCGCGATCTCTTCACCCGTCTGGAGGCGGCGCACCGGGAGATCGAGCAGCTCGGTCGGGAGTTGAACGGGGATCCGGTCCGGGAACGTCTGTCGGAGGCCGAGACACCGTGGATCAGTGAGCTGGTGGGGCGGACCGTCGACTTCGTCTGGTCGACCACCGAATCGCCGACCACCACACAACGCCGGGCAATAGACCGCGCTGAGGATGCGTTCGGACCGTGGCAGCAGCGATTCGACGCCGCCATCGCCGACCTCGATGCGGTGGTCGCCGATCTGGACGCGGCGGGAGGAACCTGGACCCGACGCTGAAGGTTTCAGACCGTGGTTGTCACCGCAACCTGGTTCTCCGGCCTCACACCCACCCCCTCCGACGGCACCCCTCCGGAGGCAGCCAACCTCATGCACACCGCCCAGGCGGCACGAACAGAACCGGGCTGCTACGACCGTTGTTGCAACATCGCTACCGAGTTGACCTTTGTCACACTGTGTGTTCCCATATTGGCCACCATGTACGAGCCCGACCTGCTGGTCGTGAACGACCTGCGCACCTACTTCGATGTCGATGCCGGCGTTGTCAAGGCCGTCGACGGCGTGTCGCTCAGCCTTCCCCGCGGTCGCACACTGGGCATCGTTGGCGAATCCGGTTCGGGCAAAACCGTTCTGTCACGCTCGATCATGCGTCTCAACACCAGCGCCAACGCCACCACCACCGGCTCGGTGCGCTATCAGGGCGAGGAGTTGCTCGACAAGTCGCCGGCGGAGATGCGGGACATCTGGGGTGAGGAAATCGCCATGGTGTTCCAGAATCCGATGACCTCGCTCAACCCCGTCGTCCGGATCGGGCGTCAGCTCACCGAACACGTCGAACACCATCTCGGGGTGAGCGGTCGGGAAGCCAAGGAGCAGGCCATCAGGCTCCTGCGGAGCGTCCGGATTCCCGAACCCGATCGGCGATTCAACAACTACCCACACGAGCTTTCAGGCGGCATGCGACAGCGGGTCTGCATCGCCATAGCCCTGGCCTGCTCGCCGAAGCTGCTGTTCGCCGACGAACCGACGACTGCGCTCGACGTCACGGTGCAGCACCAGATCCTCAACCTCCTCGCCCACCAACAGCGGGACCGCAACATGACGATGGTGCTCGTCACCCACGATCTCGGAGTGGTGGCCGGCCGGACAGACGACATCGCGGTGATGTACGCCGGACGCATCGTGGAGAAGGCTCCCACCCAGGTGCTGTTCCAGTCGCTGCGTCATCCCTACACCGAGGCATTGCTGCGGGCCATCCCGAAGGTCGACCAGCCGAAACACACCAGGCTGAGCGCCATCGTCGGGCGGCCACCCGATCTGATCAACCCACCGACAGGCTGCAAGTTCTCGCCCCGCTGCCCCTACGTCCAACCCCGCTGCCTCGAGGAGGAGCCGCCGCTGATGCCCGCTCCGACCGGCAACCACAGTTTCGCCTGCTGGTATCCGGTCGGCAGCAGCGAGGCGAAGCACGCCTGGGAGGAGAACCTGGCCTACGGCGTCACCCAGACCCTCGCCGCCGCCGGGGAGATCGAGGCCACCGAGGAGACCGACGACCTTGAAACCACGGCAGCGGTCCTCGCGCTGGAAACGGCGGACGACTGATGGCCGGCACCGGGAAAGCCCATCTGCGACCGGCCGAGGAGGTGCTGCTCCGGATCGAGGACCTCGTCGTGGAATTCCCCACCAGAGACGGGCGGGTCGTCCACGCCGTCAGCGGCGTCAGCCTCGACATCGCCGAGGGCGAAACGCTGGGCCTGGTCGGCGAATCCGGCTGCGGGAAGTCGTCGACGGGCCGGGCCATTCTCCAACTGCCGAAACCCACGTCCGGACGGGTCGAACTCGACGGAACCGACCTGACCGAACTCGGACCGGAGGAGTTGCGGCGGCGCCGAACCGACGTGCAGATGATCTTCCAGGATCCGATCTCATCGCTCAATCCCAGACGCAAGATCGGCGAGGTCGTGGCCGAACCGCTGCGGGTCTGGGGCCCGAAGGACGCCGACGAACAGTGGACGCTGGTCAGCGAGTTGCTCGACGCCGTCGGCATCGATCCCGACCACGCCCGCAACAAACGGGCCCATCAGTTCTCCGGCGGCCAGTGTCAACGTATCTCGATCGCCCGGGCCCTCGTAATGGAACCGAAGCTGATCATCTGCGACGAACCGGTCTCGGCGCTCGACGTGTCGGTCCAAGCCCAGATCCTCAACATGTTGGAGTCACTCAAGCAGCGCTACGGGCTGACGCTGGTGTTCATCGCCCACGATCTCGCCGTCGTCAAGAACATCAGCGACCGGGTGGCGGTCATGTACCTTGGCAAGATCTGCGAGGTCTCCGAATCCGATCAGCTCTACACCCGACCGGCTCATCCCTACACCCGACTGCTTCTCGAATCGATCCCCGTCCCGGACCCTCTCGCCCCGCTCGACACCGACCTGGTGGCCGAGGAGGAGCTGCCCTCGCCAATCGATCCGCCGAGCGGGTGCCGGTTCCGCACCCGCTGCCCGCTGGCCACCGACATCTGCTCCGAAACCGAGCCGCAGATGAAATCGATCGGCGACGACCACTTCGTCGCCTGCCACCACGTCGACCGCGTCCTGGCCCAGCCCGGTCCGGCCGACGCCCGACCGATCACGGTGTGAGCGGCGGCCGCTCGATTCTCCGTTCTCCAGGCCCGACTCGTACCACTCCAACAAACAGCACCACTCAAAAGGGGAGACCATGACAACAACAAACAGATGGGGGCTCACCCGGCTCCTTGCCCTACTCCTGGCTCTGACCCTTGTGGCCGCAGCCTGCGGCGGCGACGGCGACGGCGACACCGCGGCCGACGACGCTGCGACCGGGGAGGACTCCGGCGATGCAACCGATGTCAGCGCCGGCGACACTGCCGAAGGCGACGTCGACACCGAAGTGGTGGAGGACACCGAATCGGTTCGTGAATACGGGGGCACCGTCACCGTCGGCCTCGAGGCCGAATCGACCGGTCTGCGCCCGTGGGAGGACTCCTGCTCCTCGCCCTGCTACAACCTGATGGTGACGGTGTTCGACAAGTTGGCCGAGCAGGATCCCGACGGCACCTGGATTCCCTATCTGGCCGAATCGTTCGAGTCCAATGACGACTTCACCGTGTGGACGGTGAAGCTGCGCGACGGCGTCACGTTCCACAACGGGGAGCCGCTGACGTCGCAGACCCTCGTCGACATGTTCGCGATCCACCAGACCGGTGCCGCCTCGACCGGGCACCTGTCGACCTCCGGGCTCACCGGTGTAGAGGTCGTCGACGACCTCACCGTCGACTACACGCTCAGCAATCCCAACTCCGCATTTCCCGCCTACCTGACGCGGGCACCCATCGGCATGGTGTTCGAGCCGGGTGCCGCCGCCGCCGACCCCGAAGGGTTCTCGGTGAATCCGGTGGGCACCGGGCCGTTCATGGTCGAGACCCGCGATCTCGACAACGAGACGGTGCTGGTCCGCAACCCCGATTACTGGATGTCGGATCCCGATGGCAACCAACTGCCGTATCTCGATTCCATCGTGTTCCGGCCCATCCCTGACGAGACGACCCGCCTCGACTCGCTCCTGTCGGGCACCGTCGACGCAATACAGTCGCTGCGGCAGAGCACCATCCGCGACGCACGGGCCGCGGGTGACGGCATCGTGCTCTACGAGTTCCAGGGCAACAACGCCGGCGGTGGCATGTTCAACGTCGCCGTTCCTCCCTACGACGACGTCCGGGTTCGGCGTGGTCTGATCACGATGCAGAATCAGGAAGCCGTGATCGAGGCTCTCGGCGGGGCAGGCATCTCGCTGCCCGGCACCCAGTTCTTCTCGCCCGACAGCCCGTGGTTCTCCCAGGCCGTCGCCGACGCCTACCCGAACTTCGATTTCGAGGGCGGCAAGGCCATCCTGCAGGAGTACATCGACGATCCGGAGCGATCCGACGGCAAGGCGGTTGGCGAACCGATCGACGTCCAACTGTCCTGTCCGCCCGACCCCAGCCTGATCGCGGCGATGGCCGTCTCGGAGCAGTTGTGGACCAGCTCGGAACTGGTCAACGTCACGCTGACCAACTTCGATCAGCAGACCCACATCAACACCGCGCTCGGCACGCCCCCCGACTTCGTCGGGGAGCACGGCATCCACTGCTGGCGGTGGAGCTCGGAGGACGACCCGTCGCTGACCATCGGACCGGCCGTCGCCCCGCCGAACCCGGCGATTGCCGAAGCGGCCGGTGTACCGGGCGTGGTCTCGCCCCTGAACTTCTCGAACTGGTTCGACGGTGATGTGTTCGCAGCGTCGATCGCAGCCGTGCGCACCGATGTGTTCGAGGAACGCAAGGCGCTGTACGAGCAGATCATGCTGAAGGCGGCGGAGGATGTGCCCATGTACTACTCGGGCCACACCGCCACCATGATCGCCACCGTTCCGGAGGTCCAGGGGCTCAACGGCTGGCATTCCCCGGACGGGACGGTCGGTATCGGCTTCCCCAACGCGGAAGGTCGTTGGCATGAGGTGTGGAGGACGGATCTGGGTTGATGCTCTGTTGCGCTCGGTGTACGGGCTCGCCGTGGATGACGGTCCAGACGGACCGTCATCCACCGCCTGTACACCGAGCCTTCACCACCAAGATCCTGGCAAGAGCTGAAAGGAGGTAAAGGCTGGTGGGGAGGTTCATACTTTCCAAGCTCGGGCGGTTGGTGGCGACGCTGTTCGCCGTTTCGTTGATGACGTTCATGATGACGGCGCTGCTCCCCGGTGACCCGGTCAATGCCATCCTGCCTCCGACGGCGCCCCGGGACGAGGCGTTCGTGGCCCAGGTGCGTGAGGAGCTGGGGCTCGACGATCCGCTTCCCGTCCGCTATGTCACCTGGCTGGGCAACGCGGTCCGGGGCGACCTGGGCCGGTCGCTGGTCGACGATCGGCCGGTGGCGACCACCATCAAGGAGCGGCTGCCGGTGACCGCGGAGCTGGCGTTCCTTGCCGTCGGGCTGGCCGTGCTGATGGCGATCCCTGTAGGGGTGATCGGAGCCTACAAGGAGGGGGAGACCGTCGATCAGGTCTCCTCGGCCGGCGTGCAGATAGCCCTGTCGATCCCGAACTTCATCGCCGGGCTGTTCCTGATCTGGCTACTGTCGGTCAAGCTACAACTTCTGCCGGCCACCGGCTGGAAACGGCTGTCGACCGATGGGCTGCTCGGCAACCTGTCGACCGCCATTCTGCCGGCCAGCGCCCTGGCGCTCGGTCAGATGGCCTTCTTCTCCCGGCTCATCCGCTCCGACATGATCCAGACCCTCCAGGAGGACTTCGTGCTGTCGGCCCGGGCCAAAGGTTTGTCTGACCGCTACATCCTGCTCCGTCACGCGCTGCGCCCGAGTTCGCTCAGCCTGGTCACGATCGTCGGCATCAATATCGGTGCGCTGCTCGGCGGCACCGTCGTCATCGAGTCGCTGTTCGCCCTACCCGGTCTGGGTTTCCGGCTGATCAACGCCATCTTCCAGCGGGATTTCCTGGTCATCCAGGGGATCACGCTGTTCGTGGCCACGGCGTACGTGGTGATCAACACCCTGGTCGACATGCTGTACCTCGTCATCGATCCCCGGATCAGGAGAGGCTGAGATGTTTGCCCGCTCCGAGACGATCGGCGACCCGACGCTCGATCCCCCGGTCGCCGTCGTGGAGGCCGACCAACCGATCGACGAATTGAATCCGTGGCAACGGGCCACGGCGACGTTTTCCGCCATGCCCATCGTGGTCAAGCTCTCCACGCTCTGGCTGATCTTCATCGTCGGTGGCGCGATCTACGGCCAGATCGACAACCTGTTCGGGCAGGCCCTGCCGCTCCAGGATCCCGCCTACCAGGGATCGCTGTTCGGTGAGTCGAGCCGGCTGGAGGGGCCGACCCCCCAGCACATCCTGGGGACCGACAACCTCAGCCGCGACATCTTCGCCCGGGTGCTTCACGGCGGATGGGTGTCGCTCGTCGTCGCCCTCGCCACCGTGCTGACCGGAATCATCGTCGGGGGGCTCCTCGGCTCCTACGCCGGATTCGTCAAGGGTCGACGAGGTTCGGTGATCATGGCCGTTATCGACGTGATCCTCGCCTTCCCGGCGCTGATCCTGCTGCTTGCCGTCGTGTCGATCTGGGAGAACCGGAGCCTTGCCGTCATCGCCATCGTGATCGCCCTGCTGGCGATCCCGCCCTACACCCGGGTTGCCAGGGCGACCTCGCTGGCGGTGTCGCAGCGGGAGTTCGTCATGGCGGCCCGGGCCATCGGAACACGGCCGATGTCGATCCTCTTCCGGGAGGTCATCCCCAACGTGTTGCCGACGCTGCTGGCCTACGCACTGGTCGGGGCGGCTGCCATCATCGTGATCGAGGGCTCGCTTTCGTTCCTCGGGTTGAGCGTGCCGTCGCCCCAGGCGTCGTGGGGCAACATGATCAACGAGGCCCGAGCCGATATCCGGGTCACCATCATGCCCGCCGTGTGGCCCGCCTTGGCGTTGACGTTGACCGTGCTGGCGTTGAACCAGGTGGGCGACTGGATGCAGCGCCGGGCCGGGGGCCGGTCCTCGGCCTTCACCTGACCCGAACTCGCCGGAAACCCCATCATTGTGTGCGCTCCAGGCCCGGGTTTCCGGGCCTGGAGCGCACAGAACCATGGAGGTTGGGGGTTCAGACGGGGGCGGCGGGGGCGGCCGCCGCGACCCGGTCGAGTTCCGCCGCGTAGCGAATGCGCCACAGTGCCAGCCCGGCCAGCATCACCCCGACCGAGGTGGTGATCACGAACAGACCCCGTCCGGACGCCCCGTAGATGAGCGGGGCGAGACCGGCGGCAACGGCGGCCGAGATCAGCCCGGCGGCGTCGAGTAGGCCGGTGCCGACCGCCGCCTTCTCGGCTCCGGTGACCTCGAGCACCAGCACCTGGGAGCTGATCGAGGCGAATGACTCGGCCGAACCGTGCAGCAGGCCGACCGCCGAGAACCAAAGCGCAGTCGGCACCAGGGAATAGCCGAGCATGATCGGCACCAGACACAGGAGGGCGGGAAGCATCACCCTGGTCCCACCGAGTGCCTCGGCCTTGTTACCGGCTATGCGGGGGAGAATCAGCATGGGAAAGCCGACTACCATGATGGCCCGGGCCACATCCCCTGTCGAAGCGCCGAGGTCGGTCAGGAACCGGTCGACGATGGCGTCGAACACGCCGACGTAACCGAGCACGATGCACTGCACCAGCAGCGCAGCCTGGATCCGGGGGCGGCGCAGGAGTTGACCGATCACGCTGTAGTCAACGGCGGCGGTGGCAGTCTCGGATCGGACGATCGCCATCGTCGCCGGCGCCCCGAAAACTATCAGGGCCAGCGACACGGCGAGGAAGGGCGCCTCGAACCCGAGCGGTTCGAAGAGATACCCGATGAAAGGCCCCGAGATGAACCCGGCGACCGCCACCGACAGCAGCATCCCGAGCTTTGCCCCACCGCCGGCGGCGTCGAGCCCGATCAGCGCCTTGCGAGCCAGCAGGCCGAAAAGCCCGAGCCCGATACCCGACAGACCACGGCTGCCGGCCAGCACCAGGGTCGACGACCCGTAGGCCAAACCGAGCGGACCGGCGACCCCCGAGCCGAGGGCGGCGATGGCGAGCGGGACCTTCACCCCGCGATCGGCCAGCGGCGACAGCACCGTCTGCACGACCAGCGCCGCGCCGAAACCGGTGCCGGCGATCAGACCGACCTCCCAGTCGGCCAGCCCGTGGCGCGACTGCAGATCCTCGAGCAGCACGAAGACGACCCCGAGTGCAGCGGTGAGGATGAAGTAGGTGCTGTAGATGAGCACCGATCGAAACTCGTTCACTCGGGGCCATCGTACAACCACGCCCGGCTGTGACGTTTCGGATTCGGGCTGCTTCCCTGTGTCGCCGAGCACTCCTTCGGAGTCGCGGTAGCGTTGATTGTCATGCCGGCTGCGCCACCATCGGACCTGGTTATCCGAGGCGGGTTTCGACCGGGTGGCGCCGCGACGGACCAACTGAGGATCGTCGGCGGCCGGATCGCCGACGGGTCGGGTCGGGAGCCGGCCGTCACCCACGCGACCACGATCGACGCCGACGGCCTCCACGTCGCTCCCGGCTTCGTCGACCTGCAGGTGAACGGCGGGTACGGCATCGATCTGGCCACCGAACCGGAGTCGATGTGGGAACTGGCCCACCTCCTTCCCCGCCATGGCGTCACCTCGTTCCTGCCCACGATCATCAGCTCGCCCTCCGCCGTTACCGACCGGGCGCTGGCCGCGCTCGCCGAGCGGCCGGACGACCATCGTGGCGCCGAGCCACTCGGCCTGCATTTCGAGGGTCCGATGCTGAACCCCGATCGGGCCGGCGCCCACGACCTCGGGAACCTGGTGGCGCCCGACCGTCAACTCGTCGCCACGTGGAGCCGGAACAACGGGGTCGCGCTGGTGACGTTGGCCCCCGAGTTGCCGGGCGCCGTCGAGGTGATCGAACACCTGATGGCCGGCGGGGTGGTCGTGTCGGCCGGGCATTCGACGGCGACGGCGGGCGAGGCCGCGGCGGCATTCGACGCCGGTGTCTCGATGGGGACCCACCTCTTCAACGCCATGAGCCCGATGGGTCATCGAGCCCCCGGTCTGACCGGAGCGGCGCTGGCCGACGAGCGGATTACCGTCGGTCTGATCGTCGACGGCGTACACGTCGACCCGGTGGTTGTGAAGGTGGCCTGGCGGGCCAAAGGTCCCGACCGCGTCGTGCTGGTGACCGACGCTGTCGCCGCTCAGGGCCTCGGGCCCGGCCGACACCGGTTGGGGGACCGAACCGTCATCGCCGACGCCATGGGTGTCCGCACTGATGCCGGGGTGCTGGCCGGAAGTGCGTTGACGATGGACCGGGCGGTGGCGAACCTGGTCGAGTTCACGGGGTGTACGCTCGCCGATGCACTGGCCGCAGCAACGAGGACACCGGCCACGGTGATCGGGGCGATCGACAGGGGGCACCTTGGGCCCGGGGCCGCGGCCGATGTCGTGTTGCTCGAACCCGACGGCTCAGCGGCCCTCACGATCTGCCGCGGCCACATCGCCCACGTGACCGATGGGGCCGCCGCCCGAATCGCCGGCGGTCGATGATCTCGTCACCGGAGAGCAGGGCCCTTTGACCCTGGGGTGACCACCGGGCAGGGCGAGAATGAACGCTGGGCCAGAGAACGGAGCGCATCATGGACGCCGGCAACAACGGTGTCATCATCCTCGCCGACAAGATGCTGCCACGCCGCAAGCACAGTGTGATGATCCCCGGCCCGCAGGCACGCCATGAAACTCGCCTTCGAGAAGTATTCCCGGAGCCGGCTCCCTCGACAATCGTGGTGTCGTCCTTGGTCAATGACGAATCGCTTCCCCGGCCCGACGTCGCGGTAGCCATCGAAACCTCCAATTCACTCGTCCGGATCGCTCTTCGTGAAATCGGATGGATCTCCCTGTTTGGAGGAATGCTTTCGATATTGTTGAGGCGCATATCAAGTTCTGGAATCTGATTCTCCGCTCCACGTAGAATGTTCGTGATGCGGAACTCACCGTTGAATCTTCGTGCCATAGCGGACGCCGCGGTGACCATCGTCGACCGCGACGGATTCGACGCTCTCACCGTCTCCTCGGTGGCCGGCGAGTTGGGCGTCGGCCCCTCCCGGCTCTATACCCACATCGATGGGCTCGACGGCCTTCGTTACCTGGTGGCCACCGCGGCCACCAGGAATCTCACCAAACATGTCCGCAACGCCGCGATCGGCACTGCCGGCGACAACGCCCTGGCCGCCATCGGCACCGCCTACCGAGCCTTCGCCAACGACCATCCCGGGCAGTTCGCCTCGACCCTCCTGCCCCCGCGACGAGATCACGATGATCTGTCCGTCGCCAACCAGGAACTTCTCGACGTGTTCACGCTCGTCTACACCGCCATGGGCCTCACCCCGACCAGCTCTCGCCTCGCCGCCCGCAGCACCCGCTCCGCCATCCACGGTTTCCTGGCCCTCGAGCACAACTCCGGCACGACCCCGGAGCACGAAGCCGAGTACGACCACCTCCTCGCCACCCTTCAACACGGCCTCTTGGCGACAAGCCACCCGCGACCGCCCGACAACCCCGCCCCGGAGACCTAGCCATGCACGTACTCATAGCCGTTGACGAAACTCCTGAATCGATCGAGGCCATCCGTGTCGCCCACCGGATCTTCGGCGATCAAACCACCTACACCGTGGCCACCATCGGGGAACCCAGTCACCACCTCACCGCCATGGACCCCTTGGGGGCCATGTCGTATGACATCACGACACTGGCACCACCCGACCCGACCTATCCCGACAAGGTGGCGCGGACGGCGGTCGAGCGCACCGGGATCGACGCCGAGATCATCGCCGAGATCGGGCCCCCCGGGCCTCGACTCTGCCTCATGGCCGCCGAGCTCAACGCCGACGTGCTCGTCGTCGGCAGCCACGACCGCGGCTTCCTCAGCCGCCTGCTCGACCCGTCCGTTCAGCGGCACGTGGCCAACCACGCCCCCTGCCACGTCCTCATCGCCCGCCACGTCAGACCCGACGGCGAATAGCGCGTTCGCCGGGTGGCCGACACGATGCCGGCGGACACCGTGGCTTCGACCGCGTCGAGGCGATCGCGTTGCCGATGGCGATGACCTGATCGCCACCTCGAGCTGACGAAACGCCGCCAAACGAGCGCCGAACGGCATCGGTCGGCCTGGACAACTACCACCATCCACCGACGTTTGCGCTGATCCAAACTACCCAAATCCTTGTCGCCATCCACGGCCAGAACTAGGGTCAAACGCGCCAGCTCAATCCGCCGCGCTGGACCTCGACAACAAGGCAACGGAGCGACCCGATTGTCGCCTCAACGTTGCCTCGGTGACACCTCTTGCTGCCACTCCGACGGCCGACGCCGTCCGCCTGGTGCCCACCCGGATGCTCACCGCGAAGCCGTGATCTGTGTCGGCGACGACTGTCGATTGGGCGCGCCCGCCGTCCGCACCCGCTAGGAGGGATGCAATGATGAAATCCGCACGACAGATACGGTCGTTGCGGCCAGCGGCCTTCGTGGCCCTGGTCGTCGTGACCATTCTCGCCCTGACCGGCATCGCATCGGCTCTCGACGAGGACCCCAAGCCGCCCGACATCATCGACCCGGACATCAGGCCGAATGACGGCGGCATCCAGGCATACTGCGACGCGAATTACCAGGGCACAACCGGGGTCACGTTCTCGACCGGTTCGGCCACAACCAACTCCCAGGGTGAGCTGACCAAAACCGAAGCGGGCTACACCCTGACCTGGATCGAGTCGACCGACGCGGATCAATTGGATTACGACATCCGGGTGTTGTCCATCACCGAGGCAGGCGACACGGAGCCGCTTCCGTTCACCCTCGTCGTGGCCTTCCTCGGCGGCAACGACGCAAACGGCTACGAGTTTCTCCCTCCCGGTGCCGACCACGCGGAACTCATCATCGAGGAGGGCAACGGCAACAACATCACGCAGTTCGGATTCTGCGCCTACACGACCGGTGAGATCATCGTCGAAAAGCAGACGCTCCCCGACGGGTCGGCCCAGTCGTTCGACTTCACCGCAAACTGGGACGGCGGCGCCTTCAGCCTGGCCGACGGTGAGGCGATGAGCAGCGGTCGGATCCCCCCGGGCGACTACTCGGTGGACGAAACCGTCCCCGCCGGATGGAGCCTTGATTCGGTCACTTGCACCAGCAACATCGACGGCGAAGGCCCCTACGAGCCATCGTCGATCAATCTTGCTCGAGGCGAGACGGTGACGTGTGTGTTCACCAACCAAGCCGACGCCAACATCATCGTCGAGAAACAAACCGACCCCGACGGCTCCACCCAGCTC
>Ga0224512_10001653_pt1 | contig 21221 bp, 22 predicted proteins | sample SF_May12_sed_USG_4_FD_169103 | JGI IMG/M metagenome (GOLD analysis project Ga0224512, IMG submission 169103) | Sediment microbial communities from San Francisco Bay, California, United States - SF_May12_sed_USGS_13 | ecosystem: Environmental > Aquatic > Marine > Sediment | place: USA... | reverse complement strand
CATGCGGTTCTTCCGTTCGGGAGGTTCTTCTCGCGGCGAGAGTCACGGGATTGTACGCCCGGAGGCGGCATCGGTTGCACGCCGCGGCCGTTCGGCGCGATTCCTTCCCCGGCGGCTGTAACAAATTCCCGCCTCGCACGCCAGTCAACCACGAGAGGGGTGCATGACGTGGAACCGCTAGGGATCTTGCGTGCTGGTGCACCGCTCGCCGTGTCTCTCCGCAGCCACGCACCGCCGGCGGGTCCCCTGCGACTCGCCGACGGCTTGGAGACACGGTCGACGACCGACTAGATCCGGCTTGGCGGCGTCCCTCAGCCAGGTCGATCCGGTGGGTTGGTCGAAGCCCGGCCCCGGGGCGACCAACCCACCGCTTTTTCTGCCTGCGCGACGAGTGGGGCGTGCGTCTGCACTGGAGCAACGGGAGAAAATTTCAGGTAGAGAAGACTCTAAGTAGAAACATTCCAGTACAGAGAATTCAAAGTACAAAAGATTCCAGGTAAGGAAGAGAAGTGGCTGCTTCTCTTCCTTTCCTGGAATCTTTTCTCGTCGCTCAGAGGCACACCGAAGACCCACCCGAGCCTCGAAGCCACAGCTGCCTTCCCGCCGGGAATCTCCTCCTCGCCTCCTGCCAGCGCCGAGCCGACTCGACGCCGCGATCCGGCACGCTAAGATCGGCCACCGGATCGAAACCCGGCGAAGGCACGACGAAGGAGGAGACGGCGATGTCGAACGAGGCAACCACGGGAGCGAAGGAGTGGTACGCCGCCGTGGGCGGCAAGCAGCAGGGGCCCTTCACGCTCGACGAGCTGCGGGCGCGGTTCGCGGCGGGGGGCATGGGGCGGGACGCTCACGTCTTCGGGCCGGGGATGACGGAGTGGAAGCCGGTGACCGGACGGCCCGAGTTCCAGGACGTGCTGAGCGCGTCGCCGCCGCCGCCGCCCAGGTTCGGCGGCGCGCACGAGATCGACTACGAGGTCTTCGGCGAGGAGATGCAGTTCGTCGAGATCACCCTCGACCCGCAGGAGGCGTGCGTGGCCGAGGCGGGCTCCTTCATGTACATGGATCCGGGGATCGAGATGCAGACGATCTTCGGCGACGGCTCGGCGGCGAGCGAGGGCGGCGGGCTGCTCGACAAGCTGGTCGGCGCCGGCAAGCGGGTCCTGACCGGGGAGTCGCTCTTCATGACGCTCTTTGGCAACACCGCCGGCGAGCGCCAGTCCGTGGCGTTCGCCGCGCCCTATCCGGGGCGGATCATCGCCGTCGACCTGGCCCAGCTCGGCGGCGAGCTGATGTGCCAGAAGCAGGCATTCCTGTGCGCTGCCAAGGGGATCTCCGTCGGCATCGCCCTGCAGCGCAAGCTCGGTGCCGGCCTCTTCGGCGGCGAGGGCTTCATCCTCCAGAAGCTCGAGGGTGACGGGCTGGCCTTCCTCCACGCCGGCGGCACGGTCGTCTCCCGCGAGCTCGCGGCGGGCGAGGTCCTGCGGCTCGACACCGGCTGCCTCGTGGCCTTCGACGCCGGCGTCGACTACGACATCCAGAGCGTGCCGGGGATCAAGACGGCCCTCTTCGGCGGCGAGGGGCTGTTCTTCGCCCGGCTGACCGGCCCGGGTACGGTCTGGATCCAGTCGCTGCCGTTCAGCCGCCTCGCCTCGCGGATCTACGCCGCGGCGCCGCAGACGGGCGGCAAGCGAACCGGCGAGGGGTCGCTCCTCGGCGGGCTCGGGGACCTGGTGATGGGGGATTGAAGTGCGGGCGAGCCGCTGTCAGAATCCCGCACCGATGATCGCCATGAGGACGTGGTTTCTGCTCGCCCTCGCCGCCGGATCCCTGGCCTGCGCGGAGCCCGCCGCCGGGAGCTGGCAGGACATCTCCTGGTTCGACGACGCCGCCGGCTACGCGCAAGCCGTCGCCAAGGCCGAAGCGGAAGGCAAGCCGGTCTTCGTGTACTTCTACACGGAGTGGTGCCCGTACTGCCGCCAGCTCAACGCCGAGCTGCTGGCCGCCGCCGAGGTCCAGGAAGAGATCGACCGGATGATCGCGGTCCGGGTCAACGCCGAAGGAGGTCCCGACGAGCGCTCGCTGGCAGCGCACTACCGGGTGCGCGGCTACCCGGCCCTCTTCGTCTTCACGGCCAACGCCAGGAGCGGCTACCCGGGCGGCGACTTCCAGCCGATCCGCCGCACCGTGGGCGGCGCGGAGGGAGTGAGGCTGAAGACTCCGGCCGAGTTCGTGGCGACGCTGCGGGCCGCCGGCCGCTGAGCTCGACGGCGGCCGCGCCCACCCGCGCGCGGCCGCCTCAGGGGCTCCAGGCGCTCTCGAGAGCGAGGGAGGCCGCCCGCGGGGCGGTCGTTCCGGGGTCCACGAGCAGGACGTCCAGGACCGAGCCGCGGCCGCTGGCGCGGCAGGATCCGAGCAGGAGCCATTTGTCCGCGGCCGCGCTGACGGCGTGATCGAACGACGTCTCTCCGGCGGCTCCACCGAGCCTGACCGGGGCGGCCCAGCCGCGGCTCGGAGTCCAGCGCGCGAGATACGTCACCGGCGCGTCGCCGTGCCGCTCGTCGTGCCAGAGAGCCGCCAGAGACGCGTCGCTCGTCGCGGCGGGAAGGTCGATCCAGTAGTCGGTTCCGGGAAGCGCGCCGGGGCCGGTCCACGGCGTCCAGGAGTCGGGAAACCAGGTCACGCCGCCGTCGAGGCTCGTGTAGAGCCGGGAGTCGAAGGTGAGGTAGGCCGCGGCGCCGGCGACGGCGACCACCCGACCGCGAGGGGCGCCGCTGGGAGCGGGGAGGGAAGGGATCCAGTACGCGGGCGCGTTGCCGGCCCGGAAGCGGCCGCTGCCGACGAGAACGGCGTCGTCGTGGACCGGATCGGGTGTCGCGGCGGGGGCTCCGACCGCCTGCACCCGGAGCCGGCCGCGCGGTTCCCAGGACGGCGCGGCAAAGCGGAAGGCGGTGACGTCGACGACTCCCGCGATCTCGGAAAGGGACAAGAGCGCAATCCAGGGCGAGCCGTGGCGGTCGTAGGTGAAGTGAGCCGTGGCGGTCGAGGAGTGCGCGATCGGTCCCCCGAGCGGCTCCCAACCGTCGCCGCCGAGCCGCACGGGCTGGAAGCAGTCGGCGCCGCACGGCGTGGCGGCGAGAAACGGGCCCGGGCCGTAGAACGCGCCGCTGCGCAGGCCGGCGAGGGAGTCCGGCAGGAGGCGGGCGCTCTCGTCGCGGGCGTCGACGATGACCAGCCAGGTCTCGATCCCGGGCGTCGCCGAGGAGAGGGCGAAGAGCGAGCGATCGGCCGCGGTGTCCGTCCCCAGCAGCGTGAGGACCGAGCTCTCGCTGCACGGTGGCTCCGCCCCCGGCCCCGTGGCGCCGAAGGCCGCGGCCCCAGCGAGGAGCGCGCCGACCCGGAAGGCTCTAGGCCTCACGCCAGTCTTCACCGTAGTCGACGGTGACCTCCTCGCCCTTCGCGATGTCGACGGCTGCGTAGAGGTCGAAGCCGTCGAAGACCGCGTTCGGCTCTCGGGAGTGGTTGAGGAACCTGAGCGGCCCGGTTCCGCGGCGGCCGATCGTCGTCTCGCCGTCTTCGACCCAGAGCACGTACTTGCCGTTGCGCCGCGCCGTCTTCCCCTCGTAGCTGCCGAGGAAGGTGCCCGCCGCGATCTCGCGGCGGGCGAAGACGCCGCGACCGTCGATCGGAGACGGCGCGACCAGCAGGAGGTTCTTCAGGCGCACCGCCGGATCGTACCGCAGGGCTCGAAAGAACAAAGACCCCGCCCGAGGGCGGGGTCCAGGCCGCTGCCATCCCGGCGAGCTCAGGTGATCTGGAGCTTCTTCGGCTTGGCGCTCTCGGTCTTCGGCAGCTCGATCGTGAGCAGGCCGTCCTTGAAGGTCGCCGTCGCGGCCTGGGTGTCGACGTTCGACGGCAGCCGGAAAGAGCGGGCGAACTTGCCGTAGGCGCGCTCGATCCGGTGGTAGTGCTCCTTCTCCTCGTCGCGCTCGAGCGTGCGCTCACCGGAGAGGCTGAGCACGTTGTTCTCGAGCGTGATCTCGACCTGGTCGCGCTCGAGGCCGGGCATCTCCGCCGTGAAGAGCAGCTTGTTCGCGTCCTCGCGGATGTCGACGTCCGGCACCCAGTCGGCGCCGAGGGATTCGTTGCCGGCGGACATCGGAGCCAGGAACTCGTTGAACGCTTCGTCCATCAGGCGTCCCATCTGCCGGGCGAAGGGGCTCCGCGGAGCCCAACGTACCAGTGATCTCGTCATTTCTTGCTCCTCCTTGTTGGTTGCATGCTCCAGGGTTGCTTCCCCGAGACAGGAATATGATAAAATAGAAAGCAGATCTTGTCAAGGGGTCAAGACCTGCTTGTTTCAGACTAAGATTCTGGTTAGAGAGTAGCAGGCCGAGCCCTTCACTGCCGGCGAGCGCTCGGGGCGAGGCGCGGCGCCTCCGCCGAGCTGGTAGGCTCGGCCCACGGCGCCGTTCTCGGAGGGGGTACTGGGAGATGCGACAGTGAAGAGCTCGAAGGGCTTCCTCGACGAGCGGATCACGCGACGGTTCCATGACCGCATCGCGGACTCGCTGGCGCGCCAGCCGTTGACCTTGCAGCCGGGCGCCCACCGGGAACGCCTCAGGGCCCTGCTCGGGGGGCTCGGAGAGATGACGTTCTACGAGCTGCTGGGCGTGACGCCGGGGTCGTCCGAGGAAGAGATCCACCAGGCCTATTCCGAGCTCGCCAGGACCGTCCATCCGTCGCACGCGAAGAACCTCGGGATGGGCTCGAGCGAGGGCGCCCTCGAGCTGCTGTTCGAGCGCACGACGGAGGCCTACCTCACCCTGAACGATCCCGACCGCAGCCGGATCTACCGGATGGCGACGGGCATCGTCCCCGCGGCGGCCAACCGGCCCAGCGCCGAGCAGCGCCGCCAGGAGCAGATCGACCAGGCGGCCCGGCTCTATCGTCTCGGCCGCGGGCAGACGGCGGAAGGCCGCTACCACGACGCCGTGCAGACGCTGCGCCAGGCGGTGAAGCTCGATCCCCAGGCCGAGCACTACGCTCTGCTCGCCGAGTGTCTCGCCCGCAATCCGCATTGGCTCAAGGAAGCGGTCGAGGCCTATCAGGCGGCCGTCGAGCGTTCGCCCCACGACCCGCGGCTGCGCGCGGAGCTGGCCCTCGTGCTCGAGCGCGCCGGGAGCCTGCCACGAGCCGAGGAGATGTACACGTCGGCACTCTCTCTCGATCCCGAGTTCGCCGACGCGCTGGCGGGCCTGACGCGGCTGCGCGGCCGTCACCCCGAGCCCGAGTCCACGGCGGGCCCGTGGGAGCGCGCCCTGGCGTTCGTGCGGCGGTGGCTCGCCGGGCTGCGTTCGCGATAGACTCCGGTTGCTGGAGAGCTCCAGGCGGTCGCCGCCCGGCGTACCGGGGGGAGGAAAGTCCGAACTCCAACGGGCAGCATGCTCGCTAACGGCGAGGCGCGGCAACGCGACGGAAAGTGCAACAGAGAGCAGACCGCCTGGGCTCTCGGAGGCGACTTCGGGAGGTCAGGTAAGGGTGAAAGGGTGCGGTAAGAGCGCACCGCTCCGCCGGCGACGGTCGGAGGCTAGGCAAACCCCATGCGGAGCAAGACCAAATAGGGAGGTGGAGTCGCGGGCCGCTCGTCCCGCCCGAGGAAACTCGGCTGCCTCCGGGTAGGTTGCTCGAGGTCGGCGGCAACGTCGATCCTAGAGGAATGACCGCACCCCCGCTCGCGGGGGAACAGAATTCGGCTTACGGAGCTCTCCAGCACTTGACCCGTTACGCGATGCCTCCGCCCGCGCTCCGGCCCGGGGCGCGGGTGGGGGTGGCCGCGCTCTCCGGGGTCGTCGACCGGGAGGCGCTGGGGCGCGGGCTCGCGGGCCTGCGCGCGCTCGGATTCGCGCCCGTCCCGGCCGCCAACCTCGCGCTCGAAGAGGGGCTCTTTGCCGGCAGCGACCGGGAGCGGCTCGACGGCCTCCACCGCCTGGCGGCGGATCCCTCGCTCGACGCCATCGTCTTCGCCCGCGGCGGGCACGGCATGCTGCGCCTGCTTCCCGACCTCGACTGGGAGCTGCTGGCCTCGCGTCCCCGGTGGTTCGTCGGCTACTCGGACCTGACTCCGTTCCTGATGCAGGTGGTGCAGCGGCTGGGCTGGGTCGCGTTGCACGGTCCCATGGCCGCCGTCGAGCCGGCTCGGGGTCTCGCGGCGGACGAGGCGCGCAGCCTGCGCGAGGCGCTCGGCGGGCTCGGCCCGGCTACGCTGCCCCTGATCGGAGCCGCGGGCGGCTGGGACGCCGTGGAAGGGCCGCTCGTCGGCGGCTGCCTGTCGCTCCTCGCGGCGACGCTGGGCACGCCGTGGGCGCTCCGCGCCGCGGACTGCATCCTGTTTCTCGAGGACGTCGGCGAGCCCTTGTACCGCGTCGATCGGATGCTGCAGCAGCTGCGTCTGGCCGGGGCCCTCGCGGAGGTGCGGGGAATCGTCCTCGGGAAGCTCGACGAGTCCGGCGCCGAGGGCGCCTCCCCGGAGGATCTCCGCGCGGCCGTGGCCGCCGCGGCCGGGAGCGAAGTCCCCGTGGCCTGGGGCTGCCCCAGCGGCCACTGCCGGCCGAACCTGACCCTGCCGCTCGGGGCCCGAGCGCGGGTCGAGGCCGGCGCCCTGCGGCTGGTCGTGGGCTAGGGTCGGCGGGACGGGCGAGCGGGGCCGTGGCGGCGCCCGGTTTCCGCGCTTGCCCGGACGCTGCTAGGCTACGCGAAGCGATGGTCGAAGGAGTCAAGAGGGCCGCCGCAGCCACGGGCGCAGACGCGATCCGACGCTTCGGAGCCGGCGACGTCATCTTCCGCGAAGGCGACATCGGCACGGAGATGTACGTCGTGCACGAAGGGCGGGTGGAGATCCTGCGCAGCGTGGCGAGCGAGCGGGTGCAGATCGCGATCCTCGAGAAGGGCGATTTCTTCGGCGAGATGTCGCTGCTCGAGGAGCTGCCGCGCACGGCGACGGCCCGCGTCCTCGAGGACACGACGCTCATCGAGATCAACGGCGCCCTCTTCGACCGCATGCTGCGCCGCAACCCGGAGATCGGGGTGCGCATCATGCGCAAGCTCTCGCGGCGGGTCCGGGAGACCGACGACTCCCTCGCTCGCGTCCTCAAGGGCGAGCCGCTCACTCCCACGGGGCCGATCCCGGGACCGGCCAGGAGCTCGTTCCCGTGCCGGCTCCGGCACCGCGGCTCGGGAGTCGAGTACGAGCTCGACCTCGCCGAGGCGGCCACGGTCGGCCGGGTCGACCCCGTCACCGGGATCGAGCCCCACCTCGACTTGAGCGCGCTCGACACCGAGCGCTCGAGCAGCCGGCGGCACGCCAAGCTCATCCTCGACGAGGGGGAGATCTACCTGGTCGAGGAGATCGGCACCTTGAACGGCACGTTCGTCAACGGGCGGCGGCTGCGGACGGCGGTGCCCGAGGAGATCCACGACGGCGAGATCCTGCGCTTCGGACTCGTGGAGTTCGTGTTCGAAGTGGGCGCGCCGCGTACCTGAGGTCCGGCCCCCGGCCTCCGAACGATGTCGGACGGCACCCGAGCGGACCGCGGCGAGCGCCGCCCCGGCCTCGGCGGAGCCCCGGGAGCGGCGCCCCGGGTGACGGCGCCCCGGGTGATTGCGGAGGGCTGGCGCTAGTGCTGGGGCTGCAGACGCCGCTGACCGAGCTGCGGGGCATCGGTCCGGCCCGCAGCCGGGTGCTGGCCGCCGCCGGCTTCGAGCGGGTGCTCGACCTCCTGTTCCACCTGCCATTGCGCTACGAGGACCGGCGGCTGGTGGCCCGCGTCGCCGGGGTGTCGGGGGAGGGCAGCTACACCTTCGAGGGGCGGCTCCGGGGCCTGAAGGACATCCGGGTGCGGCGGCGCGGGCTCTCCCTCGTTCGCGGGTGGCTGGACGACGAGACCGGCTCGATGCCGGTGGTCTGGTTCAACCGGCCGTACCTGCGCAGCCAGGTCGACGAGGGCGCGACCTACGTCGTCCATGGCGCCGTGCGTCGTCGTGGCAGCCGCTACGAGCTCGGCAACCCGACCTGCGAGGCCGTGGAGCAGGCCCTGCACGGCGGCCGCGTGGTGCCGGTGTACCCGGCGATCGGGAAGCTCGGGAGCATCGGCCTGCGGCACCTGATGGCACGCATCCTCGCCGCGCTCGACCTCGAGGCCCTGTTGCCGGACCGGCTGCCGCCCCTGCTGCGCGAGCGCCACGGCCTCGTGCCCCTCGCGCAGGCCCTGCGCGAGGTCCACGAGCCGCCGTCCGAGGCCGATCTCGAGCGCCTCAACGCGCGGCGCAGCCCCGGGCACCTGCGGCTGATCTACGGCGAGCTGCTCGAGCTGCAGCTCGAGCTGGCCATCCTGCGCTCGCACGAGACGCGGGTCGAGAAGCGGCACCGCTACACGGTCGACGACCGGGTACGGAAGATCGCCCGCGACCTCCTGCCGTTCCGGCTCACGAAGGCGCAGAAGCGGGTGCTCAAGGAAATCGTCGACGACCTGCAAACGCCCCATCCGATGCTGCGGCTCGTCCAGGGCGACGTCGGCAGCGGCAAGACGATCGTCGCCGCCCTCGCCCTCGTCGTGGCCCTGGAGAGCGAGCTCCAGGGCTGTTTCATGGCGCCGACCGAGCTGCTCGCGGAGCAGCACTTCCGGAGCCTGCGGCAGCTGCTCGGCGACCGCTACCGCGTCGGGCTGATGACCGGCTCGAGCCGCCGCCGCGCGACGCTGGCCCGCGATCTCGCTCGCGGCAGGATCCAGCTGATCGTGGGCACCCACGCCCTGATCCAGGAGGCCGTGGAGTTCCAGCGCCTGGGCCTGGCCGTCATCGACGAGCAGCATCGCTTCGGAGTCGCGCAGCGCGAGGTGCTGCAGCGCAAGGGCTCCCGCCCGGACGTGCTGGTGATGACCGCCACGCCGATTCCGCGCTCCCTGGCGCTCACCGTCTACGGCGACCTGGCGCTCTCCGTGATCGACGAGCTGCCGCCGGGGCGGCTGCCGGTCCACACCCGGGTCGTTCCCGAGGGCGAGCGCGGCGCCGTCTACGCCTGGCTGCGGCGGGAGCTCGCCGCCGGCGCGCAGGCCTACGTCGTGTTCCCGCTGATCGAGGAGAGCGAGAGGGTTCGCGCCAAGTCGATCGAGGAGATGGGGGAGAGGCTGCGCGGCTACCTGCGGGGCCATCCCAGCGCCATCGTCCACGGCCGGACGCCGGTCGAAGAGCGCGACGAGCTGGTGGCGAGGTTCGCGGCCGGCGAGATCCGCGTCCTGATCGCCACGACGATCATCGAGGTCGGCATCGACGTGCCGACCGCGAGCATCATGATCATCGAGAGCGCCGAGCGCTTCGGGCTGTCCCAGCTGCACCAGCTGCGGGGGCGGGTCGGCCGCGGCCGCGCTCGATCGTCGTGCGTCGCCATCCACGGCGAGCTCGGCGAGAACGGCGAGCGCCGGCTCGGCGTCTTCGGCTCGACGACCGACGGCTTCCGCATCGCGGAGGCGGACCTCGACATTCGCGGCCCCGGCGACCTCCTCGGCACCCGGCAGGCCGGCCTGCCCACCTTCCGGGTCGCCAACATCGTCGCCGATCGGGACTGGCTGGAGCGGGCGCGGGCGGACGCGCGCGAGCTCCTCTCGCGGCCCCGCGACCTCGCGGCGGAGGAGCTGCTGGCGCGAATCGCGCCCCGCGCCGCCGACCGCTACGAGCGCTTCGCAGGAGGGTAGGTGGATGCGGGTTCTCCTCGTCGCCAACACGCTGCCGCCGGCCGACCTTTCGGGGGTCGGCGAGCAGGTGATGCAGCTGGCCGCCGGCCTGCGCGACGCGGGCCACGAGGTCGAGGTCCTCGGCCGCGGCCCCGGGGGCGCCCGGGGTCCGAAGCTGCTCTTTCCGCTCCTCGTGGTCCCGCCGTTTCTCCGCGCCTGCCGCGACTTCAGGCCGCACGTGATCCAGGTGCACGAGTCCGACGGCGCCGGCGCGGCTCTGCTCGCCCGCGCCTGCGGCGGGCTGTGGGATCCGGTACCGCTGCTGGTAGCCCTCCTGCAGGTGAGCTACGTCGAGGAGATGCGGGCCGTGCGGCCGCTGCGCGCCGGCCGGGAGGTCCTGGGTCGGCCGGGGAGCGCCGAGCGCCGGTTCCGCTGGACGAAGGCGCCACTCCAGGTTCTCCTCGGTTGGCTGACGGCGTGGTGCGCGGATCTCGTGCTGACCCCCAGCGAGCGGACGGGGGACGAGGTGCGGCGCGACTACGGAGCGGAGCGCACGATCACGCTGCCCAACGTCAAGCAGACGATCGCCGGGCACGGGGCGGAGCGGCCCGCGGACGAGGGCTTCTTCCTCTTCGTCGGCCGGCTGCGAATCCGGAAGGGGGTGGAGGTGCTCCTGGCCGCCCTCGCGGCCCGCGGCGAGGGCGGCGAGGACGGTGGCGGACCGCGGCTCGTGATCGCCGGCGACGGCGAGCACCGCGCCGCTCTCGAGCGCGCCGCGGCGCGCTTCGGCGTGGCGGACCGCGTGGACTTCCTCGGTCGCCGCTCGGCGGGCGAGGTCCGGTCGCTGCTGCGGCGCTGCCGGGCCCTCGTCGTGCCCTCGATCTACGAGGGGATGCCGCTCGTCGTCCTCGAGGCGATGGAGGAGGGCGTTCCGGTCGTCGGGAGCCGGGTGAGTGGTATCCCGGAAGTCGTGTCGGATAGAGTCACCGGCTGGCTGGTGCCGCCGGAAGATCCCGGCGCGCTGGCCGCCGCGCTCGCAGAGGTCCGGAGCGATCCCGAGGAGGCGCGCCGTCGTGGCCGCGCCGGGCGGGAGAGGCTGGACCGCCGGTTCCGTCCCGCGGCGGCGGTCGCACTCTGGACGCGGCACGTTGCGGCCGCCGCGCCGGGGCGGGCCGCGAGGCCGAAACCAGAAGCGGAGGAAAGCAACGAATGATGGGTCGAGCGCTCCTGGTCGTCGGTGCCCTGGCCACCCTGGGTCTCCTGGCGACCGCCGTCCTCGGCTACGCGGTGACCGACCCCGTCGACGCGGAGAGCCTGTCGAGCCACCTCCTGCTGGCGGTGGTCTCGAGCCTCCTGCTGCTGTTCTCGCACTGCTGGATCCTCTTCTACCTGATCGGGACGGGCAAGGCGCTCAAGGGCGCCGTGGCGGAGCACGGGCTCCCTGTGGAGATCGTGGAACAGACGAAACGGTTCAAGAACCGCTCCAATCCCTGGCTCATGCTGGCGATGATGCTGGCGATGGCGACGTTCGTCGTCGGCGGCGCCGTGGCCACCCGGGCGCTTCCCGCATGGGCTCACCACGTCCTCTTCCTGGCGACCGCGGTGGTCCAGATCCGGGCTCTGTGGGTCGAGTACGAGGTGCTCACGGCCAACGAGGCCTTGATGAGCGGCGTGGACCGCCGCCTGCGCCGGGGGCCGGAGGCGGGGACCCGAGGCCGCGGCCGAAGCCGGCGGGAAGCGTCGTGAAGAAGAAGATCGTGGTCTCGGGAATGCGGGCGACCGGCCCCATCCATCTGGGCAACTACTTCGGCGCCGTCAAGAACTGGGTCGACCTCCAGGAGCACTACGACGGCTACTTCTTCGTGGCCGACTGGCATGCCCTGACGACCGATTACGGCGACCCCTCCGCGATCGCGCGCAACTCGCTCGAGGTCGTGGCGGACTGCATCGCCGCCGGGCTCGACCCGGAGCGCTCGGTGATCTTCCTGCAGTCCCTGGTGCCGGCCCACGCCGAGCTGCACCTCCTGTTCTCGATGTTCACGCCGCTGGGCTGGCTCGAGCGGGTGCCGACCTACAAGGAGCAGATCCGCCAGATCGAGAACAAGGACCTGGCGACCTACGGCTTCCTGGGCTATCCCGTCCTGCAGGCGGCCGACATCCTGATCTATCGCGGGGACATGGTGCCGGTCGGCGAGGACCAGGCCAGTCATCTCGAGCTCAGCCGGGAGCTGGCGCGCCGCTTCAACGGCTACTACGGCGACACCCTGCCGGAGCCGCAGGCGCTCTTCACGCCGGCCGCCAAGGTGCCCGGCCTCGACGGGCGCAAGATGTCGAAGTCGTACGGCAACACCATCAACATCGCCGACGGGCCCGACGAGATCCGCCGCAAGTGCATGTCGATGTTCACCGATCCGGCGCGGGTTCGGCGCGACGATCCGGGGCATCCCGAGACCTGCAACCTCTTCCAGCTCCATCGTCTCGTGTCGCCGCCGGACGTCCGGGAGCGGGTCGCCCGCGAGTGCCGGCTGGCGCAGATCGGATGCGTCGAGGACAAGAAGCTGATCGCCGACCTGCTGATCGCCTTTCTCGAGCCCATGCGGCGGCGGCGGGAAGAGCTGATGCGCGACCCCCGCGGGCTGCTGGAGCTCTTGCAGAGAGGCTCGAAGCGGGCCGCCGTCCGCGCCGAGGAGACCCTGGGGAGCGTGCGGGCGGCCATGAGCCTCGACTACGAGCGGCTGTTCGCGGAGCGGACCGAGTGACGACCACGTCGCGGGCGTCCGGCGCGCTGCCGCCCGAGTGGCAGGTCCGGCTGCCAGAGTTCGAAGGCCCGCTCGACCTCCTGCTCCACCTCGTCCGGGTGAACGAGGTGGAGATCACGGAGATCTCCGTCGCCCAGATCTGCGATCAGTTCCACGAGACCCTCCGGCTCATGGAGCGCTTCAACCTGGACGTGGCGGCCGACTACATCTACGAGGCGGCGCAGCTGATCTTCCTCAAGTCGAGGATGCTTCTGCCGCGCCGCAAGACGGTGGACGGCGAGGACGCGGAGGGCGATCCGCGGGAGGAGCTCGTCCAGCGCCTGCTCGAGTACCGCCGCCTCAAGGAGGCGGCGCAGTCCCTCGCCGAGATCCACGGCCTGCGGCGCGGGGTCTGGACCCGCGGCCGGCAGGCGGCGAGCTTCCACGCCGAAGAGGGAGTGGACCTGGGCGAGGTCTCGCTCTACGACCTCCTCGGCGCTCTCAAGACGGTCCTCGTGCGTTACGACTTCGACCATCCCGACGCCATGCATCTGCGCGCCGACACCTTCTCCGTGCGCGACCAGTTCGAGGCGCTGCTGCTGCGGCTCGACCCCCAGCGGCCGCTCGACCTGATCGCCGACCTCAAGTCGCGCGGCGGTCGCGCCGAGGTGGTCTCCGCCTTCCTGGCGGTGCTCGAGATGATCCGCCTCGGGCTCGTCCGCCTCCACGCGACGGGCGGCGACATCCTGCTCTACAGGACCCCCAAGGAGCTCCAGCGGCACGAGCTGGAGGCCATCCGGGCATGACGGACCGCGCCGAGCTCGAGGCCGCGATCGAAGCCGTCCTCTTCGTGGCTTCGGAGCCGATCGCGCCGGGAAAGCTGCTCGAGGTGTTCGCCGAGCGGGAGCGCGCCGCGGCCGAGGAGGCGCTGGCGGCGGTGCTGGAGCGCTATCGCGCCGCGCCCGAGCGCGGCGTCTTCGCGGAGCGCGTCGCCGGCGGCGTGCGGCTCGCGACCCGCCCCGATCTCTCCCCGTATCTGCGCAGGATCTTCGAGGTGACCGGGCGCAACAAGCTGTCGATGGCGGCCCTCGAGACCCTGGCGATCGTGGCCTACCGGCAGCCCGTCACCGCGCCCGAGGTCCAGGAGCTGCGCGGGGTCAACTCCAAGGGCGTCCTCTCGACCCTCCTCGAGCACCGCCTCGTCCGGCTGGCGGGGCGCAAGCCGGTCGTCGGCAAGCCCTTCCTGTACAAGACGACGAAGGAGTTTCTCGCCCATTTCGGCCTCGACAGCGTCGACGAGCTGCCGCCGCTCGAGGAGTTCGAGGAGATGCTGGGCGTCGAGCTCGGACCCGGCGACCCCGGCGCCGGTGCGAGCGGCGAGGAGGAGTGATGGCCGAGCGCGTGCAGAAGATCCTGGCCCGGGCCGGCGTCGCGTCGCGGCGCGCCTGCGAAGAGCTGATCCGCGCGGGTCGGGTCACGGTGAACGGCCGGGTGGTGACCCTCGGGGAGAGTGCCGAGGCGACCGATGCCATCAAGGTCGACGGCAAGCGGATCGTGCTTCCGGCTGGCGACCGCTACGTTCTGCTCAACAAGCCCAAGGGCTACATCACGAGCAAGAGCGATCCGGAGGGGCGGCCCACCGTCATGGACCTCGTGCCCGCGAGCTGGCGTCGCGGGCTGGTGCCGGTGGGCAGGCTCGACTTCAACACGGAAGGGCTGCTGCTGCTCACCACCGACGGCGAGCTCGCGCAGCGGGTGGCCCACCCGCGCTACGGGTGCCGCAAGTCCTACGTCGTCAAGGTCAAGGGCCGGCCGTCGCGCGAGCTGATCCGTAACCTGCGCGCCGGCGTCGTCATCGAAGGGCGGCGGACGTCGCCGGCGGTGATCCGGCCCTTCAAGGCCCCGGGGGCTCGCGACGCGGCCAATTCCTGGTGGACCGTCGAGATCGCCGAGGGCCGGACCCGGCAGATCCGGGAGATGTTCTTTCGCATCGGCCATCCCGTGCAGAAGCTGCGGCGGGTGGCGATCGGCACGCTGAAGGACCCCCGCCTGCCGCCGGGCGAGACGCGGGAGCTCACGGCCGCGGAGGTGGCGGCCCTGATGGCCGGGGCCGGCGAGCCCCCGCAGGGCGCTCGCCGGCGACCCGGCAGCCGGGGCGCCCCCCCCAAGGGCGCTGCTCGCAAGGCCGGCCGGTCGTGACCGAGGCCCTCATCGTGGCCATCGACGGGCCCTCCGGGGTGGGCAAGTCGACGGCGGCGCGCCTGCTGGCGGCCCGGCTCCGGGTGCCCTACCTCGAGACCGGCGCGATGTACCGGGCGCTCGGCCTCGAGGCGCTCGAGCGGGGCGTCGATCCCGACGATGCCGGCGCGATCGCGGAGCTCCTCGAGCGCCTCGACCTCGACGCGGCGTTCACGGACGACGGCGAGATCCTGGTTCTCCTGGACGGCCGGGACGTGCGGCCGTTGATTCGCGGCCCCGAGGTGGCGAGTGCCACGTCGCGGGTGTCGGTGCATCCGGCCGTGCGCCACTTCATGGTCGACCTGCAGAGGCGATGGGCGGGGCGCCGCGGCGCCGTCGTCGAGGGGCGCGACATCGGCACCCGGGTCTTCCCCGAAACGCCTTTCAAGTTCTTCTTCGAGGCCGCCCCCGAGGTCCGCGCCGCGCGCCGTTTCCAGCAGCTCCGCGAGGCCGGCACCCAGGCGGTCACGCTCCCCGAGGTGGAGCGCCAGGTCCGGGAGCGCGACGTCCGGGACTCCACCCGGGCGGAGTCGCCGCTGCGCCGCGACGCGAGCTACGTGGTGATCGACACCGGCCTCGCCGGCCCGCAAGAGGTCGTCGAGCGGATGCTGCGGGCGATCGACGAGCGGCGTCCGGCGCCCGGGAGGCGATGAAGCGCTCTCGGCGCCGTCGCAAAGGCTCCACGTAGGGCAGGCACCCGGGAGCCGCCGGCTTGCCAGCGCTGTCGAAAAGACTCCAGGTGGGGCAGGCGCCCGGGAGACGCTGCCTCCACGCCGGGGCGCCGCCGGCTTGCCAGCGCTGTCGAAAAGACTCCAGGTGGGGCAGGCGCCCGGGAGACGCTGCCTCCAGGCCGGGGCGCCGCCGGTTCTCCTGCCCTACCTGGTGTCTTTTCCCCACCCGGAGTCTTTTCCTTACCTGGTGTCTTTTCTTTCTACCTGATTGTCTTGGGACCGTCACCACCGGGATGTGTCTGTTCCCCCCGTGCCTTCTAGAATGGGCGGCGAGGATCTCGTGAACGCGGCGGAGACTGCGGAGCGGTTGCGGAACTGGGCGCTCGAGGCTGGCTTCGATCGCGTGGGGGTGGCGCGGCTGGGGCCGGTTCCACGGGGCGGTGCGCTGCTGAAGTGGCTCGAGCGCGGCGATCATGCGGGGATGTCGTACCTGGAGAGCCGCGTCGAGGTGCGGCTCGATCCCCGTTCGGCCTTCGAGGGCGCGCGCAGCGCCGTCTGCGTGGCCCTGCAGTATCACCCGGTGGCGAAAGGGGCGCCGGCCGGCGACCTCTGGCCGCGGGTGGCCCGCTACGCCCGCGGCCGCGACTACCACAACGTGATGACCAAGCGGCTGCGCCGCCTGGCGCGCCGCGTCCGGGAGGCCTTCCCGGGCTGCCGCACGAAGCCGTACGTCGACACCGGTCCGGTTCTCGAGCGCGACCTGGCGGCGCGGGCGGGGCTCGGGGCCGTCGGCAAGAACACGCTCCTGCTCCATCCCGAGGCGGGTTCGTACTTCCTGCTCGGCGAGCTCCTGACGTCGCTCGACCTCGCGCCGGACGCTCCCGTGGCGGACCTGTGCGGCTCCTGCAGTCGCTGTCTCGAGGCCTGCCCCACGGGGGCGCTGCCCGCTCCCTACCGTCTCGACAGCCGGCGCTGCATCAGCTACTGGACGATCGAGCATCGGGGGCCGATCCCGCGACCGATGCGCGCCGAGCTCGGGGACTGGGTGTTCGGATGCGATCTCTGCCAGGAGGCGTGTCCTGTCAACGAAGCGCCGGCGGCGACCGCCGAGACCTCCTTCGAGCTGCCGGCGGAGCGCTCGCGGCTCGACCTCGCCGCGCTCCTGGCGATCGCCGAGGAGGACTATCAGGAGGCCTTCCGCGGCAGCCCGATGAAGCGCAGCCGGCGGGACGGGCTGCGGCGCAACGCCGCCGTGGCGATGGGCAACCGGGGCGAGGATCGCTACGTGGCGCCGCTCGCCGCGGCGCTGGCCGATGGCGATCCCGTCATACGCTCGCACGCGGCCTGGGCTCTGGCCAGGATCGGAGGCGCGGAGGCCCGCCGGGCGCTCCGCGAAGCAAGGGCCGGGGAGGGCGATCCGGCGGTCGGCGAGGAGCTGGAGCGAGCTCTCGAAGCGTTCGATCCGTGAGCCGCGGGCGGCCGCGCAACGCCCCGCCGCGCTTTCTTGACACCCCCAAGGGGCCTCCCTATACTCTGAAACCTTCGGGTTCACAACGACTTATCGAACTCGAACCACTTCCAGCGATTGGAAGCGCGGGCCGTGCGCCCGAATCCCGAAACGAGGAGGGTTTCCCCCCATGGAGTCCACGGAAGAGCAGCTCGGCAGTCCGGCGGGCAGCACAGAGAAGAGCCCCGCCGACAGCAAGTCCGAGCTCAGCTACGACGAGATGGTGTCTCTCTACGACGAGAGCATGAGACATCTCGCGGAAGGCGAGATCGTGACCGGTACGGTCATCGAGATCACCTCGAACGACGTCGTGATCGACGTCGGCTACAAGTCCGAGGGCTTGATCCCCATTCAGGAGTTCACCTCCTACGACGGGCAGCTGGGCGTCGCGGTCGGCGACGAGGTCGAGGTCCTGCTGGAGCGGGCCGAGGACGTCGAAGGACACGTGCTGCTCTCGAAGCGCAAGGCCGAGCGCATGCAGGTCTGGTCCGAGATCGAGAAGAGCTACAAGGCCGGCGAGACGATCAAGGGCCGGGTCATCGACCGCATCAAGGGCGGCTTGACCGTCGACATCGGGATCCGCGCGTTCCTCCCGGGGTCGCTGGTCGACATCCGGCCGATCAAGCATCTCGAGTCGCTGCGCGGCGAGGAGCTCGAGTTCAAGGTCATCAGCATGGACAAGCGCCGCAACAACGTCGTGCTCTCGCGCAAGGCCATCCTCGAGCGCGAGTTCAAGGCGAAGAAGGCGGAGACGCTGCTCAAGCTGCGCGAAGGCATCCGCATGGAAGGCGTCGTCAAGAACATCACCGACTACGGCGTCTTCATCGACCTCGGCGGCATCGACGGGCTGCTCCACATCACCGACATCTCGTGGGGCCGGGTGAACCATCCCTCCGAGCACTTCAGCGTCGGCGACGAGACCGAGGTCGTGATCCTCAAGTTCGATCCCGAGACGGAGCGGGTCTCGTTGGGCTTCAAGCAGCGCACCGAGGACCCCTGGGTGCTCGTCGACAAGAAGTACCCGCTCGGCTCGCGGGTGCGCGGCCGGGTCGTCTCGCTCGTCGAGTACGGCGCCTTCGTCGAGCTCGAGGAGGGCGTCGAAGGGCTCGTCCACGTCAGCGAGATGTCGTGGACCAAGAAGGTCGTCAACCCCTCGAAGCTCCTCGCCCCCGGCGACGAGGTCGAGGCGATCGTCTCGGAGCTCGATCTCGGGCAGCGGCGGATCAGCCTGTCGCTGCGCCAGGCCGATCGCAACCCGTGGGAGGAGCTGCTGGTCTCGCATCCGATCGGCTCCGTCGTCCAGGGGAAGGTCCGCAACCTCACCGAGTTCGGGGCGTTCGTGCAGATCACGGAGGAGATCGACGGCCTGGTGCACGTTTCGGACATGAGCTGGACCAAGAGGGTGAAACACCCCTCGGAGGTGCTCAACCGGGGCGACGAGCTGACCGCTCGCATCACCAACATCGACGTCGAGAATCAGCGCGTCTCGCTTTCGATCAAGGAGTTCCTGCCCAACGAATGGAGCACGTTCGCCCAGACCCACAAGGTCGGCGACGTGGTCTCGGGCCCGGTCGTCAACGTCACCGACTTCGGGATCTTCGTCGACATCTTCGACGGCCTCGAGGGGCTGGCTCACGTCAGCGAGATCGACGTCGAGACGAGCCTCGAAGACTCCTTCCCGGTCGGCAGCTTCGTCAACGCGCGGGTGCTGCGGATCGAAGAGGACGACAAGAAGGTCGGCCTGACGATGCGCGGCGTGGCGCAGCCGAGCGCCGAGGAGGTCGCGGAGATCAAGAAGCGCGCCAAGGCCAAGGGCGACCAGGCCAAGGGCGACCAAGCCAAGGGCGACCAGGCCAAGGGCGATGACGCCAAGGGCGATGACGACGCCAGCAGCGACGAGGCGGCCGCGGGCGGCGCTCCGGCGGCAGCCGTGGCGGCGTCGGGCGAGGAAGAGTAGTCGCGCGGGCCGGAGGGGATCTGCCTTGGCGAAGAGCGGGATGACGAAGGCCGAGCTCGTCGAGCGGGTGGCTCGCGACACCTTGCTCACGAAGAAGCACGCGGAGCTCGTGGTCAACACGGTCTTCGACAGCATCGTCGAGTCGCTCAGGGGCGGGGACAAGATCGAGCTGCGGGGCTTCGGGAGCTTCCGGATCCGGCATCGCGGTCCCCGCATCGGCAGGAATCCGAAGACGGGCGCCAAGGTGGAGGTTCCGCCCAAGAGGATCCCGTACTTCAAGCCGGGCAAGGACCTCCGGGAGCTGCTCAACGACCGCGACTAGCCGGCGTCGCCGCGCGTCGACAAGGTTCACCCATCGTGAGCGAAGCCGAAGACCGGGCCACCGCGGGCGTCCCGAGCGAGAGCCGCACGCCGGGCGACGCGATCGCGGGCGCCTGGCGCGCGCCGCTGGCGGCTGCTCTGGCCTGGCTCTTGCCCGGCGCCGGTCACTTCGTCCTGGGCAAGCGCGGGCGCGCCCTGGCGTTCTGCGCGATCGTCGTCGCCTGTGCCGCGATCGGCTGCCTGCTGCAGGGCCGGCTGGACTCGATCCAGCCGAACGACCCGCTCAGCGTGATCGCGACCCTGGCCTCCCTGGGCAGCGGCGTCGTGCATCTCGTGCTCAAGTACGTCACGGGCTACGAGGGGAGCATCGTCGCCGCCGGCTACGAGTACGGGACGACGTTCCTGCGCACCGCCGGGATCCTCAACTTCCTTCTCGTCCTCGACTCCCTCGACATCGCACGCGGGCGCAAGGGCTGAGCGCGCGATGAGTCATTTCGGGTTGATGGCGACCTACGCGTTCCTCGTGGCGCTCTTCTTCGCGATCTTGTGGAAGCGCAATCGTCGCGAACAGGCCAAGCTCTTCCTGCAGCTCTTCCTGGGGATGATGGGCGGGGCCCTGGTCCTCGCCTGGCTGATGTACATGCTCCCATCCGCCCCGCCCGCTCCGATTCCGTGAGCGACGGCGGGCGCGCGCCAGGGCTTCTCGTCGTCGCCGGCGAGGCTTCCGGAGACAACCACGCCGCGGAGCTGGTGCGCGAGCTCCTCCGCCGCCGGCCGGCGCTCGAGGTCTTCGGTCTCGGCGGCGACGGCCTCGCCGCCGCGGGTCTCGACCGCCTGGCGGCGAGCTCCGAGATCTCCGTCGTCGGCGTCACGGAGGTCTGGAAGATCCTGCCGCGCGCCCGGCAGATCTTCCGCCGGCTCCTCGCCGAGGTCGATCGCCGCGGCACGCGCACGGCTCTGCTCGTCGACTTCCCCGACTTCAACCTGCGCCTCGCACGCCGGCTCAAGCAGCGCGGCGTCCGCGTCGTCTACTACGTGAGTCCGCAGGTCTGGGCCTGGCGGCGGGGACGGATCAAGACGGTCGCGCGGGTCGTGGATCGCATGCTGGTGCTCTTCGACTTCGAGGCGGAGCTCTACCGCGAGCATGGCGTCAACGTGACGCACGTCGGGCATCCGGTGGTCGATCAGGTGCCCCGCCTCGAGCGTCGTCGCGGCCCCCACCCCTCCGGCCGCCGCCAGCTCTGCCTGCTGCCGGGCTCCCGGGCCAGCGAGATCGCGGCCCACCTGCCGGTGATGACCGAGGCGGCCGGGCTGCTGGCCGCGGCCGGCGACCTCGACGTGAGCTGGATCCTGGCCGACGGCATCGACCCGGACCGCTACCGGGCGCTCCTGCCTCCCGGCCTGCCGCTCGAGCTCGTCAGGGAGGGGCGGTTCGAGGTCATCGCCGACGCGGACCTCGCCCTCTGCGCGTCGGGCACGGCGACCCTCGAGGTCGGTCTCCTGGGGACGCCCATGATCGTGATCTACAAGGTGAGCCGGGTGACCTCGTGGGTGGGGAAGGCGCTGCTTCGCCTCCCGAACATCAGCCTCGTCAACCTGGTGCTCGGCCGCACCGCCGTCCCGGAGGTGCTGCAGACTCGGGCGACCGGCGCCGAGATTTGCCGGACGGCCGGCGAGCTCCTGGACGACCCGGTCCGCCTGGAGACAATCTCCCGGGACTTGGCTAGACTGCGCGAGCACCTGGGCGCGCCCGGCGCGAGCCGCCGCGCGGCGGAGGCGGTGGAGAGCGAACTGGCGCGGGAGGGCTCACGCCCGTGAGGAGCATGACCGGCTTCGGCCAGGCCGAGGGGGAGAACGGGGAGTGCCGCGTCGCGGTCTCGATCCGCAGCGTCAACCACCGGTTCCTCGATCTCGCGATCCGCCTTGCCGACGAGCACCGCGAGCTCGAAGGGGAGCTGCGGCGCCTGCTGGACGACCGTCTGGCCCGTGGGCGCGTGGACGTGCGGGTGGTGATCGAGCCGCTGGCCGACGAGGAGGCCTCCGTGGCGCCCACGGGCCAGACGG
>Ga0224512_10001652_pt1 | contig 21228 bp, 14 predicted proteins | sample SF_May12_sed_USG_4_FD_169103 | JGI IMG/M metagenome (GOLD analysis project Ga0224512, IMG submission 169103) | Sediment microbial communities from San Francisco Bay, California, United States - SF_May12_sed_USGS_13 | ecosystem: Environmental > Aquatic > Marine > Sediment | place: USA... | reverse complement strand
CTCGGCGCGGGCCATCATCCGCGAGGAGCTCGACGCGTCGCCCGAGGACGTCGACATGCTCCAGACCATGGCGTTCAACGAGGCGCTGCTCGGCAACACCGCGGAGGCGCTGCGTCTGGCCGGGCGCGCGATCGAGCGCATGCCGCTCTCGCGCGACGCCATCGCGGGCGCCGACGCCCTGCAGACCCGCATGTTCGTCAACGTCCTGTGCGGCGAGAACGAGAAGGCACTCGACGACATGCAGGCGCTGTTTTCCATTCCCTCCATGCTCACGCCGGCCATGCTGCGGCTGTTCCCGGGTTTCGATGGCATGCGCGACATGCCCCGCTTCCAGAGACTCGCCGCCGAGAAGACCAACCTGTAGCGGCCGGCTACTTCTCGAACGACTCGCCTTCGCGCAGGATGCGCAGGCGGCGATCGTAGATCGTGCGGCCGAGCGGCTCCAGGAAGGCGTCGAGTGGCTCGGTGTAGTGGGAGAATGTGTGGTGGTGGACGGCGGCGATGGCGTTGGGCTGCATGCGGTAGACGAACTGCATCGCGTCGGCACCGTCCAGGCTGGTGCGCGCGGCGGGCGCGCCCTCGGCACCCAGGTAGAGCACGAGCAAGTTCGCGTGGCCGTGGGCGCGCTGGATCGCGCGCAACCCCTCGGAGAAGCGCGCGTCGCCGGTGACGTGCGCGGTAAACGCCCGCCCCCCCGCCTCGTGGCGCAGGAAGTAGCCGTTGTCGTCGCCGCTCTCCGGCCGCGCGGCGACGGCGGTGACGGTGAGACGCTCCCCCGGCCGCTCCAGGCTCACGCTCTCCTCCCAACCCAGCTCGCGCAGCTCGCCCGCGCCCTCCGGGATCGCTGACGCGCGCGGCGCGACCACCATCGTCGCCCCGGAGCGCGCAAGTGCCTCCGCCTCGCAGTGGTCCGCGCGCAGGCAGGTGAGGCACACCGCGTCGGCGCCGGCGACGTCCACCGGCGGGAGCGGCGCCCGGCGCGTGACTGTTTCGGCGCCGAGGGCGAAGCGGTCGGCGAAGACCGGGTCGAAGAGGAGACGGAACGCGCCCAGCTCCAGGAGGAAAGTAGCGCCGCCGATCCAGGTGAAACGCATCGACGCCCCTCTCTACGCGTAGCGGATCGTCTACTCGTCAAGACTTGGCGCCGCGGCGGCTCAGCCCCGTATGGGCCAGAGCAGCTCGGTCTGGCGCTTGTTGGGATCCGGCTCCTGTCCCGGATCCGTCCGGTAGTACTCCCACTGCGGACCCGCCGGCTCCTTGCCGTTCTTCTCGATCCACACGTGCAGCGCGTCGTGCGCGTCGGGGAGCTTCTCGTAGGGGCCGGTGTGGATCGTCGTCGCCACCTTGCCGCCCGGCAGCTCACCCGCCGCGACGCGGCCTTCCGCGGTGACGTGCTTCTCCACCGGGATGCCCCCCTCCAGGTCCACGCGGTTCTCGGTGAACCCGTGATAGCGCGTGAAGGGCGGACCCGCCGGCGTGCCGCCGAGCTTGGTGACGTGCGCCCATACCTCGGGCAGAATCTCTTGCAGAATGGCGCCGATCTCCGCCGCGTGGCACTGCGTGCGGATGCTCATGACCGGCTGCGGCTTCACTTCTTTGATCTCGATCTCGTATGACATTTTCCGCTCCTTGCCGACGGTGCCCGCCGCGTCGCGGGCGAAGCCGAGCCTACCGCACGCGCGACCGCCGTGACAAGCCGCAAACGGACGCCCGCTCCCCTACGGCCGGCTCGCGAAGGGACGCGCGAGCAGGCGCCCCAGCTTCTTCTGCTTCGACCAGAAGAAGCCACCCTGCCCCAGGAGCACGCCGTAGGCCAGGAGCAGAACTTCGTAGAGAGGGACGATCACCAGGATGCGCAGCGTCCACCACTGCCAGCGCGAGTGGTCGGGCGGGAGCAGCCAGCCCATGATGGGCCGCGAGATCTTGAGCACGGTGCTGCCGGCCAGCGCAAATGCGAGCAGGATGGCAAAGGCGCCCCACCCGCTCACCCCCCACTTGGTCTTGAGGCGGCTCCACATGCCCGGTTTGCGCGCTTCCATGGGGCGGGAGCATAGCAGGTGGCGTCATGGCTGGCAACTGGACCGGACGTCAGAACGCGCGCAGCACCGCGTCCCAGGCCAGCTCGGATGCGACGTAGCTCGCCTCTTCGTGCGCGAGCGCGCCGGGGTCGAGGGCGTTGGTGGTGACGGCGTAGAGCACGTCGCCGTCGTGCATCGTATGGAAGGGGTCGATGGCGCGCGCCATGGAGCCGTGCACCTGGCGCGCCAGCTGGCGCAGCTCGCGCAGCCCCATGCGCTGGTTGACGACCACGACGGTCAGCGTGGTGTTGCCCGGCGGCGGCGCGTCCGTCCCCGCGTCGCCGGCGATGCCGCGCGCCTCGCCCACGCGGTGGCGCCTCCCCGTGGCGGGATCGAGGTGGCCGCGCACGGCGCGGCCGTCGCGGCCTACGATGCAGCCCACGGAGTTCACGACGGCGAAAACGGCCACGCGCGCCTCGCCGCTGCGGTGGAAGGCCGCACCCTGCCCGCCGCGCTCGAGCTGGTAGGGCTCCCTGAGCCACTTGCCCACGGTGGCGCACACGCCGGCGCCGCGCGCACCGAGGGGGAAGCGGTTCGGCCGGGCGGAGCGGATGGCCGCGCGCCCGAGCTGCTTGTCGGGGTAGATCGCGCGATTCTTGCGAAAGCGGTTGAAGTCGAAGAGCACCGCGCCGGGGACGATGGCGATGTTCGACCAGTCCGTGTCGTAGCCGCGGCGCGCCAGGAGCTCGGCCGACACGCCCGCGCACGCCTCCAGCCCGTACACGGACCCGCCGGCCAGGCAGATCGCGTGCACCCACCCCTCGCGGTGGGTGAGCGAGGTCCCGGGCGCGCCGCCGCGCACGTCGGCCAGGCCGGTGGCACCCTGGGGGAAGTGGAATACCGTGCAGCCGGTCGGCCCCTCCGCGTACTCGGCCACGCCGATCTCCAGGCCCGGAAAGTCGAATTCCAGCGCGGGCTCGCCGAATTCCGTCGCCGGCGTGAGCCCGGAGGTGTCGTCGTGGGGGCGGTCGTTCATGGCGTCCATTGTACGGAGCAATGCCATGTCAGACAATGCCCTAGGTTGTGGCCCGACGATCGGAATCGGACCGTCCTTGCCACGCGCGCCCGTTTTCCGATAGGATCCTACCGCCGCAAGCTCTCGTTCCAGGAGGATCTCATGAAAGGCACAGCGCCGCGCGCGTTGCTCGCCCTGCTGCTCGCCGTCACGTTCGCCACGGCGCCCGCCGGTGGCGCGAAGCAGGACGCGCAACGCTTCATCGATTCCTACACCGCGCAATTCCTGAAGCTGCAGTACGAATCGGCCAAGGCGGAATGGGCGTCGAACACGCACATCGTCGAGGGCGACACCATGAACGCCTACCGCACGCGCATGGCCAACGAAGCGCTGGCGGCGTTCACGGGGAGCGCCGAGAACATCGAGCAGGCGCGCCGGTTCCTGGAAGAACGCGGCCAGCTGCCCGAGGTCGTCGTCCGCCAGCTCGACGCCATCCTCTACCTGGCGGCGAACAACCCGCAGACGGTGCCCGAGCTGGTCAAGGCGCGCATTAAGGCGGAGGCGCTGCAGAACGAGCGGCTCTACGGCTTTGAATTCTCGCTCGATGGGCAGCCGGTGTCGACCAACGACATCGACGACATGCTCAAGACGGAGGGCGACCTCGGCAAGCGCCTGGCCGCGTGGGAGGCGAGCAAGGAAGTCGGCGTCGGACTCAGAGACGGACTGGCCGACCTGCAGCGGCTGCGCAATGAGACGGTGCGCGCCCTAGGCTACGACGACTACTTCCAGTACCAGGTCTCTGACTTCCGCATGACCACCGCGGAGATGCTCGACCTCCTGCACCAGTTCGTCGCGGAGCTGCGTCCCCTCTACCGCGAGCTACACACCTACGTGCGTTACGAGCTGGCCGAGCGCTACGGAGTGGACGAAGTGCCCGACCTCATCCCCGCGCACTGGCTGCCCAACCGGTGGGGCCAGGACTGGTCCCCGCTGGTGACCGTCGAGGGGCTCGACCTGGACGGCGAGCTGCGCGAGAAAGAGGCGAAATGGCTGGTCGAGCAGGCCGAGCGTTTCTACGTCTCGCTGGGCTTCGCCAAGCTCCCCGCGTCGTTCTGGGAGCTCTCCGACCTCTATCCCCTCCCCGAGGGCGCGGGCTACAAGAAGAACAACCACGCGTCGGCGTGGCACATGGATCTCGAGCGCGACGTGCGCAGCCTGATGAGCGTGATTCCCAACGCGGAGTGGTACGAGACCACGCACCACGAGCTGGGCCACGTCTACTACTACATCTCGTACACCAACCCCGACGTGCCGCCGCTCTTGCGCCAGGGTGCCAACCGCGCCTACCACGAGGCCGTCGGCAGCATGATGGGGCTGGCCGCCATGCAGCGGCCGTTTCTCGAGCGCATCGGCCTCTTTCCGGAGGGGCAGGAGACCGACGAGATCCAGACGCTCCTCAAGGAGGCGCTCAATTACGTGATCTTCATCCCCTGGTCGGCGGGCGTGATGACGGACTTCGAGCACGCGCTCTACGCCGAGGAGCTGCCGCCGAGCCGCTACAACCAGCGCTGGTGGGAGCTCAAGGCCCGCTACCAGGGGATCGCGCCGCCCGCGCCGCGCGGCGAGGAATACTGCGACGCCGCCTCCAAGACGCATATCAACAATGACGCCGCGCAGTACTACGACTACGGGCTCTCCTACGTGCTCCTCTTCCAGCTCCACGACCACGTGGCGCGGAACATCCTCCACCAGAGCCCGCGCGCGACCAGTTACTACGGAAGCACTGAGCTGGGCGCTTTCCTGCGCACGCTCCTCACGCCGGGTGCCAACTGCGACTGGCGCGCGCTCACGCGGGAGGCGATCGGCGAGGAGATCAGCGCCGGGGCAATGCTGCGCTACTTCGAGCCGTTGATGGCGTGGCTGCAGGAGCAGAACCAGGGACGCACGCAAACGTTGCCGGAGGTGTAGTGACATGAGATACCGCATCCTGTTCGCAATCGTGACGCTGCTGGCGAGCGCGGGCGCGCCGCTCGCGGCGACCAACCTGGCCATCATGGGCGGCGCGCTCTTCCCCGTGAGCGACTTCGCGAAGACCGTCGACCTCTCGCCCTACCTCGGCGCGCGCGTCGAGTTCCAGGACGTCAACGCGAGGGGCCAGACGGCCGTGGTGTCCTATCTGGCCTGGGGTGGCTTCAGCCTGCTGCTTCCGGATGCCGACGTCAGCGCCGCGCTCAAGGCGGCCGGCCAGGACGAGGACGGGACCTACTTCGACCTGGGGATCGGCGCCCGCGTCTATACGCGCAGCGCGCTCTTTCTCGGCGCCGGCGTGTCCTACGTCAACGTCAACGAGGCCGGCCCGAGCAAGTCGCTCCACGGCGTCGGGTTCATGGTGGGCCTGGGTGTGGCCTTCAACCGGGAGAGCTTCAAGTTCGAGATCGAGGGGCGGGGGAACCTGGGCCTGCTCGAGGACAACAACGACGTGGAGCACCTGCAGCTCCTGGCCGCCATCGGCTTCCCCTTCGGATCATGAACCGGCGACGCCCGACGGGCAGAATCTCCACGGTGGTACTCGGCGCACTCGCGCTCGCCCTGGTGCTGTCAGCGCCGGCCCGGGCCGCCGAGGTCTTCGATCTCATGCCGGCCGAGGTGCAGGGCGCGGTCGTCGTGACGAGCCTCGAGCGCCTCTTCGACGTGTTCGATATCGCGGCCATCCGGGCGGAGAACCCCGGCGCGTTCAGCGAGTTCTCCGCCGACCTCCTGGAACAGACCGGATACGACCCCGCCGATCTCGACGGCTGGCGGCGCGCCGGCTTCGACGTGGGGCGGCCCTTCGCCTTCGGCATGGCGGGCAAGGAGGATCTAACCTACACCGTCCTGCTCTTGCCCGGCGGGCGCGAGGCGCTGGACACGCTGCGGCGCATCATGGTCGCCGAGGGCGAAGAGCGCGTCACCGAACACCGCGGCGTCGAGATCCGCACCGTCGAAGACGTTGCCGCCGTGCTCGCGCACAAGGATTACGTGGCGGTGGTCGCGGCCGATGAGGGCAGCGCCGTGAGCGCGGCCGAGCACTATCTCGACCAGCTCGATCGGCGGCGCCTCACCGCCGACGACCGCTACCGCCGCGTGGCGGGCGGGCTCGACCGCAAGGCCGACGTGGGCGCTTACGTGGGGCCCGAGCTCTACCGCGCCGTGTTCAGCCATGGAGAGCCCGACGAGCTCGCCGCATTCGGGATGTCGGTCGAGGAGACCGAGGCGCTCTACAAAGAGTGGGGTCTCGACGACGCCAGCGGCGTCTTCTCCGCCACCTTCACCGCCACCGGCGTGAGCGGTCGCGGCGCCGGCTGGATTCGCCCCGACAGCCCCCTCTTCGAGTGGTACCGTCTGGACGCCGACCCCACCGCCTTCCTCCGCCGCACGCCCGCCGACCCCTGGCTCGCCAACCTCGGGCGCATCAATCTCGGCCGCGCCTGGCGCGTGCTGCGCGAAGCCATCCCCGAGCCGCCCGCCGACTCCCTGCCCTCGCTGGACGAGCGTCTCGAGCAGATGAGCGAGACCCTGAAGATCGACGTCGAGCGCGAGCTCATTGAGCAGATCGACGGCAACGTGCTCGTCCTCATAAACCGCGCCGCGCCCATGGAAGCCGACGCCGCCCTGCTCGTGCAGGTCTCCGACCCCGCGCGTTTCCGCCAGACCCTCGCGCACATCGTGGCCGAATCGAGCGACGGCGAGGAAGGTGAGCCGAGCAGCATCGTGGAAGATCAAGTCGCCGGCGTGTCCTACTACCGCTCGCTCCTGCCCGTGGTGGGCGAGCTCTGCATGGGCGTGATCGACGACCACTTCGTGCTCACCCTCTCGCGCGAGCGCTTTCGCGCCATCGCCGAGGGCGAGCGCGGCTTCGCCGCTACCCTGGGCAACAAGAGCCTCCAGTCCGCCGCCGACGATCCCACCGGCACCGCCTTCTACCTCGACTTCCAGGGCATGCTCCGCGACCTCGAAGCGCTGGCACCCATGCTCGGCGGTGACGACGAGATGCTCGCCCTCGCGCGCGAGCTCTCCCACCTCGTCGTCGTCAGCCGCATCGGCGACGGCAAGACCTCGAGCGAGTTCGAGCTCGTCGCCACCAACGCCGGCTTCTGGCGCCGCCTCCTCGAACGCTTCGCCGTCGAGGAAGAACCCGAGTCGTACTAGGGGATGAAAGAAGGTCGGCCCGACGTCAGCGGACGAGGACCAGTTTGCGCGTGAGCACGCGCCCCGACGCCTCGAGCCGGTAGAAGTAAACGCCGGAAGCGAGCGCGCGCCCCGTAACGTCACGGCCATCCCAGCGCACCTCGTTCAATCCCGACGGCCGCTTCTCGTCGATCAGCCGTGCCACCTCGGACCCGTCCACCGCATAGACCGACAGCACCGCCCGCGCGTCGCGGGGCAGCGAGAAGCGGATCGTCGTCATTGGATTGAAGGGGTTGGGGACGTTCTGGTAGAGCGCGAGCGCGGGTGCCGGCCGACTCGCCTCCGCCGTCGCCACCAGTTCCTCTCCGTCGTCCGTGAGCGCCACGAGATGATACGTGTAGTCGACATCGAACCGCACCGACGCATCGTGGTACGACCGCGCCGCTACCGGCAGCGCCTCGCGGGTAAGCCGCACGTACCCTCCACCACCCAACCGATCCACATGCCACCCAAGCACCTCCGCATGCGACGACACGCTCCACCCCAGCGAGACCCCCTCGGCCCCACCCCGCGCCCAGAACCCACTCACCAGCACCGCCGTCGACGTCGACGAACCGAAGATGATGTAGGTCCGGCCGCGCGATGGGACAAACCACGCGCCCAACGCCAGATCGTCTGCGCCGTCGCCGTTGAAATCCGCCACCTCGATGCCCCGACCCAAATTGCCGCCAGCATCTCGGCCCAAAATACGCGTCACGGTCGTGTCCGTGCCCAGAAACACCGAGTCCGGCACCGAGCCGCGTCCGTACACAATGACGGTCTCATCCGTCGCACCGTAGCTCACCACCGCAACATCCGTCCACCGGTCGGCGTTGAAATCGCCGCTCGCTAGGTTGATGCCGTATCGCGTTCCATTACCGTGCCCTACTAGGATGGATCGAGCCACCACTTCCGAATTGACTGCTAAGGAGTCTGGCAGGCCAGCGGCCGGGAACGTCCAGTAGACTTCGCCGCAATTGAGGCAGCCCAATGGGTCCGCGCTCGTATGCGACACGAACACTTCCCCTTCACGCGGCGCCGGCGCCACGTTTGTGCTGAATAGAGTCAGCGAATCCGGCGGCAATAGCGTAACGGAACGAAAGACAGGATCCGACACGGCTAACGTGTCTTCCCAAGCCTCGTGCCCGAAGAGAATCCGCACCAGTCCCTGCTCGACGTCGCCACCGCATGACACGACGAGATCCGCGCGTCCATCCCCGTCGAGATCCCCACAAGCGAGATCCGAGCCTGTAACCACGAGAGTCGCTACTTCGAACACGTGGCTTACGTCGCCATAACTCTGTGTCAGGTCGTAGACCGAGTGCAGACTGTCGCTCCCGTGGATCACCACCAGCTCGCCATAGGGGTCCGACGGATTCGGACTGCTCGCGACCAACTCGTCATAGCCGTCGCCGTCCAGGTCGCAGGCGCAGGTGCTTAGGCCGAGGTGATCGGTCGCAAGGCCGCCGGTCACGGTGATCAACCCCGGCACTCCGAGTGCCAGGTCCATCGTGTCCGGAAACACCGGCCGCCCGAGAACCACGTAGACCTTTCCGTCACCCCAGAAGGTCTCCCCGGAGGGCTGCCCCCAGATCATGTCGGCGAACCCGTCGCCATTCAAATCCCCAGCGGAGAGGCGGTTGAACAGGTCGGGGGGGATGAGCGTGCCGAAGATGCGGGTTCCTGGCGAAGACGCGAGGTTCAGGATGGTCCCATCGGCAAACGGCCCCCAAAGGAGGTCGACGATCCCCCGACGGGGCCCGCCCAGCGGGGCGGCACCTGGGCTCAAGATCGCGAGGTCGACGTGCCCGTCCCCGTTGAAGTCGCCCGAAGTGAGTGACGATCCGCTCCAGTCACCTGCGGCCGCCCCGGTGATCTCGACATTGGCGGGTCCCTGCGCCAGGTCGATCACTGCCGGTAGCTGCGCGAAGGTGCGGGAAGTAAGCGAGGCGCAGAGCAGGGCAAGTAGACACTGGACAACCGGGCGCTTGGTATATCGACAAAGCCGATTCAAGACTCTTGACCCCCCCCCTGCCCTGTGGCAGCCCTTTGCTGAGAGGCTTCATTTCTCAAGCGTACTGCTGCTGAACCCATTTGTCGAGGGGGTACTTGACATGTACATCCGAAATGCTCTTCTAGCAGTTGCTTTTCTTGGTTCCATGCTCCTGACTGCCGCGGGCAATCGCGCGCGCGGAGATCCACCGGGGTATGCGCCGGGCCAGGTGGTCCTCAGGTTCACACCTGCAGCAATGCCAGACAGTGGCAGGTGGTGTCCGAGCCGGCGAGCTTCGGCATTGCTGGTATCGACAGCATCGTCGACACGCTCGAAGGGGCGCGTATCGAGAAGCTCATACCCACCTACCACCGTCACCTGACGGAATCCGGAGGTCGGCTCGAACGAACGTACATTCTGCACTACACGAGCGACATCGACCCCCAGGACCTTGTCTCCGTTTTCTCTTCTCGTCCGGAGTTTGAGGCCGTTCTGGTGAGTCGTTTTGCGAACATCACAGAATTCGGCACACAGCGCCATGAGCCGCTCGATAGCATGTTCGCAAACGGCTATCAATGGAATCTGGACAGCGCGAATGACTCGCTCGACATCGACGCGCCGGAAGCGTGGGCCATTGAACGCGGTGATGAGAATCTGATCATCGGTATCAACGACGTTGGCACTTTGATTGACACCACCGAAACCCCCTGGTTCGTCCACCCGGACATTGGTCGCTTTTACAACCCAGTGGAGGATTGGTCGCCGTATGGCGCCATCGACTCAAACGACATCGATTGGATGGATGACACTCCTGGGCCCGGAACCGATCGGGACATCCGGCAGGACAACGTCATCGGATGGAACTTCAGAAACCACGCTTCCGGTGCCTCTGACTCGGAGTCCCATTTCTGGTGGTCGATGCCGCAAAACACGGTTCTCCGTAACGACGACCCGGGCGACCCCTGGGCGATCAAGTTTTTTTTCCCACACGGGTTGGCTGTAGAGAGCATCGCCGCCGCAAAAGACGACGGCGGGAGGTCACTGGTTGGTGTCGCACCGGGCTGCCGCGTGTATCACGTGCGGTATCCGCAGCTCCTCATGTACGTGGCGACCTCAATACTGCATACCGCGGTTCATTCGCGAGTGATCAACATCAGCTGGGGCGAAGCAGAGGATCCCGATCTTTATTTCTTCTATGCTGTGAATACGGCGACGGCAACGTTTGACAGCGGCGGCTTCGATTGCGTGGTCGTAGCCGCCACGGGCAACGCGGACCCCGGGGGGGGGCAGCACCTGGATGTGCAGCTTCCTGCGGCGTACAATTCGGTCCTTGCCGTGGGCAGCATGGCGGAGAATCTCGATCTCTGGTCGGAAAGCGCCTGGGGACCCGACGTCGACGACGTCTCGGTCGTGGCACCTGTGGGCACGGGGATACCTGCGCACTGGCATGAAGAGTGTAATTATTTTTACGTGGGAGATCCGCGGCAATGCAAGCAGACACCGTTTATCGTGTCTTTCTCGGGGACCTCTGGTGCGGCGCCGCAGGCCGCGGGCGTGGCCGCCCTGATTCGCTCCCGCTTCCCGGACCTGAACCAGTTCCAGGTCAAGCAGCGCATCAAGCGTTCGGCCGAGTTCTACTGGGAGGACACGACCGAGAATCGGAAGAAGTTCGGGTACGGCAAGGTCAACGCATACCGCGCGCTCACCGAGTGGGGCGAGATCAGCGGGAATGTGACCTGGGATCCGAGCGACACGCGCGACGGCGCTTACTACATCTCGGGCGACCTGACGATCCCCGCCGGCGCGAGCCTCACGATCAATCCGGGCACGGTGGTCAAGGTGGCGCCGGATCACGAGAAGGGCGGCGTGGACACGGCGCTGGTCGAGATCATCGTCGAAGGCGAGCTGAACATTGGCTCCACCGGCAGCCCGGTGGTTTTCGAGTCGTTCACGGATACGACGTCCATGAATCGGGACTGGTGGGGAATCGTTGTGGCGGACGGGGCGAGTGCCGTGATCGACAACGTCGTGATTCGCAACGCTTACTTTGGCGTCCAGACGCGCTCGAGCATGACGATCAAGAACACGTTGATCGAGGACTGCGCGCGGCTCGGGCTGAGCATCGCCGGAGACTGCACGGGTGTGGACAGCGTGTATGCGGAGAACGTCACCATCCGCGACGTCCCTGGGTACGATGGCAACGACGGCATCGGCGTGAACCTGTTGGGCAAGGGGGCGGCACTGCGGCTCAAGAACTGCGTCATCGAGGAGAGCGACTATGGCATCTTGGCCTACACGGACGCCAAGCTCTACATGGAAGGCGACAGCATCCGCGACCACTGCCTCTGGGGGATCGGCGTGTACAACGGGGCGGATGCGACGATGAGCGGGGTGACCGTGGAGAACAACGAGTATATCGGGCTCAGGGCCTACAACGGCGCCTCGCTGACGGCAACGGGATGTACCTTCGCCTCGAACGACTGGGCCGGCGCCTACATTAACCCCTTCGGCGCGGTGCATCCGAGCGCGACCTTTTCCGGGTGCACGTTCTCGGAGAACGGGGACGGCCTGCGCGTCTCCAGCACGAGCAACGTGACGCTCTTCGGCAGCGAGGTCGTCGACCAGACGTCGGCGGGTGTGTACTGCCTGGACGAGGCCGACATCGTGGTGGACAGCACGCTCATCGATGGCAACGCGGCCGGCGTCAGTTGCGATTTGAGCGCTCCGGAGATCACGGAATGCACGATTCAGTACAACGTCGCCGGGATATCAGCTAACAACTCCTCAAGCCCCCTGGTGCGCTCGAACCAGATCCTGTACAACACCACCGGCCTCTACTTCATCAACGGATCGAATGCGGATATGGACCCATGGGGCGGGTTCTGCCCGGACTCCTGCGGTTGCGAGGAAGCGAACACCATCCGCTACTCCGTCAACTACCACGTGGTCAATCTCAACGAATACCTCGTCATCGATGCGGCATGCATCTACTACGGCCCGACGGTCAAGGCGAAGAAGTTCTACGGGGACGTGGTCTACACGCCCTACCTGACGGAGGAGCCGGATCCGCCGAGTGTCTCGGGCTACGAGGGCGAGGAGGAGACACCGTCGCTCCCGACGGTCTACGCCCTCTCGCAGAACTACCCGAACCCCTTCAACCCGACGACGACAATCCGCTACGCGGTGCCGCCTCCGGGCGGCCGGGTCAGCATCCGGATCTTCAACGTTCAGGGGCAGTTGGTGCGCACGCTGGTGGAAGAGGCCAGCGGCCCCGGCTACCACACCGCACACTGGTTCGGCGAGGACAATCGAGGCTGGTCGGTGGCCAGTGGGGTCTACTTCGTGCAGATGCTGGCGCCGGAGTTCAAAGCGACCAAGAAGCTGCTGATTCTGAAGTAGTCGCGGTCTAACGTCGAATGAGAGGAAGGTGGAGACGATGGTACGCAGAAACATAATCATGGTTCTGGTCGCGCTGGGTCTGTTCGTGCCGGTGCTGGTGGGCGCCCAGACACAGGTGGTCGCGCTGGGGTCGGCACAGCTGACGACGATCACCCCAGAGGATACGACGGAGGGCAAAGTGTTCGTCCTTGCGGTGTCGGTGCCGCAGGCGCCGGCGGGGGCACGGCTCATGTCGGCGATGATGGAGCTGGTGGTGGACGCATCGAGTGCGCTCCCGGCCGCGGCACCGAGCCATGTGGTGACCCTGGAGATCTTCCCATTGGCCGGCGCGCTCTCGGGGCTAGCGGTGGAGTCGGTGGATCTACGTCCCACGACGATGAAGCGCTCGGTGCCGGTGGGCACGAACCAGCGCGTGCGCATGGACGTCACGGAGTTTGTGGAATATGTCCTGGCCAATCCCGAGGAGAACTACGGGATAGCGGTCGGCTCTCTGGCGGGAAGCCGTCCCGGCCGGTTCGAACTCAAGTCGCAAGGCCAAGACGTTGCGACGTTGACGATCCGGTACCTGCCGGCAGATCTCCAACCGTAACAAGCTGGTCGATCGCGTGGTGAAGCAGGAGGCGGTCCCTTGGGGGCCGCCTCTTGTTTTGCGTCTGCCCCCGGGAACTTGCCGACAGCGACGCGCCTCCCATCCGCCGCCGCACTTTCCCGTTCTACCAGAAAGTCGCGCCTTCCCGCTCCATTCGACGCAGGAGCGGGCTGGGGCGGTAACGGTCCTCGGCGTATTCGCGGTGCAGGGCTTCGAGGCGCGCGAGCACGTTGGGGATGCCGAGCTCGTCGGCCCAGCGCAGGAGACCCCTGGGGTAGTTCACACCCTTGGTCATGGCGAGGTCGATGTCGTCGCGCGAGGCCACGCCCCAGAAGAGGGCGTCGGCGGCTTCATTAATGAGCATGGCGAGGACGCGCATGAGGATCTCGCGGCCGAGGGGTTCGTGGCGGCGCGGGTCGGGGTTCTGCGTGCCTTTGCTGTAGTCGTAGAAGCCGCGGCCGCTCTTGCGGCCGAGGAGACCGGATTCGACCATGCGCTTCTGGGTGAAGCTGGGCTTGTAGCGGGGATCGTTGTAGAAGGCGCGGAACACGCCCTCGGTGACGGCGTAGTTGACGTCGTTGCCGATGAGGTCCATGAGCGCGAAGGGTCCCATGCGAAAGCCGCCCAGCTCGGTCATGGCCCAGTCGATGGTGGCGGCGTCGGCCACGCCCTCGTCGAGGATGCGCAGCGCCTCGCCGTAGAAGGGGCGCGCCACGCGGTTGACGATGAAGCCGGGGGTGTCCGCGGCGCGCACGCTGGTCTTGCCCCAGCCGTCCACCAGCTTGCGCGTTAGCGCGACGACATCTTCGCTGGTCTGGATGGCGGGCACGATCTCGACCAGCGGCATGAGCGGCGCGGGGTTGAAGAAGTGGACGCCGAGCACGCGCTCGCCGGCGCGGCACGCTGAGGCGATGGCGGACACGGAGAGCGACGAGGTGTTGGTAGCGAGCAAGCAGCCGTCGTCCACGACGCCCTCGAGCGCTGTGAAGACCGCGTGCTTGACGGCGAGATCCTCGACGACGGCCTCGATCACGAGACCGCAGGGCGCGAACGCATCGGTGGCCGGCGCGAATTCGATGCGCGCGAGCGTCGCTTTGGCTGCTTTGGCGTCGAGTTTCCCCTTCTCTACCAGGCGGGCGTGGACCTTCTCGAGCGACGCGCGCGCGCGGGTCATGGCGTCCGCGTCGGCGTCGTGCACAATCACGTGGTGCCCGGCCGCGGCGGCCACCTGGGCGATGCCGGTGCCCATGGCGCCGGCGCCGACCACGCCGACGGCAGCACGCGCGTCGAGCGGCATGCGTTTCACTCCTTGATCCCGAAGCAGTCGAGCACGAACCCGTACTCGAGCCCGACGTCGCGCAGGTAGTCGTAGCGCCCGGAAGCGCCCACGTGACCCTCGTTCATGCGCACCTTGAGCAGGAGGGGGTTGCCGTCGGTCTTGAGCGCGCGCAGCCTGGCCACCCACTTGGCGGGCTCCCAGTATTGCACGCGGGGGTCGTTCATGCCCGCGGTCACGAGCATGGGCGGATAGTCTTGCTTGCGCACGTTGTCGTAGGGGGAGTACGAGCGGATGTACTCGTAGAACTTCTTGTCCCGGGGATCTCCCCACTCCTCGTACTCGATAACGGTGAGCGGGATCGACTCGTCGAGCATGGTGTTGACCACGTCGACGAATGGCACGTGCGCCACCACGCCACCCCACAGCTCGGGGCGCATGTTGGCCGCCACGCCGATGAGCATGCCGCCCGCACTGCCGCCGGAGCAGGCGATACGTCCGGGCGACGCGTAGCCCTTCTCGATGAGGTGGTCGGCGCAGGCGAGGAAATCGGTGAAGGTGTTGCGCTTGTTGAGGAGCTTGCCGCGGTCGTACCACTGCCGGCCCATCGCACCCCCGCCACGGATGTGCGCGATGGCGTAGATGACGCCGCGGTCGACCAGGCTCAAACGATTGGAGATGAAGTACGGTTCGATGCTCACCCCGTACGCGCCGTACCCGTACAGGAAGAGCGGGGCGGACCCGTCGCGTGGGGTCCCGTCCTTGTAGACGAGCGAGATGGGCACGCGGGTGCCGTCGGCGGCCGCCGCGAAGATGCGCTCGGTCACGTAATGCCCCGGCTCGTAGCCGCCCAGCACCTCGTAGCGTTTCAGCATGCGCTGGCTGCGCGTGCGCATGTTGTAGTCGATCACCGTGCGCGGGGTCACCAGAGACGTGTAGTTGTAGCGCAACTCTTCAGCCTCGAAATCGGGATTCTCGCCCGTCCACAGCGTGTAGGCGGGCTCGCGGAAGCGCACGTGGTGCGACTCTCCGGCGTCGAGCCGCATGACCATGATTTGCTTGAGCCCGTTCTCCCGCTCGTACACCACGAGATGGTTACGAAACACGTCGATGTCGTCGATTTTGACCGCGTTGCGGTGCGGGACGACTTCGCGCCAGTGGTCGCGCCCGGGCGTGGCGACGGGCGCCTCGACGACCTTGAAGTTCTTGGCTCCTTCGTTGGTCAGGATGAAGAACGCGTCTACGTGGTGCTCGACGTAGTACTCGATCTCGGGGCGGCGCGGCTCCACGGCGTTGAACGCGCCGCCGGGATCGTCGGCGTCTAGGAAGTGCACCTCGGTGGTGGTGTTGCTCCCCAGGTTCATCAAGATGAACTTGCGCGTCTTGGTCTTGGTGACGCCCACGAAGAACGCCGGGTCATCCTCCTGGTGGAGCACGGCGTCCCCGGCCGGCGCCTTGCCAATGCTGTGGCGCATCAGCCGATGGGGGCGCATGCGCTGGTCGAGGACGGTATAGAAGAAGGTACGGCTGTCGTTCGCCCATTCGACGCCGAAGTACGTGTTCGTGATCGCGTCGGGCATCAGCTCGCCCGTCTCGAGGTTCTTCGTGTGCAGGGCGAACGCCTCCGCTCCCGTCGTGTCGGTGGAATAGGCGAGCCAGAGATGGTCGGGGCTCACGGCGAACGCGCCCAGCGCGAAGTAGGCGTGCCCCTCGGCCAGCGCGTTCTCGTCGAGCACCACCTCTTCGGGCGCGTCGAGCGAGCGCCGCTTGCGACAGTGGATCCCGTACTGTTTCCCTGCGACGGTGCGCGTGTAGTAGAAGTAGTCGTCGATGCGCGTGGGGACGGATTCGTCCGTCTCCTTGATGCGCGAGACCATCTCGTCGTATAGGGTCTGCCGGAGCGGCTCGGTGTGCTTGAGCATCGCCTGCGTGTAGGCGTTCTCCGCATTCAGGTAGGAAATGACTTCGGGATTGGTCCGCTCGCGGAGCCAGTGGTAGTCGTCCACGCGCCGTTCGCCGTGGACGCTCACGTCCTTGGGCTGGCGCTTGGCCACGGGAGGCGTGGCGGCGGCTTGGTTGGCGAGTGTATGGTTCGGGTCCATGCCGATCGAGATGATCGCAACCGCGATCGAGACCACCCACGCCGCGACACGACATCGCGGACGCGCCACGGGCCCAGGAAGACTACCCACCTTGCGCGACAACGCTTACCCTCGGCGGTCGCCGGAACCTCTGCGCTGATCAAATGCGGTGATGCTGCCCTTAGCTCACAACGGCGTTCCGCAGGATCGCGCCGTCTCCCCGACGAAGTGTAGCAAAGCACAATCCCGACTGGCGAGCAAGAACCGATGGCGCCCGCGGCCCGGATGGCGCAAGGGCCCGTGAAGCAACGACTTCACGGGCCCCGCATTGGTTGACCGCTTTCGGGGAGGGGCGGGCGGCGCTCCCGCCCTAGGAGCTTGCGTCCGCCGTCGGCGGGAGCTTCTCGCCGACCACGAAGATCGCGGCGAGGATCATCCATATCCACCAGTTTGCCGGGTTCATCGAACCCTCACCTCCTGGAGTCGCCGGTCGCATTGCCGTCTCTCGGCGGCTCGTTCTTGGTTACACGCTGCGGGTGCGTCTTATTCGCCGGCCCCTCCGCCCAAAGTTCCGCGTACTTGTGGCCGCTCCCGGTGACGAGGAGCACGACGGTCTCGCCGTCCGCCACCGCGTCCGTTTCGCGCAGCTTCGAGAGCGCCGCCACCGTCGCGCCCGCCTCCGGGGCGGCGAAGATGCCCTCCGTGCGGCCCAGGAGCGAGGCACCCTCCAGGAGCGCCGCGTCGCTCACGCTCACCGCGGTGCCGCAGGACGCGCGCAGGGCGCGCAGCATGAGGACGTCTCCGACGGCCGCCGGCACGCGCAGCCCGTCGGCCACCGTGGTGGCGTCGGCCCACGGCTCGGCGGTCTCGTCGCCCCGCTCGAACGCGCGCACGATGGGCGCGCAACCGTCCGGCTGCACGGCGACCAGGCGCGGCCGTTCGGCGCCGATCCAGCCCAGCGTCTGCAATTCGTCGAATGCCTTCCACACGCCCACCAGTCCCGTCCCCCCGCCCGTCGGGTAGACGATCACGTCGGGGAGCCGCCAGCCCAGCTGCTCGGCGATCTCGTAGCCCATCGTCTTCTTGCCCTCGAGGCGGTAGGGCTCCTTCAGCGTGGAGAGGTCGAAGCGCCCCTGCGCGCGCGCCTGTGCGGCGGCCTCGCGCGCGCAGTCCGTAATGAGACCGTCGATGAGCGTGACCGTGGCGCCCAGCGCGCGGCACTCCGCGACAAACGGCGCGGGCACGTCGCGCGGCATGAAGACGTGCGCCTCCAGGCCGGCCGCGGCGGCGTAGGCCGCCATGGCGCCGGCGGCGTTTCCCGCCGAGGGCACCGAGAGCACGCGCACGCCCAGCTCGCGCGCGCGGGAGACGGCCACGGCCATGCCCCGCGCCTTGAACGACGTCGTGGGGTTGCCCGTCTCGTCCTTGAGCCACAGGTCGGAGAAGCCCAGTGCCGCGCCCAGTCGCGGCGCGCGCACCAGCGGCGTCCCGCCCTCGCCGAGGGTCACGCGGTGGGCGGGATCGCGCACCGGAAGCAGCTCGGGGAAACGCCAGAGGCGGTGCTCGCGTCGGGCGAGGTTGGAGCGGTCGATCGTGCGCCGGGCGCGCGTGAGGTCATAGCGGGCCAGGAGCGGACGCGCGCAGGCCGGGCACAGGCCAGCGAGCCGGTCCGCGTCTACGCGCTTACCGCAAGCCCCGCATTCGAGATGCGTGAGAAGGCTGATACTGTCGGGGACGCCCGTCGTGACCTCCCCCAGGGCGTGGCGTTTCGAGCCCGGGTACGCGACGAGCATAGCCGTTCGAAGTGATCAGCGCAAAGGGTGCTTGGGCCGGCAGGGCGTCGGGGAAAAAGCGCGGCGGGGCCGACCTGCGCCGGCCCCTGCGGAGAGCAAATCCGCGCCTGGGGGTGTGATGGTCAACCGCGGCGTGTGGAGCGCGCCCGTCCCCACGTGTGACAGCCAGCCAATGATCGGGTGCGGCACCGCGCGCCGGCCGGTTGCGCCATCACAGTACGTACGAAGCGTCGTTGTTCTCGTTGGGAATGACAATCCGGCGGCGCGGAAGTTGGCGCTGGCGCGGGGCTTTTCTGCTCCACGGCGCCCTGGCGCGCCGCAGGGAATCAGGGGTGGCGACGGCGCATGCTCATCGGCTATTATGGTCGCGCGTTTTCTCCAGTCCCACAGGCACCACCAGGAGCATTCTCCATGAACGAGCACATTCAGGGTCGGCTCGCGGCGATCGCGGCGGGCGTCGCTTTTCTCCTCGCCCTCGTGGCCTCCGACGCACGCGGCGGCGGCGGCGAAGAGGCGAGATTCATTCGCAATGCGCGCCAGCTCGTCTTCGAGGGCAAGCGCTCGGGCGAGGGATACTTCTCCCCCGACGGCAAGAACCTCATCTTCCAGGGCGAGCGCGAGGTGGGCAATCCGTTCTATCAGATCTATGTGCTGAGCCTCGAGAGCGGCGACGTCCACCGCGTCTCCGGCGGCACCGGCAAGACCACGTGCGCCTTCTTCCATCCCGGAACGGAGCGCGTGCTCTACGCCTCCACCCACCTCGATCCCGACGCGGAGAAGAAGCAGAAGGAGGAGATGGAGCTGCGCGCCTCGGGCCAGGAGCGCCGCTACGCGTGGGACTACGACGCGTACTTCGACATCTTCTCGTGCGACCGCGACGGCGGCGACGTCGTGCGGCTCACCGCCGCGCCCGGCTACGACGCCGAGGGCTCCTACTCGCCCGACGGCAAGCGCATCGTCTTCTGTTCCATGCGCGACGCGTACCCGATGGACAAGCTATCCCCGGAGGATCGCGAGCGCGTGTCCATCGATCCCTCGTACTTCGGCGAGATCTACACCATGAACGCCGACGGGTCCGCTCCGGCGCGGCTCACCGACTGGCCGGGCTACGACGGCGGCCCCTTCTTCACGCCCGACGGCAAGCGCATCGTGTGGCGGCATTTCACCGAGGACGGCGCCATGGCGGACATCTACACGATGGCCGCCGACGGCTCCGACAAGCGGCGCATCACTGACTTCGCCTCCATGTGCTGGGCGCCCTACTTCCACCCCTCGGGCGCGTACGTCATCTTTACCACCAACAAGCACGGCTTCTCGAACTTCGAGCTCTACCTGGTCGACGCCGCCGGTGTGCGCGAGCCGGTGCGCGTGACGCACACCGACGGGTTCGACGGGCTCCCCGCGTTCTCGCCCGACGGCAAGCGGCTGGCCTGGACGTCGACGCGCACGAGCGACGGCAAAGCGCAGATCTTCATCGGCGACTGGAATCACGACGCCGCGCGCGCCGCACTCGACGACGCCGCGCCGCGGCGCGACGCCGATTCCTCGGACGCCGCGCTGGGCCGGCGCTGGCCGGTGGCCGGCTACACCGCTCGCGAAGCGAGCGGGACGGCAAGCGACGGCGGCGGCATCTCCGCCGACGCCTTGCGCGCTACGGTCACCTTTCTCGCCGCCGACGACCTCGAGGGCCGTCTCACCGGGAGCGCGGGCGAGCGCAAGGCCGGAGAATACATCGCCGGGCGCCTCGCGCGCGCGGGGCTCGAACCCCTCGGAGACGACGGCTACTTCCAGGGCTTCCCCTTCACCTCCGGCGTCACCGTGATCGAGGAAGAGAACCACCTGGAGATCACCGACGCCTCCGGGACCAAGCACGCCTTCGCCGTCGGCGCCGACTTCCGTCCCCTCACGTTTTCCGAGAACGCGGATGTCGAGGGCGAAATGGTCTTCGCCGGCTACGGCCTCACCATGCCCGGCGACGAGAAGACGAGCTACGATTCCTACGCGGACGTCGACGTCACCGACAAGGTCGTGCTCGTGCTGCGCTACGTGCCCGAAGACGTCGACACCGAGCGCCGCGCCGAGCTCAACGTGTACGCCGGGCTGCGCTACAAGGCCATGCTCGCGCGCGAGAACGGCGCCAAGGCCATGCTCGTGGTCACCGGCCCCAACTCGCCCAACGCCGGCGAGCTCATCCCGCTCGCCTTCGACCAGGCCCTCGCCGGCTCCGGTATCCCCGTGATCTCCGTCACCGCCGCGGTCTCGGACCTGCTGTTCTCCGGCTACGAGCAGCAGTTGGGAGACGTGCAGGACGGCCTCGACCAGGAGAACCCGCACGTGCCGGGCCACTTCGACCTGCCCGGCGCGCGGGTGAAGATGGCCACGGCACTGCGCCGCGAGACCGACACGGGGCGCAACGTGATCGGTTACCTGCCGCCCGCAGACGGCGGTGAGGGCGGGCCGGTGATCGTGGTGGGCGCGCACTACGATCACATCGGACGCGGCGACATCGGCTCGCTCGCGCGCAAGGGCGAGGAGGGCATGGTCCACAACGGCGCGGACGACAACGCCTCGGGGACTTCGGTGGTCCTCGCGCTCGCCGAGGCGCTGGCTGCGCGCCCAGAGAAGCCCGCCATGGGCGTCGTGTTCGCCGCCTGGTCGGGAGAGGAGATGGGCATCATCGGCTCCAACTACTTCGTGCAGCACCCGCCCATCGCCGTAGATCGTATCGCCGCCTACTTCAACTTCGACATGGTGGGCCGGCTGCGCGACAACACGCTGATGCTGCAGGGCGCGGGGTCGTCGAGCGCGTGGAAAAAGCACATCGAGAAGCGCAACGTCGCCGCGGGCTTCAACGCCAA
>Ga0224512_10001651_pt1 | contig 21229 bp, 22 predicted proteins | sample SF_May12_sed_USG_4_FD_169103 | JGI IMG/M metagenome (GOLD analysis project Ga0224512, IMG submission 169103) | Sediment microbial communities from San Francisco Bay, California, United States - SF_May12_sed_USGS_13 | ecosystem: Environmental > Aquatic > Marine > Sediment | place: USA... | reverse complement strand
GATCAGCCCGGTAAGATTGCCTAACACGAGGCCGTGTTTGTGGCCGAGCCCCGACCGGGGCAGCAATACTGCGGCGAGCCCGCTATCGGCGATATGAATCGCAAGACCCGTTGGTACGAGTTCTGTCTGGCCGGGCTCGATCGTCAGCAACGCGTCGATACAGGCCCGCATATCGAGGCCGGCCGAGCCATCCGTCGCATAATGGGGCAAAGGTATCGATTCCCCGATCCGGGGATCGAGAATCTTCAGCTCGATCGATCGCAATTCGGGCGTTCCCTGGCGTCTGTTGACACTATTGACAGACCCTAGTCCTTGATCGACACGACAGTGAGTTCGGGCTGAGTCGAGACACCGCGGGTTGCCTCATAACGGCTGGCAATCAATTTGATGAGACGTCCAGCCAGCTCGATCTTCGCGGTCACCGGAAATTCCTGCTTGCCGTCGTGCCAGTAGACGCTTACCGCATTGTCGTCGCGGTCGAAGCCGCGATCCGTACCGACGCGATTCGCGACAATCATGTCGAGCTTCTTGTTCTCGAGCTTCGACAATGCGTATTCGCGCACGCGCTCCGTTTCGGCGGCGAAGCCGACCGTGAACGGCGCATCATCGAGTGCCGCGACGGATGCAAGGATATCCGGCGAACGGACGAGGTCGAGGCGCATTTCGGCGCGCTTCTTCTTGATCTTTTGCTCCGCCATTCCGGCCGGTCGATAGTCGGAGACCGCCGCTGCCGCAATGAAAATGTCGATATCGCCGATGTTGTCGTGCGTCGCGTCGAACATCTGCTCGGCAGTTTCCACCGGTAAGGTCCTGACACCGCCGGGCGCCTCGAGATTGACCGGGCCGCTCACGAGAACCACCTCCGCACCCTCGCGTGCGGCCGCAGCCGCGAGTGCATAACCCATTTTCCCCGAACTGCGATTTGTGATGTAACGGACGGGATCTATCGGTTCTCGTGTAGGGCCGGCCGTGATTAATACTCTCTTGCCAGCGAGCGCGCGCTCACCCTGCGCCACCAGCTCGCGCCCGCATACGATCTCGGCAATCTGATCGGGCTCGAGCATGCGCCCGGCACCCGTCTCGCCGCAGGCCTGCGAGCCGTGGTCGGGGCCGAGGATCGTAAAGCCTCTGTCCGCAAGCGTTTGCCTGTTCGCCTGCACCGCCGGATTCGCCCACATGATCCGATTCATCGCAGGCGCAATCGCAATCGGCGCCTCGGTCGCAAGGCACAGCGTCGTCAGCAGATCGGGTGCGGCACCACTGGCAAGCCGCGCCATGATCTCGGCCGTGGCCGGCGCAATCAGGACGACATCAGCCCATCGCGCCAGTTCGATATGGCTCATGGACGCCTCGGCCTCCCTGTCCCAGAGATTCGAGCGTATCGGCCGTCCCGAAACGGCCTGCAACGATGTCAACGTCACGAATTCCTCGGCCGATGCGGTCATGACAATCTGTACGTCGGCGCCGCGCTCGCGCAGACGCCGCACAAGTTCCGGTGTCTTGTACGCCGCAATGCTGCCAGTGATGCCAAGTACTATGTTCATGAGTGAGCCTGTTCGACCGCTTTTTCACCGTTATCCCGCGAAAGCTTAGCCTGTAGCTCGCTCTGATTTCCACTGAAACCGGGTAAAGTCGCCGGATTAACGCGTTGCGGGACGATACCACTCGGGCACAATCGGCCGAGTACGGATACGCTCATTCACAAGGAATGGACATGCGCCGATCGACGGGGATTGCGGCCGGGATTCGCGCCGCGGCCACGCACTCCGATGCCGAGCTGCTCGCAGCACTGATTCACGGCGGCAGCGTAACCCTGGCCGCGCACGCGCTCTCGGAACGACTGTTGCGCCATTTCGGCGGGCTGCGCGCATTGCTTCATGCCGGCACGGACGAACTCGTGGCAGAAAAGGGCATCGGACCGGCCCGCCTCGCCATGCTGCGGGCGCTGCCCGAGCTCGCCCGGCGTTACTTCGAAGCCTCACTTCCGGCCGGCAAAACGATTCAGAGCCCCGCCGATACCGAAAAATTCTTACTCGCGAGGATGCGTCATCTGGGCCATGAGCTTTTCTGCTGCCTGTATCTCGACAACCGTCACCGTGTGCTGCGCTTCGACGAACTGTTCCGCGGCACGATCGATGGCACGAGTGTTTATCCGCGTGAGGTCGTCAAGGAAGCGCTGTTCATAAACGCGGCCGCCGTGATTCTGGCCCACAATCATCCATCGGGCGTTGCAGAGCCGAGCCAGGCCGACGAACGCATCACAGGGCGGCTCAAGTCCGCGCTCGAGCTTGTTGATATTCGACTGCTCGATCACCTCATTATTGGCGACGGGACAACCACTTCGCTAGCAAGCCGGGGGCTCATCTGAAGGGCGGCAGCGTTACCAGCCGGCGCGCTTGTATTGCCGCGTCCGGACTGGTATAAAGTTCCGCTCTCCGTCCGCCGAGCGCGGGCAACATATTGAATAATCAAGGACTTACACTCATGTCCAAGGTCTGCCAGGTGACCGGGAAGCGCCCGCAGAGCGGCAACAACGTTTCCCACGCGAACAACAGAACTCGCCGCCGGTTTCTGCCTAATTTGCATTACAAGCACTTCTGGCTCGAATCCGAGAAGCGTTTCGTGCGCCTGCGGGTCTCGAAAAAGGGCATGCGCATCATCGACAAGCACGGTATCGAGAAGATCGTCTCGGACCTGCGCGCACAGGGCCAGCACATCTAAGCGTCGGAGGACCAGTGAATGGCAAAAACTAATCGTGAAAAAATTCGTCTCGTGTCGAGCGCCGGGACCGGCCACTTTTACACGACAACAAAGAACAAGAAACTCCATCCGGAGAAGATGGAGACGAAGAAGTACGATCCGACGATCCGCAAGCATGTTGCTTACAAGGAAGCGAAGATCAAGTAGGTCTAACGCCGAACCCGGACTTGTTGCGAGGGGTCGGATCCAATTGGATCCGACCCCTTTTCATATGCAGGTACAATCGCCGGCATGCCCGAACTGCCTGAAGTCGAAACCAGCCGCCACGGTATCGAACCGTATGTTGCCGGGCAACACATCGATAACATCGTCATTCGCGAGCGACGGCTGCGATGGCCGGTCAGTCAGGATGTCGATGCGCATCTGCCTGGGCAAACCGTTACATCGGTTGGTCGACGTGCGAAGTATCTGCTCCTGAATACCGATAACGGCGCCGCGATCGTGCATCTCGGAATGTCCGGCAGCGTTTACGTTGTGGAACGTGATACGCCGGCCGGTGTACACGAGCATTTCGACATCGAATTCTCCTCAGGCAAGGCGCTGCGCTTTCGCGACCCACGACGTTTCGGCTCGTTGCACTGGAGCGATGAGCCGTCGGCGCACTGGCTATTGAAGGATCTCGGGCCCGAGCCCTTGAGCGGTGAATTCACGGGCCAGTATCTCTGGTCCGTGTCGCGAGGACGACGTGTCAGCATCAAGCCTTTCATCATGAACGCCTCGGTGGTTGTCGGCGTCGGCAATATCTATGCGAATGAAGCGCTGTTTCAGGCGGGCGTGCATCCGCGCCGCGCCGCGGGCCGCATCGCAAGGCCACGTTACGAGGCGCTGGCAACAGCGATCAAGGTCGTCCTGGAAAGAGCGATTCGTGCAGGCGGCACGACGTTGCGCGATTACTACGGCGGCGACGGGGAATCCGGCTGGTTCCAGCAGGAGCTTGATGTCTACGGACGGGATGAGGAGCCCTGCAGCCGCTGCAAGCGGCCGATTTCCGTAGTCGTGCTAGGTCAGCGCGCGACCTATTACTGCAGAAACTGCCAGCGTTGATGCTCTTGTACTCTTGGGGACATTCCTGATTTAGCGTATTAATGCGCCAGATCAGGAATGTTCCCCTCTAGCCCCGCCCGCAGCGCTTGAGCAATGCGCGCCTGACTTCCGGCGAGACAAATTCGGAGATATCGCCACCCAGGCTCGCGATCTCGCGGACGAGACTCGAAGAAATATAAGTGTAATCTTCAGTCGGCGTCAGAAATGCCGTCTCGACTTCGTCAGTCAGGTGGCGATTCATGTTCGCGAGCTGAAATTCGTACTCGAAATCCGAAATGGCGCGCAGACCTCGGATGATGACGCGCAGCTTGTGCTTGCGGGCAAAATCCACGGTGAGCCCCGTATAGCCCGTTACTTCCACTCGGTCGATGTCGGCCAGCGCGGCTCTGGCGAATTCCACGCGCTCCTCCAGCGAAAACATCGGAGCCTTGCTGCTCGGGTTCGCGGCGATTGCCACGACGACCCTGTCGAATAGCGTAACCGCTCGACGGACTAGATCCTCGTGGCCGAGCGTGATCGGGTCGAATGTTCCCGGGTACATCGCGGATACTGTCATCGGCTCACTCCTTTACCGATCCGGCGGCCTTTACCAGCGAATATCGCACGTTTCCCGCCGTTTTTGTCTTCAGCGTTTGCCAGCCCTCCGGCAATTCCGGTTCCGGCTTCGACCGGTCCCGCTCGATATAGACCCGCGCATCGGCGGCAAGTAAGGACCCGGCATCCAGCAGTCTACACAAATCCTCTGTGAGATCGGCGCCAAACGGCGGATCCAGGAAGACGATGTCGAAGGCACTCGGCTCACTCCTGTGCAGATATCCGATTGCGTCGACTTCATGGACGGTCGCACCCGTGGCGTTCAATTCGGCGATATTTCGCCGTAGAGCGTTTGCCGCTGTGTGCGAACGCTCGACGAATACGGCCTCCGCGGCGCCGCGCGACAGCGCCTCGAGACCGAGCGCGCCGGTTCCCGCGAACAGGTCAAGACATCTGGCACCTGCAATGTGCGGCGTCAGCCAGTTGAACAGCGTCTCGCGCACGCGTTCCGACGTGGGCCGCAGCCCCGGCACGGCGGCGATTTCCAACAGACGACTGCGCCATTTTCCCGCTACAATACGCAGCCGTCCCGTGGTGGACTTTTTGTCGTTCTTTTTGGCTCGCCCTGCCATTCCTGTCTGTCGCTTCTCACTTGTTGGGCGCTTGGTACGGGACAGTTTAGGCGATTCAGCGTCCGCAGGTGACTTTCTAACCCGATGTTTGGCAACAAGGAAAAGCCGGCTGCCCGCGAGGGCTTCTTCAAGCGGCTGCGCGCGCGTCTGAATCGCGGCGACAGTTGGCTGACCTATGACCTCACAAAACTGGCGCCGGGCGGCAAGATCGATGCGAACGTTCTCGATGAGCTCGAGTCATTATTGGTGATGGCCGATGTCGGTATTGACACAACCGAGCGCATTATTGGCGACCTGCAAAAGCGCCTGCAGCGACATGAACTCAAGGACATCGAAGCGTTGAGCGCAGGATTGCGACGCGCGTTGCTGTCGATCCTCGATCCAGTCGAGGCTCCGTTAACGATACCGACACACGATTTACCATTCGTAATCCTGATGGTGGGCGTCAACGGGGCCGGCAAGACCACGACGATCGGCAAACTCGCAAAGCGATTTAAAGATGAAGGCCGGTCGGTCATGCTGGCCGCCGGTGATACGTTTCGCGCGGCCGCCGTCGAGCAACTGCAGTCATGGGGCGCACGCAACGGCGTGCCGGTGATTGCGCAACAAGCCGGCGCCGATCCCGCAGCCGTGATTTTCGATGCCTGGGATGCCGCGCAGGCACGCGCTATCGACGTCCTGTTGGCAGACACGGCAGGCCGCCTGCAGAATCAGCAGGGGCTCATGGACGAACTCGCGAAAATAAAGCGGGTCATTGCGCGACGCGACGCCACCGCCCCACAGGAAATCATGCTCGTACTCGATGCAAGTCAGGGGCAGAACGCACTTGTGCAGGCGGAAAAATTCCACGAGGCCCTGGGACTGACAGGAATCACGGTGACCAAGCTCGATGGTAGCGCGAAGGGAGGGATTCTATTTGCAATCGCCGATCGGCTGAACGTACCGGTTCGCTTCATCGGCATCGGTGAATCAGCCGATGATATGCAGCCGTTCGCGGCTGCCGAGTTCGTCGACGCGCTGCTGCAGACGGGAGACGTCAGGTGATCCGGATCGAGGACGTTACAAAGCGATTTCCGGGTGGTCAGGAGGCGCTATCCGGTCTGAGCCTGTCCATCGACAAGGGCGAGATGGTGTTCGTCACCGGACATTCGGGCGCCGGAAAATCCACGCTGCTGCGTCTGATCGCGTTGATCGACCGTCCGACGAGCGGCCAGGTTATCGTCGACGGACAGAACACACGACGTGTCAGACGTCGCAAGATTCCTGCCTACCGCCGGCAAATCGGCATGGTTTTTCAGGATCACCGGCTGCTTTATGATCGACCCGTTTTCGACAACGTTGCGTTGCCGTTGGTCATTGCGGGCGTAGGTCAGCGCGAGACCGGGCGGCGCGTTCGTGCCGCGCTCGATCAGGTCAGTCTGCTGCACAAGGAGAAACAGGTTCCGGAAACTCTGTCGGCCGGAGAACAACAGCGAGTAGGTATTGCGCGTGCCATTGTGACTCGGCCGAAACTGCTGATCGCGGATGAACCAACAGGTAACCTGGACCCGGATCTTTCGCTCGAAGTCATGCGTATTTTCAGGCGTTTTAACGAGGTCGGCGTAACGGTATTCGTCGCGAGTCATGACATCGCCCTGATCGATCGACTCGGCTGTCGGCGCATCGAGCTCGAGAACGGCCGCCAGGTGGAGCCGCCGGACGACAATGGCTTCGACGAACATGGTTTTGCCCGGCATATCGCTCACGGATCTGATCGATGGCCGTGACACGCAATTCAGATGCTGTCGCGCAGGTACGTCCATCCGGTCCGCTCAAGATCTGGTTTTCGCGCCATGTAAGTACGTCCGGGGGTGCGTTTGGCCGCCTGTTTCGCCAACCGTTTGCGAGTCTCATGATCGTCCTCGTGATCGCCGTGACGCTCGCAATACCGGCGGCGCTGAATCTCATTGTGAAGAATGCGCGCTCCATCAGCGCGGGCTGGGATAACGCGCTCGACTTCTCGGTGTATTTGCAAAGCGGTCTGGCCGAGAGCGAGGCCGCCGACCTTCGACAGTTGATTGCGCAGCGCGCAGACATTCAGAACGTGCAGCTGATCACAGCGGATCAGGCGCTCGCCGAGTTCAAAGGGCAGTCCGGTTTCGGTCAGGCGCTCGAACAGCTGTCCGAGAATCCTTTGCCGCATACGCTGATTGTTCGGCCAAGTCCCTTGAATACCGAACAGTCGTTGATCCTGCTTCAGGAGGAACTCGCGAATCTGCCCGAGGTCGAGCTCGTGCAGGTCGACACGGAGTGGGTGCAGAGGTTCCATGCAATTCTCGACATCATTCGCAGGGCCATTGTGATTGGTTCGGCACTACTCGGCACTGCGATCATTGTCATCATCGGCAATACGATTCGGCTCGAAATCCAGAATCGCCGCGAGGAAATCGAGGTTACGAAGCTGATTGGCGCGAACAACGCGTTTGTGCGCCGGCCGTTCTTGTGGTCCGGTTTCTGGTATGGACTGTTTGGTGGCCTGCTCGCGCTCGCGCTCGTCCGGTACGGATTGTTCCTGCTCGAGGAACCCGCTGCCCGGCTCGCCGGTCTTTATCAGAGCGGGGTCAAGATCGTCGCACTGGATCTGCAGGAGAGTCTGACGATCGTGGGTATCGGCGTGGGACTCGGACTCGTCGGATCCTGGTTTGCCGCTGCGCGGCACATGCGCCGCATCGAGCCGCGTTGACGGTGAGGCGGGGGGCCGGAGGCGCCGAGGCCTGTCGAGCCCGGGCGCAGAGCCTATAAACGCACTGTCGGGTTCCGTCCGGTACCGGGGTTCTTCCGTTCCTTAAATCGTAACTAATTGTTTCTATGTGGATTAACATCCTCCACCCCCCGGAACAAAGTGATACGTTAGCACTCTAATACCGCGAGTGCTAAAATCGCACACCGCAAGGGAGGACCCGCATGACCACTGCCGTAGCAATGCAAAATCGTGACATCGTACTGGCTGGACCAGTAGGCAGCCTCGACGCCTACATCCAGGCCGTCGGCGCAATTCCCGTGTTGAGCAAGGAAGACGAGCACGCGCTCGCAACCCGCTTCCACGACGGTGAGGATCTGGATGCCGCACGCGAACTCGTCATGGCGCATCTGCGATTTGTCGTTCACATCGCGAAGGGCTATATGGGCTACGGATTGCCGCTAGCCGACCTGATCCAGGAGGGCAATGTCGGTCTCATGAAGGCTGTCAAGCGCTTCGACCCCGACTACGGCGTCCGCCTCGTGTCGTTCGCCGTGCACTGGATTCGTGCCGAGATTCACGAGTTCGTGCTCAAGAACTGGCGCATTGTCAAGGTCGCCACGACCAAGGCGCAGCGGAAGCTGTTCTTCAACCTGCGAAAATCCAAGGAGAGTCTCGCCTGGTTATCTCACGAGGAAACCAAAGCGGTTGCAGAGGATCTTGGCGTAACACCAACCGAAGTCACCGAAATGGAACGGCGCCTCAGTGCACGTGACGCAATGTTCGACCCCGCACCAGCGGGAGACGACTACACGTTTACGCCGGCCGCCTACCTGCCGAGCCCGAATTCCGACCCGGCAATGATTGTCGAAAATGCGGATTGGAACGAGGATGCAACCGGACGCATGGCTGAAGCGATTACGACGCTCGACGATCGCAGCAGGCATATCGTAGAGAGCCGCTGGCTTTCCGAGGACAAGCTCACGTTACACGAGCTTGCGGATCACTACGGCATTTCGGCCGAGCGCGTCCGCCAGCTCGAGGCGAACGCGATCAAGAAAATGCGCATCGCGATGACTGCATAAGACCCCGGAAATTACTTGTAAAAAAGCCGCTCACCAGAGCGGCTTTTTTAGTCCCGGACTGCGAACAATGTGAAGATAAGAAATGATCAAACGCATCGGTCGCGCAGCAAGCTGCGCGCAAATATGATGTCACGAATAGGTTCGGCGGCGGTACCGAATCCAGCCGCCGTCTTCTATCCCGAGTGGATCATGATGGGTCCAGTGCACCAGCCCACCGAGATCGTTCCATTCGTACATGCCGCGAAACTGCACGCGATCGCCGATACCCAACGGTATTCGGTTCGCGAGGTCGATATTGTGCGCGATCAGCACGGTCTGCCGATTTTTCAACTCGAGAATGAAGCGCTGGTGGCGTGAACCGTCGTTGTCGTCGGCCATCAGCCGCCTGACAAAACCTGCGTCTTCGATCCAGCTCCCGGTATCATGCTTGCCGTAGCTCGGTATCACGTGAGTTGTCGCAAGCTTTCGGGCTCGCGGGAGCCCGCACTGGAAACTCCCGCGAACCCTTGGTCCTTAGCCGGCCGTTAACGGCACCATCGTGATTTCAACGCGACGGTTAGCCTGGCGACCTTCGGCCGTGTTGTTGTCGGCAACAGGCCGCGTCTCACCCATCCCGACCGTGATGATCCGCTGTCCCGAGATCCCCTGCGACTGCAGGTATTGTGTCACCGATCCCGCGCGACGCTCGGACAAGGTCTGGTTGTAAGCATCCGCTCCCGTACTGTCGGTATGACCGGCAACTTCGACAACGGACTTATCGAACTCATTCAGCACTTTGCCGACCGAATTGAGTACGTTGAAAAACGCCGGGCTAAGATCCGAACTGTTCGTTGCGAACGTGACGTTGCCCGGCATGTTCAACGTAATGTTGTCGCCGATGCGCGTCACGCTGACGCCTGTGCCTTCGAGTTCGGCACGAAGCTTGGCTTCCTGACGATCCATGTAATAGCCGATCGACCCGCCGGCCAGCGCGCCAACGCCCGCACCGATGAGCGCCCGTTGCCGACGCTCGACCGCGTCGTCTCCCGAAACCAGGCCGACGACGGCACCGGCGGCGGCTCCGATCAGCGCGCCTTTGGATGCCTGACTCATCCCCGACTCACGCGTGTACGGATCCAGGGTCTGGCATCCGGCCGCGACAACTACTGTGCCGGTAATAGCGGTAATAAACTTCAACATTCTGATATCCATGACAATTCCTCTTTTCTAGTGTCAGTATCGGCAGCCGCCCGGCAACCTTGCCGGGACGCGAGTTGTTCGGACACGGCTGTCCGGCTTGCAGTATGTTCGTGCGGATTGTAGCGACGGAATGCCTGAACAGACACTTAATGTGGGTGTTTATGGTCAACAATTTCAGATTTGAACTCGAAACTGAGCAACGCGTCTCATTTTGACACCCGATTCAAAGGCCTGACGGCCATGTAGAATAGCGTGGCCCACCGAAACGAGATTCAGAATGACCGAAGCCGAAGGCTGGCTGTCACGCTATGAGGCGAGCCACAGCAATCTGACCCACCCGGTCATTTACTGGGTATCGGTGCCGATGGTCGTACTCGGTACCGTCGGCTTGCTGTGGATACTGCCGGTGCCCGAGGAGTTCCACAACATTTCGCCGTTGTTCAACTGGGGTAGCGCTTTTCTGATGGCCGCAGCCGTTTATTACTTCATCATTTCGGTCTCCCTGGCGATCGGCATGCTGCCTTTCGTCGTTGGCGTGGCCGCGTTCCAGATCTGGTTGGCGCACTCCGATTATTCGCCATTGCGTGTCTCGACTGGATTGCTCGCGGCCGGAATCATTGGTCTGTGGCTCGGGCATCGCAACCAGTCAAGTTTGCGCCCGCTTATCTCAGACCTTCAGTTGATGATGATCGGACCTGCGTGGCTGCTGTCCGTCTTGTACCGTCGCGTCGGAATACCGCTGTAACGGAGTATTCGGGAACGGCTCGGTTCGTTTTGGATCATCGCTCGGATCCGGTATATGCTCAATCTCGATAGCGCGCTACCGACGAAAGCGGGCAAACCGCGCGTCAGTTTGTCATCGTCAAGAACCTAAACGGTGGGAATGCTCTTGCCTGACGGCCGCACGATGGAGTCGCGCTTACCAAGAGATCGCGACGTTTGGCGCATCGCAGCGCCGATGATTCTGTCGAACGTGTCCGTCCCTTTGCTCGGTATGGTCGATACCGGCGTAACGGGACACCTGGAAAGTCCTGTCTACCTCGGCGCCGTTGCGATCGGCAGCACTATTTTCGGTTTTCTGTATACGGGAATGAACTTCCTGCGCATGGGCACAACGGGCATCGCGGCGCAACGTTACGGCGCGAGAGACAATGACGGCCTGCGTGTGTCGCTGGGTCAGGCGCTTATCGTCGCATCGCTGATCGCGGCCATGTTGATCTTGCTGCAAATTCCGATTGGCCGATTAGCGGTACACGTGATCGGTGCCGATACAGAGGTCCGGCACTGGTCATTAATGTATTTCCTGACCCGTATCTGGAGCGCGCCGGCGACGCTTGCCAATTTCGTGCTGATCGGCTGGTTCCTCGGTCTGCAGAACGCGCGCGTCCCGCTGATCATGTTTTTGACTATCAACATTTCGAACATCATCCTGGACCTGCTGTTTGTTCTTAGTTTTGGCATGAAAGTCGAGGGCGTGGCTCTCGCATCCGTCATCGCCGAATATTTGGGACTTGCGGTTGGACTCGGTTTTGCCGCACGCGCATTACGGCGATACCCCGGCCGATGGCGAATGTCGATGCTGCGAAACGTACGCGAGTATGCTGCGTTCTTTGCTATCAACAGCAACCTGCTCGTACGTACGATGGCGCTGGTATTCACGTTTGCGTTCGTGACTGCCCAGGGCGCACGGCTCGGGGGGTTAATCCTGGCAGCCAATGCCGTGCTCATGAATCTGCAGAATCTGACGGCGTTCGGCCTCGACGGCATCGCGCACGCTGCAGAAGCGCTCGTGGGTAAGGCGATCGGCGAGCAACGTTACGAAGCGATTGCACGCTCTGTGCGCCTTACGCTCAAGTGGTCACTGTTTTTTTCGCTCGGATTTTGCCTCGCCTACGCCGTTGGCGGCCCACTCCTGATTCGATTACTGACCGACCTGCCAGAAGTTCGGGACACCGCCCTTCGGTACTTGCCATGGCTCGTGGTTTCGCCGCTGATTTCGGTCTGGTCCTTTCTTTATGACGGCGTCTACGTCGGTGCCACCCGGGCCCGGGAAATGCGTGACATCATGGTTATATCGACGCTTATTGTCTTCCTCCCGGCGTGGTATCTCCTGCAGGGTCTCGGAAATGACGGACTCTGGCTCGCGTTTACGCTTTTCATGGCGAGCCGGGGTATCGGCATGCACGTCGGCTACCGCCGCAAAATATTGCCGGCACCATGAGACGCCAGAACGTCACGTTGCCGGAACCCGGTCTGATGGTGCGCGCAGCGCACCCTACGGGTTGGTCTACGGCTCCGGATAGTTTGCAGGGTGCACGTTGTGCACCGGTCAATGGTGCGTGAAACGCACCCTACGCGTTGGTCATGGTGACGGCTTTGTAGGGTGCACTTTGTGCACCGGTCAATGGTGCGCGCAGCGCACCCTACGGCTCCGGATAGATCAATGGTGCGTGAAACGCACCCTACAGCTTCGGATAGCCTTCGGGTAATCGCATGCCGAGATTTCGCACCAGAAACGCCCAGCGGTCCGCGTAGTCGTTGATGATTTTTTCGGTCGGCGTGCCCGCACCGTGACCGGCGCGCTTTTCTATGCGAATGAGCACCGGCGCGTCACCGGCCTGCGCGTGTTGTATTGCCGCCGCGTACTTGAAGCTGTGGCCCGGCACGACCCGATCGTCCGTGTCTGCGGTTGTTACGAGAATCGCCGGGTACTCGGTACCTGACTTGAGATTGTGATAAGGCGAATAGGCATAAAGCGCCCGGAACTCGTCGGGATTATCGGACGACCCGTAATCATCCGTCCAGAACCGCCCGGCGGTAAATTTGTGAAAGCGCAACATGTCCATTACGCCGACGGCAGGAATCGCTGCAGCAAAAAGATCCGGCCGTTGATTGACGACGGCGCCGACGAGCAGCCCGCCATTGCTGCCGCCGAAGATCGCAAGCTTACCGGGATTCGTGTAACCCTGATCGATCAAATACTCTGCGGCAGCAATAAAGTCGTCGAAAACGTTCTGCTTGTTGAGCTTCGTTCCCGCCTGATGCCATGTCTCACCGTACTCACCGCCGCCACGCAGGTTTGCAACGGCATAGACACCGCCCATTTCCATCCACGCGAGACGCGTAACTGAGAATGTCGGCCGCTGGGAAATATTGAAGCCTCCATAGCCGTACAGCATCGTTGGCTGTTTGCCGTCGGGCAAGACACCCTTGCGGCGCGAGATGAACATCGGAACCCGGGTACCGTCCGTTGACCGGTAAAACACCTGCTCAACCTCGAAATCGTCAGGATCGAATGCGACATCGGGTGTCCGGAAAGCCTCGACCCTGCCCGTGCTGACATCGAAGCGATTGATCGTTGGCGGCGTGTTGAAACTCGTGTAGCTGAAGAACGTCTCGGGATCATCGGCGTAGCCGCGAAAGCCGTATGCGGTACCGATGCCGGGCAAATCGACTTCGCCCGTTTGCGCGCCCTCGAGATCAAAGACTCTTACAATCGACCACGCGTCCTGCATGTACGTGGCAATGACTCGGCCACCAACCAGGTTTACGTCGTCCAGTACATCCTCGGCCTCGCCAATCACTTCGCGCCAGCTCTCGGGTTCGGGCTGGTTTACATCGATCGTGATCAATCGATTCTTCGGTGCGCCATTATTCGTGCGAAAGTAAAGTTCGTCACCAATGTTGCCAACGAGCGTGTAGTCATGATCGAAACCTTCGATCAGCGTCACCGGTTCGAAATCAGGGTCGGTCAGATCCTGGTAGGCGATCTGGTAACGGTCATCGGTGCCGATCGATATTGTGAAGATCAGGTGCTCGCCATCGTCGGTCACGGTGCCGCGCGGCCCCCAATCGGGGTGCTCGGGCGTTGCGTACGTTACTACATCTTCTTCCTGCGCCGTGCCAACCCTGTGGAAATAGACCTTCATGTTCTTGTTCAGCGTCTGAAATTTCGCTTCTTCTGAAGTCGCAGGGTAGCGGCTGTAATAAAAGCCAGTTCCATCGCCGTTCCACGAGATAGCCGTGAACTTGAGCCATTCGAGGTGATCCGCGAGCGTCTCGCCCGTCTCGACATTCAGCACGTTCGCCTTTCGCCAGTCGGACCCGCCGTCCTGAATCATCAATGCGACGTGACTGCCGTCCGGGCTCGGGTAATAGGCCGCGAGCGCGACCGTACCGTCTTCGGACCAGGTATTCGGATCAATCAACAATTCAGGCTCGGCATCCAGATCGGTTTGTGTTAATACGACGTCCTGGTTCTGCAGGCCGTTGTTGTATGTGTAGAAATAACGCTCGCCGAATTTCGACGGCAGCCCGTAGCGTTCGAAGTCCCAGAGTTCGGTCAGACGCTTCCTGATCGCCTCACGCTCGGAGATAGTGTCGAGATACGCGAATGTCACTTCATTCTGCGCATCGACCCATGCGTCCACCGCATCACTTTCTCGAACATCGTCCTCGAGCCAGCGGTAAGGATCGGCTACTTCGGTTCCATGATAGACATCGATATGGTCGATACGGTCGGTCTCCGGGTAATCGATTACCGCACTGCGTGAGTCGCCGGTGTCGTCGGCACAGGCCGTCAGCAGGATTGAAATCGACGGGATAGCAAGTGCGCAGGTCAAAAGTCTGGTCATGAGTCAATCCAAGTGCGGTTTCCGCATCAACGTCGTCTTCTGAACATTTTACCCGATGTTCAGAACGGCAGGTTTGTGCAGCTCACACTGGCGGCGCACCGCACTCCTCGCCCACTCGTAGGCAGCAATCCCCGACACAATATTGGCAACGGCATAAGCTGCGAATATTCCAGGAACGTCGAAAAAACGCATACCCACAAAAGCCAATGGCACGTACAACGCGACAATGCGGCCTGTGCTGATGAAGACACCCGGCATCGGCTTGCCGAGCCCATTGAACGATGCATTCATCACCATGACCATGCCATACGCGCCATAACTGATCGGGACGATCCACAGGAACGTGCGCGTTACGCGGGTAACGTTTTCGCTGTCGCTGAACAAGGCTGCCAGGAAGTTGCCGGATAAAGCGAGAACGAGCGCAATGAGCAGGCCGGTGCCGAGGCAAAAAACCGTGCATAGACGCAAAGCGTGCAGAATTCTGGCTTCTTTGCCGGCCGACAAGTTCTGGCCGACGAATGGGCCGATGATCGACGACATGGCATAGTAGATAACCAGCATCATAGACTCGATACGGCTGGCGACGCCAAAACCCGCGACCGCCTCGGGTCCGTAGCGCGCGATCATCGCGGTAATCACCGTCGCCCCCATGGGCACAATCATGTTCGTGCCTGCTGCAGGAATTCCAACGTGCAGGATATCGGCCCAGGACCTTCTGAGTTCGGTTGGCTGCGGCTTATTAAAGCTCAGCATGTCCAGTTTATTTCGCATGAGGTGCAGGGTCAGGACGCATACGCTGCCGCGCGCCAGCAGCGCGGCCATCGCCGCGCCGTCGAGCCCGAGCGCCGGCACAGGTCCGACACCAAAAATCAGTATCGGGTCAAGGATAACGTTGAGAATCGCCATTCCGACCATGAGCAAGCCGGGCAGCCGCGTATCGCCAGTGGCACGCATGCTACTCATGCCAACCATGCCGACGACGATGAAAGGAACTCCGATATACAGGATCGTCATGAAACTTCGGATCATCGGAATCATCTCGTCCGGTGCCCCGAGTAACCGGAACAGCGGCCCGATCGTCGCGATACCGATCACCGAAATCACGGCGGTAATGATGAACGACAGCAGCAGGCTGTCGGTCGAGAGCCGGCGCGCGCGACGATGATCGTCGGCACCGAAAGCCCGTGCAACGACCGACGACGTACCTGCGCCGAGCCCGATCGCAACGCTCGTTACGATCATCAATATCGGAAAGCCGAAACTGTATGCCGCCAGCTGGCTATCGCCGACGCGACCGATGAACCACGCGTCGATCAGTCCCTGTGCCATCATCGTCGCGATGCCGAGGAGCACGGGTACCGTCATGTTGACGAGATGTCTGCCCACCGAACCCTCGATGAGCCTGGCTTTTCCTGGTTTCATAAGCGTCCGGGACCGGCTGCGGCAGGACAATGCGGCAGACAGTAACTATGGCGCAGCGGACCCCGGCGTGCAATCGCCGCAGCGCGACGATGCAGTATCATCACAACACGACGAGTTCGGGAGAGGTGCCATGAAAATCAGGGCTGAAGTCACGATCGATGCCGATCGCGACACCGTATGGCGCACGTTCGACGACCCGGACAACATGCCCAGATGGCAACCAACGCTGAAGTCGGTCACACATCAAACCGGCACGCCCGGGGAGCCGGGCGCGGTCGCCGAACTCGTGTATGACGAAAACGGAAAGAAGGTAGTAATGACCGAGACGATCACCGAGAAACGCAAGCCGGACTTCATGGCAGGCATCTACGAGTCCGCAGTGGGCAACGCGCTTATCGTTAACCATTTCGAAGCCATCGGCGAGAATACGACGCGTTGGGCCGTGTACGCGAATCACAGATTCAAAGGCATCATGAAGCTGCTGGCACTATTCGCCGGCAAGTCAGTTCGTAATCGGACAGAGGCCGACCTGCAGCGCTTCAAACTATTGGTCGAGACAGATCTCGCCAGGGGTAGCCGATGAGCTGGAAAAGACTGAATTCGCGAATCGTGTTTGAGAACGACTGGATGTGCGTTCTCGAGGATCACGTCATCAATCCGGGGGGCGGCGAAAACTGGTACGGTCACGTGCATTTTAAGAATCGGGCTATAGCGATCATCCCGCTTGACGAAGACGACAACACCTGGCTCGTCGGTCAACAGCGTTACACGCTCGGCGCCTATTCCTGGGAGCTGCCAATGGGCGGCGCGCCGCTCGACGAAGCGCCACTCGATGCCGCGAAACGTGAACTCAAAGAAGAAACCGGCCTATCGGCCAAAAGTTGGACCGAGTTAATGCGCCTGCACCCGAGTAATTCGATCACCGACGAGACGGCGGTCGTCTACATTGCCGAGCGATTGACAGCCGGTCAGCCGGAATTCGAGGAAACCGAGGTTCTCGACATACGGAAGCTGCCCCTCGTCGACGCCGTTGCGATGGTGCATTCCGGCGAGATCACCGACGCGGTCAGTGTTGCCGCGCTGCTGAGGATCGCGACAATGCGATAAGAGACATTCCCCATTAACTTCACTTTTTCTATTCAAGACAGGACATGGAGAAACGGGGAATGCCCCCGTTTTTTAAAACAGCTTGCTCGCCGTGACGACGTAGCGCATTGGCCCGCCAACCTCACTCGTGTCGAATGGATAGCAGGTCACGAGACTCAGTACCGGGACATCCGTATCCAGCAACAGGCTGCCACGCCGTGAATCGACGACGTCGATTCCGATGACCTCGTACAGATATCTTCGCCCGCCGATAGTTTCGATTAGCAGCGAATCTCCGAGTTCGATGTGCCGAAGAAAACTGAAGTGAGTGTCCCTGTGTCCGGCGATAACGCTGTTGCCCTTCTCGCCCGGCATCACGCTTGCGCTCAAATGCCCCGGGCCAAATGCGAGCGTGCGCCCGGAGCCCCCGGAGAGGACGATCAGATCGACTTCACCCGACCTTGCCGACAGTCGTGCAACAGGCCAGGTGTCCGCCCAGGGCCAGGGTACAGGCCGGTCGACGCCGTCGCTCGCGCGATCCCATGCCCGCTGCATGAGTTCCTGCGCGAGCCAGGCTTTGGCCGGGACGTAGGCGCCCTGACCGAATTGCCAGAAACCCAGACACAGAAGACAGGTCACGACGAGTTTCCTTATGGCCCTACCGTACGGGTGCATGGCAGAACCTGCGGCGTAACCCCGGCGCCACGAGCAGCATCACGGCGGCCAGCAGGGTAGCCGACCCCATCACGCGCAGACGCCCGGCATTGGTTGCCGTCGCGGGAAAACCGAAGATAGCCGATGTGCTTTGTCCGTAAGGCATCAGGCTTGCGACCTGTTCGCTCGTCAGCGGATCGCCAGCCGGACGTGCCGGTGTCTTATCAACCGCGACAAGACTCGTGTGTTTGCTGACGAGATGGTGTTCAACTGCGGTTTCGATGATTGCCGTACGAATTTCCGCCGCATCGGCTCCGCGTCGCCCATCGTCGTGAAGCCTGGCAATGCGAGCCCGCGCCCAGAGCGCGGCAATGCCTGGACTTGGCTCCTCAATGTCGAGCGCGAGATACCGGGACCACATCCCGCTCGCCGAATCACCGGCGATGCGCACGGAGTCGCCGGGTCGAAACGGCCCGGACGCACGAACCTTGACCGTGACCGGTTCGCCCCGATACAGGTCGGGAACGACTGCGGGATAACTGTCGAGCAACGTGCCTCCCGGCCACTGCACATCGATATTCGTAACCTGGGGTCGTTCGAGCTTGCGAAACAGTCGGTCCATCTTTTCACCGACTTCGTGCAGCGCACTAATAATCGTGAAGGAACCGCGACCCGCTTCGGCCGCTTTGCGCATGAACCAGCTGTTCGGTGCGGATCCGATCCCTACTGTGAATAGCCGCGCAGCACCGAGGCGTGTCTCGATGAGCGTGAAAAGTTCTTCCTCGTTGCCGACGCTGCCATCGGTAATGAAGATGATTTGTCGCAGGAATGATTCCGGGACTGCTGTCTGCAGCGCGAATTCGATCGCGGGTCGCATTTCGGTGCCGCCGTTGGCCTGTAATCGGCGGACGAAGATTTCGGCAGTACTCACGTTCGCCGCATTCGCTGCAACGCTATCCTTGAACAGGGCTCTCATGTGCGAATTAAATTCGATGATGTTGAAGCGATCACCGGGTCGAAGTCTTGAGATAGCACGACCCAAAGCCCTTTTTGCCTGCTCGATCGATACACCGTGCATAGAGCCCGACGTGTCGATAATAAAGATCATCTCTCGTGGCAATACCGCGGCTACAGAGTCATCGCCGATCGGCGGCACAACCATGAGCAGATAATATGGTCGCCCCTCGATCGTTTCTGAGAAAGCCAACGCCCGCGGCGATTCGGATGCTACCGGACGCCAGAGGAGTTCGAAATCATGATCCATCGGCACTCTGTTTTCGGCGAGGGTAACCGTGTACCGCCCGTTCGTCTCCACGATATTTACGGGGTGATAGCGACTCGCAATGATCTCGAGCGCCACGCCCGCGTTTACAAGCGCCGTCAACGATACTTTGTGACCTCGCGATGCCGAAACGATCGGCGGCGTTACCAACGAGGCGTCGGTTACCGCTGTCGTATCCTGTGACCAGCCGTTGCCCTGCCGGTCCGGCAACGGCTGGCCCGAGATATAACGTGGCGTCAGCGTCATCGGGAAACGCAGGCTGAACGTGCCATCGTCATAGCGCAGGTCTTCGAGATATTCGATTTCGACGACGATCGTTTCGCCGGGTGCGATGTTTGCAACCGAGGTCATGAACAAGTTGGCCCTGCTCTGCTCGACGAGACTGGCTTTGTTGCCGTTTTGTTTGGCGCGTTCGTAAGTCTTGCGTGCCGCCTCCTTTTCGCGAATCTCGCCCTCGATGAAGCGCTCGCCGATATAAAGACGCATGTGATCGACCGCGGCTCCATCGGGTAAAGGAATTACATAAACTCCCTCGACCCAGTCGCCGCCGTCGTTAGCGAATTCCTGCATCACCGATACACGCGCAACGAGGCCGTTGACGCGAATATTGACGTCGGTATTGACAAGCGTAGCGGTCCGATAACCCTGCTCCATGCGCAGGAGCAGACTGCCCGACTGCATCTCGGCCGGCGATATCCCGTCAGCGGGGGTCCTCCCGGGACAGATTGCGATGAGCATAATAACGGCGAGCAGCAGGTGACAGTCGCGCACCGCGTGCCGGTTTTTCAGGTGCATGCCGGATCTCCCTTCGTGTCATGCACATGGCAACATGCCAATGCGCCGCCGTGCGGCCTGCGGCATGGCAATGCACCGGCGGAATGTGGCAAATTGTGGCGTTACACCAACCACGCCTTGCTTGCAGCTGGTCTGGGCCAGGCAACAACACGGAGAACCAGTGGCCAAACACATAGCAATAGTCGAAGACGAAGCCGCGATCCGCGCCAACTACGCGGCCGCGTTCGAGCGCGAGGGATACGTCGTCGACACGTTCGGCAACCGCGAAACCGCGCTGCAGTCGTTCGATGCGCGGCTACCGGACCTCGTCGTCATCGACATTAATCTCGAAGACGATGTCGAAGGCGGATTCGAGCTATGCCGGCAATTGCGATCACGCGCGGCCGAATTGCCGATCATTTTTCTGACCGCCAGGGACAGCGAGTTCGATGCGGTATCGGGATTGCGGCTCGGAGCTGACGATTACCTGACCAAAGACATCAGTCTGCCGCACCTCATGGCGCGCGTCGCTGCATTATTTCGGCGTCTCGAGGCGCTGCAGAAGCCGCAGGCTGCCGGTAATCGTATCACGCGTGGTGACCTGGAGATCGATACGGACCGCATGACCGTGTATTGGAAGGACCGGCCTGTCGGCCTGACGCTGACTGAGTTCTGGCTTGTACATGCGATGGCGCGTTATCCGGGGCACGTAAAGAACAGACAACAGCTCATGGATGCGGCACAGGCCGTCCTGGATGACAATACGATTACCTCACACATCAAGCGCATTCGCAGGAAGTTTGTCACTATCGACGCAGACTTCAAGGCTATTGAGACGGTGTACGGCATGGGCTACCGCTGGCTCGTCGACTGATTTCATGAATCTCAAGCGGCAGTTGCTCCTCGTCAGTCTGTTGACGCTCGTGCTGCCATGGGCCGGCTACCAATTTATCCGTGAAACCGAGTCCGCGCTGCGGGCGGGCCAGCAACAGATGCTTGCGGGTACGGCACGGGCAATTGCCGATTCGCTCGCCCAGTATGCTGAAGAATTTCCGGCTCGCCGCGACAGCGACCCCAGTGATCAACTGTATGGACATGATCTCGAGACGCGCCCCGAGATCGACGGCTACTTCGACGACTGGCCGATCGATCGTCAGGTGTTGCGCACGATGCGTGGCGCCGACGGCCCGATACGTTTTGCAGTTGGGCGCTTCGACGGGGCGGTGTATCTTTATGTCGAAGTTACTGACCGCATTGTCGTGTACGCGACCGCCGAGACGATTGCGTTCAACGATGGACCGCGCTATAGCGATCGTATCAGTCTGATCAACACGAGTCCGCCGTACCTCAAAGAGGTTTTCGCATTTACGGCGGAGGCCCCGGGCCCGCTCGTTACCTATATAAAATCCGGTTCCGGCTTTGCA
>Ga0224512_10001650_pt1 | contig 21235 bp, 21 predicted proteins | sample SF_May12_sed_USG_4_FD_169103 | JGI IMG/M metagenome (GOLD analysis project Ga0224512, IMG submission 169103) | Sediment microbial communities from San Francisco Bay, California, United States - SF_May12_sed_USGS_13 | ecosystem: Environmental > Aquatic > Marine > Sediment | place: USA... | reverse complement strand
AACGCAATCAGCAGAGCCACCAGACCGAGCCCGATGGTGGCCTCGCCAAAGGCGAGAACCCGCTCACCGAACGTGTCGGCCGGAGCGAACCCGAGGGTGAGAAGCGACGATCCGCTGAGGAAAAACGCCTCCGACCAGCCGTCGTCCTGAACGGCCCGGAACATCAACATGAACCCGACCTCCACGAGCACAACCCAGGTAGCCGCCAGGGGGAGCAACGCCAGGGGAGAGAACAGCGCCCACACGCGATCGCGCCAGACGAACGAAGCCTTCTCGCCGGCAAGAAGCCGGAAGAGGGTCGAGAGGCCTCTGAAGACGGCTCGACTGAGGACACTCTGAGCACTGCGAGGAAGCACGACCGTGCGGACGGCGGAGAGCAACGTCCAGCCGACGAGCGCCAGGCCGGCGGCAAAGAAGAAAACCCGGATGAGGTCCATGACCGTGCAGGCTACGCCGCCGACGCCCGGCGGCCGCTTCGTAGAATCTGGGTCTGAGGATTCGACCCGCCGCCCTATCCGGGGAAGTCACCATGAGCCGATCAGGGTTTCGCATCAGGACCGGGATGGGACGTCCCCTCGACCCGAGCCATCCATCCAATCGCTATGTCGTGGTGGCCACTGTTCTCGCCGGACTCGGCACCCTGTCCTGGCGGTGGTCCACGGACGCCGGTGACATCTGGCTGTGGTCGCTCCGCGTGGCGGGTGCGGTATTCCTTGCCTGGGCAGTGGGCCGGGAGATCGATCCAGACGACACACTCTCCGCCGGGGTCGCAACGGCAGTGGTGGTGCCGTTCATGGCGCTGGGCGCACCGTCGCTGCTGTCGACCGCTGCCATCCTGATGGCGGCGCGGGTCGCGGTGCGCACCACCGGCATCCCCCCCCACCTCATCGACGGGGCCGCGTTGACGATGGGAGCTGCCTACCTGGGCGCCCGGCCGGAAACCTGGCCGGCGCTGGGCACACTGATCCTGGCGGTCGGCACCGACCGCCTTGCCCGGCCGGCCGGACCGGCGCGAACGCTGTGGTTCGGCGCCGCGATGACGCTGGCGGCGATGGTGACCGCCGTGGCGTTCGCCGACCCGCCAGGATGGGACCAGCCGACCATTCCCGAGTGGGCGGTACTCGGCTTCACAGCCGCTGCCGGATTCCTGGCGGCAATCAACACCCGGCCCCTCGTCACCCGCGCCGATTACCACGACCACACACTGAGCGAGTCGCGTCTGCGCTTCGGTCGGGTGCTCGTCTTCTTCACACTGGTCGTGGGTACTGTCTATCTCGGGGGCCCGATCGTCCCGAGCCTCACCCCCGTGTGGGCCGCGACGTTGTCGGTAACGCTGGTGCACTACTACCGAATCGCTGCGAACCGCGGCAAGGCCGCAAGCTGATGCTCCCGGCTGCATAGGTGTGCGAAGCGACTCCCCGGCAATGCCGGAGGCTTTGCCTAGCCCCCGATGTAGCTCATTTCGACCTTCGGGAGGTCACGGGTCTGGGACGACCGGATCTCGGAGTAGCGGTCGGTACGAGCCTTCCACACGCCGTCGAGAAAGGCGCCGAGGTCATCGTCGCTCATGCCGGCCCGCACGAGCTCTCGGAGGTCATGTCCCTGGGTCGCAAACAGGCAGGTGTACAACGATCCATCGGCGGACAGACGCAGCCGGGTGCACGCCCCACAGAAGGGCTGGGTGACCGAGGCAATCACCCCGAACTCACCGCTCCCATCGCGATACCGGTATCGGCGGGCAACCTCGCCGGGATAGTTCGGATCGGCCGGGTCGCACGGCAACGCGGAACCAACGATCTTCACGATCTCAGCCGCCGGCACGACATCCTCGAGGCGCCATCCGTTGGTGGCACCCACGTCCATGTACTCAATGAAGCGCAGGATGTGGCCGCTCCCGCGGAAGTGCTTGGCCATCTCCACGAGTGTGTGATCGTTCACTCCACGCTTGACGACGGCATTCACCTTGACCGGCCCCAGCCCGACGGCGGCCGCAGCTTCGATTCCGCCGAGCACCCTTTCAACCGGAAAATCGACGTCGTTCATGGCGCGGAACACTGCATCATCGAGTGAGTCAAGGCTGACCGTCACCCGGCTCAATCCGGCCGCAGCCAACCGTTCTGCCTTGCGCTCCAACAGCGACCCATTGGTGGTGATGGTCAGGTCGACTTCACCCAGGCCGGCCAGCATCTCGACGAGCCTTTCGATCTCAATCCGCAGCAGCGGCTCGCCGCCGGTGAGCCGGATCTTCTCGACGCCACGATCCACCAGCAGACCAGCGACCCGGGTGATCTCTTCGAAGGTCAGCAGGAGATCGCGGCCGAGAAACTCGTACTCGCGGTTGAATATCTCTTTCGGCATGCAGTAGCTGCATCGGAAGTTGCATCGGTCGGTCACCGATATTCGAAGGTCGCGAACGGGTCGCTGCAGGGCGTCGAGCACGGATGGAGGTTACCTCGTCGGTGAGATTCCGGCCCGGGTGGGCTAACCGAAGCGCTCTTCGAGGATCAGCTTGGCCGCGTCGGCAATTGCCGCCCAATCGCCATCCGGAGTACGGGTCAACGTGACGAAATCGGCGGTCATGAAAACGCTGGACACGCCGGGAAGCTCGACCAGGGCCTGGGCGGTGACATCCTCCGACTGCTGCCCCGCCACAACGGTGGTGGGTCCGCCCACGTCTCGTCCGACGGTGAACTTGAGGGCATTGGGGTTCGGCGTTTGTTCAATGGTTACTGGCATGAGGGAATGGTACCGAGTCCCGGTTCCCCTTGAGCGACGCCGGTCGCCAGACGCCGGCTATCTCCTCGGGAACGTTCCCTAGAGCGGCTTGTAGGCGCGGGTAACGGTTATCGGTTCGACGTCGTCGAACTCACCGGCGGGGGCTACCGATTTCATCAGCTCTGGTAGTTGTTCGAGCAGAAGGTCGAGCTCCTCGGCGGTGAGCTGATCCATCCCCCGCCACCCCTCAACGGCAACCGAATCGGCATACGTGTGGTAATCGGTGAAGTGGCCGAGGGGAAAATCGAGGCTGTAGGAGTCGCCATCCTTGAAGCCGGTCTTCACGAGGCTCATTCCGATGTCAATCTGTCGAGGATGGCGCCGACGCAAATAGTCGCCCACGCGGGGGTACAAGTTGGAAAGCAACAGCTGCGGGTACTTCTGGGGACGAGCATCGAGCAAGGTGGCGGCGTCGAACTCGGTCAACAGCAACCCTCCACCTGGTTTGAGAACTCGAAAGGCTTCGGTGAGGATCGCTCGCAGGTTCTCGACCGAGCCGGACGCGTCGCGCAGGATGACAAGGTCCAGGCAACCGGGCTTCAGCCCGGTGGCCGCCGCAGTGCCGTCCCCCGGGGGCGCTTCGCCCCTGGTAACGAGAACGAGGTTCCCGGTCTCAAACCGCTCTCCGGCGCCGACCGGTAGTCCGATGTTGGCGATGTCGTCGCCCGCTAACAGGATTTCACCGCTCGGCGGCAGGTCGAGGCTGACTATCAGATCGGTCCACATGAGATGGAGCGTAGCGACGCCGCCGGCACCCTCTGGTCACCGGGAAAGGCCCTCAAGGAAACCGTCGGCCCGCCGATAGCTTGGTCTGCGGTCGAGAGGACCACGGATCACGGACCACCAGGCATCTCGGTGCCGACCCGGACCGGACCATGGACACCGACGATGGCGCGGGGTCGCAAGACCTCAACCGAGGGTCGCAAGACCTTCACAACGGACCAAGACCCGAGGCCGCGGACCGGGAAACCGGAAAGCGGTCAGGGCTTGGACCAAAGAAGCCTCCCAGCAGGGGGGCTTCTTGCCTTCCGGCCGTCGGCTCGGCGCTACCGGCAGAAACGCGACGATGGTGCTGTGCGTGGTGGTCACCGGTCTTCGGTGGCTTCAATCCAGACGACCAGGGGCCAGACGGTACCGTGCGTGTCGGTGGTTTCGATGAGGATTCGCCAGGATCCGTTGTCGTTGATGCCTTCGACCACGGTGGCTCCTTCTCCCCAGGTGGCAGCCCGATCGAGAGCTCTCGTGGCGATAGACGCCGGGACGGCTTCCGGGGCAGGCGGAACCGCCAGGACCGGGGCCGGGGGTAGCTCCGCCGGTTCGGGGAGATCGACGATGCGGGTTCCGCCGTCCGCCGCCACCTGGACCCGGACGGCTACCGCCCGGGCGAGGTCGCGAACGAACCCGGCTTCGGTAGCGGTAATCGATCGAAACGCCACCGAGACGCGGAAGCGGCCGTCGCCTTCCGGCACCGCCGCCCAGGCTCTCGCCCACTCGACGTAGGTGGTGATATCGGAGTCGTTCGCAGGGAGGGGCCGCCCCAGGGCGCCGGCGAGCTCAGCTTGACGCCCACCCGCCCCATCCTGGGTGAAATAGTCGGTGACGAACCATTCGGCTCGCATGGCGGCCGCCTCGGCACCCGCCTGCCCGGGCGGGATCTCAGCTCGAAGGTCCGCCTCGGTGATCGGTCGGGAGGGCGGCGGGAAGGCATTCGCATGGTTCGGCTCGGTGGTTGCCACCGGGACCGGATCGAGACGCGGCGAGGCAGATCGCACGCTGCGAGCCGCCAGCACACCAACCACGAGAGCGACAACCGCTCCGGCTGCCACGTACACCAGCCAGGGCCTATCCCGGTCCTGCGGGATGAGAGAGCTCCACGGGATTGAATCGAAGTGCTCTTCGTTGACGGGCATTTCGTCATCAGCCACGAGGGGCAAGGTATGGGACCCGGCGTGCCGGTTCAAGAGGGTCGTATCCGTCGTTCGGCCGGGCAGGCGTATCCATGGCCCTACCGGTGGCTCTTCACCGTCGGGTTGGTCCGCTGGCCGCGGGAGCGAGGCCGGCCCGCTAGGCCAGGAAACCGAGCACGAGCCGCATGAACTGGTCGAACTCATCGCGGTGCATCGAGTGCGAACCGTTCGGAACCGTGTGGAACTCGATGTTCGGGTTCATCTCCGCCAGGCTGGCGCCGAGAGCCGGGGGCACCAGCGGGGAATGCTCAGGGTCGGCGCCGAGCAGCAGGATCGGGAGGTCCAGGGCCGCCACCGCTTCGACGACATTCCATCCTGGGTTGTGGACGATTGAGTTCTCGATTACCTCTGCTCCGGCCTGGTTCTGCGCCTCCAGCTTGATGCGCGCATCTTCGGGATGCCAGGAGGGATTGCCGGCCATCACCATTTCCAGGGTGACGTGGGGACCCAACTCGGTGGTCACGTATTCAACGGCCGCATCCTGATCGAGAATGACCAGCAACGGGTCCTCCAGGATGACCCGCTTCGCCCACCCGGGCCGTTCGGTCAGTGCTTGCACCACCGCGGCCCCGCCGAGCGAATGGCCATGCACAGCGTCCCAGCCTTCGCCCAGCGCCAGCAGGTCGGCGGCGTAGGCCCGTACGCTGTAGTCGCCGGGACTGTCGCTCCCGCCGTGGCCGCGGAGATCAACGCCGATGACGTGGAATCCGGCGTCGGCCAGGGCGGGACCCACCCGCCACCAGCCGGCCGCGTTTGACCCGAGACCGTGGACGATGAGGATGCGGCGATCTCCATCCCCCCACTCGGTGTGTGCGAGGTCGATGGGTATCGGCATCACCGCGTGGTGCTCGGTGCTCGAGTCGGGGCGCGGTACCGGCGGAATCGCCGGTTCAACCTCTGTCGCTCTTGCCCGCTCACTAGCGGAGTCCGTGGCCGACCAGGTTCATGAACTCGCCGCGAGTGCGGGCGTCGGTGCGGAATGAGCCACGCAGCGACGAGGTGACCATCTCGCTGTTCTGTTTCTGAACTCCCCGCATGAGCATGCACAGATGGGCGGCCTCCATGACCACCCCCACCCCCATCGGTTCGAGGCACTCCATGAGGGCGTCGGCCACCTGATTGGAGAGCCGCTCCTGAATCTGCATGCGGCGAGCGTAGACGTCGACAATTCGGGCGAGCTTGCTGACTCCGATCACCCGGCCATCGGGGATATACGCGACATGGGCCCGCCCAAAGAAGGGCAGCATGTGGTGCTCGCACATGGAGTAGAACTCGATGTCCTTGAGCATGACCATCTCGGAATCCGGCGAGTCGAAGATGGCGTTGTTGACCACTTCCTTCAGGCTCTGGGTGTACCCGCCGGTGAGGAAAGCCATCGACTTGGCGACCCGGAAGGGCGTTCTCTCTATGCCTTCGCGGTCGGGGTCCTCACCGAGAATCTCCAGCTGCTCTCGGACCAGCGCTTCGAAACGGGGATTGAAGCTCTCACCGGGCGGGCCGTACTCCTCGAACGCGTCTTCGGGCGATAGGTCAAGGTCCTGCTCTGCCATGGGGACTTTCCTCAGCGTCGGGGGCAATGGTTGTTCAGCGATTTCGCCCACCGTCTTATTCCGGCCGGGCACAATCCAGTCGCCGGCTACTTCGGCGGCCGGGACCGCTACATAGGAGTATTCGGAGAGATCGGGATCGGGGATGCCGAGTTGTGGATCGTCGAGATCGTCGTACAGCACGACATCGAGATCTATCGACCGGGGTGCGTTCTTGTCGTCGGTGCGGACTCGGCCGAGGCCGGCCTCGATACCTCGCAGCGACGTCTTGAGGGTGACGGGGTCGAGTTCGGTCTCAACGACGATGGCGGCATTGAAGAACGCCGGGTAGTCGCCGCCGACCGCCGGCGACTCGAAGATACAGCTGGTCTCGAGGACCGTCAGATCGGGATGCTGGCGTACTGCTTGCACCGCAGCGGGGAGATTCCGTTCCCGGTTGATGTTGCTGCCGACGGAGATCAGTGCCCGGCTCACTTGCCGAAGACCTCGGTCCGGGTGCGGCGGATCGTGACGCCAACCGAACGGGTGAAGGTCACGGCGCCCGGTTTCTCGGCCGTGATCTCGACCTCGCCGATCCGGCCGTCGGTCTCGAAACAGATGCGGGCCAGGTCGGCCACCAGCTTCTCCACGAGGCCTGGTTCTGCGGTTTCGATGTGTGCCTTCATCGCTTTCGTGATGGTGGAGTAGTTGATCGAGTCGGCCATGTCATCACTGGCCCCGGCCGTTCTCGTGTCGAAGAACAGCGTCGCATTGACGAGTACGTCCTGCTTGGTCACCCGTTCATCGGGATTGATACCGATGATGGCGTGGACGAGGAGGTCCCGGATATGAATCTGATCTAGACCCACGATGCCCCCACCCACCCCGAGCGGCCACGCCGGCCGGTGGGGCTGGGGCCCCCACCGGCAACGCGATGAGGGCTCGCCCGAAGAGCAGACAAACAGGCGTGGACGAGGAGGTCCCGGATATGAATCTGATCTAGAACCACGATGCCCCCACCCACCCCGAGCGGCCACGCCGGCCGGTGGGGCTGGGGCCCCCACCGGCAACGCGATGAGGGCTCGCCCGAAGAGCAGACAAACAGGCGTGGACGAGGAGGTCCCGGATATGAATCTGATCGAGCATCAGGCGAGCGTAGCTCGCCTCGACCTTGCTCGTCGCCGGTCGACAGCCGGGAGATGTTCACCGGTAGGGTCGGAGACGCATGTTATCGAACACGCCGGCAGCCTTCCTGCCAGCTCTCCTGCCCGGCAGCCACGCCGGCTCGTCGTGAAGGCTTCACGTGTTGCCGGGATTCTCGGCGTGATCGGAATCCTGCTCTATCTGCTCGTGGGGATTCTCTACTTGGGGAGCGGGCTGGTGATGCCCTATCCATGGGCATTCGGAATGTGGGTCCTGTGGATCGGCGGGCTCATCATGCTGATTCGCGTCTTCCAGGATCATCGGGCCTGGACCCCGCTGGGGCCGGTCGGCGCCGTCATCCTCTGGGTGGTGATCGTCCAACTGGGTGCCTGGTTGTTCAATTGGACCGCGTGACGGTATTCACCCACCGTCGATGATCTCTCCGCGGTGCTGGTCGAGGTCGGGCGGCCGACGACGAACCGTCGGCGGTGTTTCCGACATTCCGATGGGTGACCGCACCGACCTGAACTCTGCCCCTTCGCAGTCGAATGCGACCACCGGATCGAGCCCCTGCTCGGTGGCCGCCTCAAACGCCGCTGCCACCGTGTTGATGGGGCCAATCGGGACGCCTCGTGCTCGAAGGCGTCCGATCCAATCCGCGGTCGGCCGGGTCTCGAACACCGCATTCAACTCTCCCTCGAGCTCGATGACGTGCTCGACGCGACCGGCATTGGTGGTGAAGCGGGGATCATCGATCAGGTCCGGCCTCCCCAGCTCAGCGCACAGACTGGTCCAGAGGAGCTGGCTGGCGGCCGCCAGCGCGAACAGGCCGTCGGCGCTGCGATAGATCTGGTAGGGCGCGATCGATGGGTGCCGGTTGCCGTGCCTGCGGGGCGGCTGCCCGGTCGTCACGTAGCCGGAGCCAACGTTGAGGAGCCCGGCGAGCGCCGCTCCCATCAAGGAAACCTCGACGTGCTGGCCGGAGCCTGTCTCGCGGCGGCTCTCGACGGCGGCCAGTATCGCCACGGTTGCATACAACCCGGCAATCTTGTCGACCAGGGCTACGCCGGCCTTCATCGGATCTCCCTCGATTTCCCCGGTGATGCTCATGAGCCCGCTCATTGCCTGCACCAGGAAGTCGTAGCCGGCGAGATCGGCGCCCGGGCCGGTCGAACCGAAGCCGGTGATGGAGCAGGTGATGATCTCGGGATGGTCGACGGCGAGCGAGGCCCGATCGAGACCCCAGGACGCCATCCAGCCGGGCCGGAAGTTGTCGACCACGACATCGGCGGTGCCGCACAGCTGCCGGGCCTGTGCCCGGCCGACCGGATCCTTGAGGTCGAGGGCGATGCTGCGCTTGTTGCGGTTGAGGCCCAGGTAGTAGGTGCTGTTGCCGTTGTGGAAGGGCGGTCCCCAGGCGCGGGTCTCATCTCCCCGGCCGGGGTGCTCCACCTTGATGATGTCGGCGCCGAGATCGCCGAGAATCATCGTTGCCAACGGACCCGCCAACACCCGGCTGAAGTCGATGACTCGGAGATGCTCCAGTGCCGCCGGGCCGGTGCCTGCGGGCATGTTCGCTCCTTTGTTTGCTTCGGTCGAGCCGACAGTACCCCGTCGTCTCGGCGCAAACGGTGCTTGACCCGGGCCGCTCAGCGCGATCTCGACGATCGAGGCGACGGGGGTTTGGCCCACGGAGTGCGACGTCGGATCGGCGGTGGTCCGGGGAGGAGCACCGAGGGGTTTCATACCCTCCGACAGCATGTCGGAAAAACGAAGGATCTTCCGCCCAATTCGCTCCGAAACGGCGAAAAAACGCGTGAAATCATGACCCGTAGGGCCGAAAGACCCTACGGCAGACAACGGTAGGACCCGTACATTCTGATTAAGTGATTTTGGTCACAAGTATCAGACGTTCGACCAAGCGACAGTGAGGGAGACAAGCATGGGTCGTAAACAGGAGCGCCCGCCACTGGGCAGGTACCTTTTGGTAATACTCTTTGGACTGTTTCTCGCCCTGGCGGGTTGTAGCGCCGAAGATGGCGAGGCCGGACCCGCCGGACCCGCCGGACCCGCCGGACCCGCCGGACCCGCCGGACCCGCCGGACCGGCCGCCGACGTCGGAGACCTCACGTGTACCGAGTGCCACGACAGCTCGACCCTCATCATCTCCAAGCAGGCACAGATGGAGGAAAGGTCGGTACACGGCACCGGCCAGGCGTTCATCCGGGGTGAAAGCACCAACTGCGCCGGATGCCACGGCAGCGAGGGTGCCGAGGCCCGGATCGAAGCCGGTCTCCCCCCACATGATCCGTCGGTGGAGGGCGTGACCAACGTGTCGCCGTACTCGTGCCGCACCTGCCACGACATCCACGAGACCTACACCCGCGCCGACTTCTCACTCACCGGCGATGCCGCCGCAGTGAAGTTGGAATACACGGCCGGCACCTTCGACGGTGGTCTCGGCAACCTGTGTGCCAACTGCCACCAGATCCGCAACCAGGCCCCGGTGGCCACCGCCGGCGAGATCGAGACCGGGACCACCCGGTTCGGCACCCATCACGGCGTCGAGGCGGCGATGCTGCTGGGTGAAGGTGCGCTCGGATTGACCGGAAGTGAGAGCATTCACTATCAGCTGGTGGAGAACACGTGTGTGGGCTGCCACATGGGCATGGGAGAGGGGCCCGAAAACCGTAGCCACACGTTCGAGCCCAACCTCGACAACTGCCAAGGCTGCCATGCCGACCTGGACACCTTCGACCGCAACGGCGTTCAGACCGAGACCGAGGAGCTCCTCGCGCAAATCCGGCCGCTGCTGGTCAGTGCCGGCATTCTCGACAATGAGCTGGATCCGGAAGGCTTCCGCTCTGTTGATGGCGTCTTCCCCGAAGAGGTGGCGAACGCCATGTGGAACTACGTCATGGTGCTGGAAGACCAGAGCATGGGAGTCCACAACCCGGCGTACACCAAAGCGATGCTCGAGTACGCGCTCGAAGTGCTCCAGTAGTCCGAAGGCGAAGAAGTAAGACTCTCTCTCCGAGGGGCCGGGCATCCGGCCCCTCGAGTCTTATCCGTCACCGGCTTTTGGTTTGCACGCCGAGCGCCGGCCAGTAGAAGGGGGTAGGTAGTCGCAGGCGGGCGGGGAGTCGGCTCCTGGTCAGAGCTCGGGTCGCTCCCCGGCCAGAATCTGATCGAGAATGGACCGCAGCGCCCTCGAGGTCACAGGCCCCTGAATCTTGGCGACGATGACTCCCTCGGCATCCACAAAAAAAGTCTCGGGAACAGCAAACAGCCCAAACTCGACCCCGCCTCGCAAGTCAGGGTCCTGCACGTAGAAGTAGTTGTCACCACCCCAGCCCAGCTCGTCCAGGAAGGCCATCGCCGCTGAAGGCTCGTCATCGAAGTCCACGCCCACCAGCTTCACTCCACGATCCCGGTAATCGCGCGCCACCTCGACGAGGGCCGGATGCTCGCCGCGGCAGGGGAAGCACCAGGACGCCCAGAAGTTGATTACGACAACATCGCCCGTCAGGTCGGTGAAGTTGAGGGAGCCCGGTTCCGCCAGATACTCCAGCTCGACCGCCGGAACCGGCTGACCGATCAGCGGCGAGTTCACCAGCCGCGGGTCCACACCGAAGCGGCTGCTAAATACCACCACCACGGCTCCAACTCCCACAACGATGCCCGCAATGGTGACCCAGGTCCCAATCCGTTTGCTGGACCGGCCTTCCAGCTGACCCTCGGTCACGGGACCTCCAGAGCTGCGCGGGCCTCCTCGGCCGCGGCCTCGACGGCGCTCCGCATCTCGTCGTTGAGGTCGGGAAGCGCCAGGATTTGGTCGAAGAGGACGAGGGCTCCGCCAGCATCGCCGAATCCTTCGAAAAGTACCATGGCCAGGAAAAGCTTTCCCTCGTCGTAGTCGGGATCGGCTTCGAGGCTCATATGGAGGAACTCAACCGCGGGGTCCAGCTGCCCGGTGGAGTAGGCCATCCAGCCGATGCGCCCCAAGGTGCGACTCTCCTCTTCGGGCGTCAGCTCACCTTCGGTCGCCGCCAGATAATGGTCGATGGCCGAGCTGTACACACCCTGCTCGAAATAGAGGTCGGCCAGCGCCAGGCGCATCCCGACCGAATCGGGGTGGGCGGCGACAATGGCCTCCATGTCTTCGAGAGCACCGGCGTCGAGGGTTGCGGCGTCGCTAGGCGATTGCGAAGGGGGCGGATCATCCGAGCGAAAGACCTGCGCCGCCAGGAGGATGATCACGGTCAAAGACCCGATGAGGATGAGGGCACCGACCACCGCCCGTTGTGTCGAGCGTCCCTCCAGAGGGGCAGCCGGCGCCGAGCCGGCCGCCAGTCGTTCGACGGTGGCAATTTCGTCCTCGTACCCGGCCTGCAAGGTGGAGGCCGTCTCCTCGTCGATCTCCCCGGCGGCGACCTGCTCGGCCAGTTCCTCCAGGTCCCGCAGGGCGTGGCGGCGGCGATCGCCGAGGGCCGACGGCAGCTCTACGGCGCCTCCGCTCGATTCTTGGCGAGTCACGAGCCCTCTTTCGTATCGGCGGCCGGCTCCGAGGGGGGTGCCGGAGATTGGCGCCGGCCGAGAATCATGAATACGCCCACCACCACCGCCACCACCGGGAGCAGCCACAGCAGCAGGGTGCGTCCCCGGAAGGGGGGATCGAGGATGATGCCGTCGCCGTAGCGAGCTCTGAAATACTCGAAGATCTGATCGTCGCTGAGGCCTTCGTCCACCTTCTCGGCCACGACTTCCATCATGGCGGAGGCAGTCTCGGACGGCGAGTCGGCTATCGCCTCGCCCTGGCACACCGGACACTTGATGCTGCTGCCGAGTGCCCGCACCCGGTCCTGCGGCGTCGAATCGCCGATGGCGATGCCCACCACCACGATGACCGCCAGACCGACGGTGATCAGCCCGGCCAAGATCCTGCGGACCGACTCAGGCATCCCGGCCGGCCTCCTGTACCACTGCCTCCGCCCGCGCCGGCTTCTTCACCACCAGCGAGAACAGGCCTCCGGCCGCCGCCAGGAGGCCGCCGACCCAGACCATCCAAATGAACGGGAACCAGAAGACGTCGAGCGAGATCCGCCCCCCGCCGATTCCGGTGAGTGACAGGTAGAAGTCGCCCCGGAAAGAGGTGTCGACCGCCGGGGTGGCTACCGGCTGCGAGCTGCGGACGTACTGGTTGAGACGGGGCTCGAGGACAGCCAGCGTCTTCCCGTCGCGCGTCACCTCGACGCGGGCACCGAGGACGTTCCGATTGGGCTCGACGCGAGAGAAGTCCTCGAGATACGTGAGCTCGTGCCCGGCGAACTCCAAGGTCTGGCCCGGCTCGAGAACCACCTGTGTTTCCACTCCCTGGTTGGCCGAGATCCCGATTCCGATCGCCAGCACGGCGACGCCGATGTGAGCGATCTGACCGCCCCAGTAACCGGGATCGCGGCGCATCGTCCGGCCGATGGTCCGCCACAGCGGCTTGCCTTGCTTGGCGGCGGATTGTCGGGCCGTGACCCACAGCTGGCGCACGATGATGGCGATGACGAACGTGCCGGCGATCACCGTCAGCACCAGGTAGCCGGTGCGATTGCCCAGCAGGACGGCGACGGCACCGGCCGCCAGCGCCACCCGCAGCGGCGTGCGGATGCGTTCCCACACGACCGCGGCACGGGCTTGCCGGTAGGGAGTGATGGGCCCCAGGCCCATCGCCAGCAACAGCGCGAAGGACAGCGGGATGGCGAGGCGGTCGAAGAAGGGACGGCCCACCCCGAGCTGCGAGCCGGAGATGGCCTCGGCGAACATCGGATACAACGTGCCGACCAGAACAACGAACGCGAAAACCGTCAACAGCAGATTGTTGAACAGGAAGACGCCCTCCCGGCTGGCGAGTGAGTTGAGCCGCGGTGACGACGCCACGAGGTGGACCCGGGCGGCAAAGAGGCTGAGAGAGCCGACCAGCACCACCATGAGGAACCACAGCAGCGCCGGACCAATCGGCGATTGGGTGAAGCTGTGGACCGAGGCGATGATCCCGGACCGCGTCAGGAACGTGCCGAGGATGGTCAGGGCAAAAGTGGAGATGACGAGGACGAAGTTCCACGCCTGCAGCATGCCCCGACGCTCCTGCACCACCGACGAATGAATGAAGGCGGTGGCTATCAGCCAGGGCATGAACGAGGCATTCTCCACCGGGTCCCACGCCCAGTAGCCGCCCCAGCCGAGCACCTCATAGGACCACAGCCCGCCGATCACGATGCCGGCGGTAAGGAACGACCAGGCCACCAGCGTCCAGGTGCGAGTCCGTCGCAGCCAGGCGTCGCCGCTGATGCCTCCCATCAACGCCGCGATGGCGAAGGCGAAGGGAACCGTCATGCCGACGTAGCCGATGTAGAGCAAGGGCGGGTGGACCGCCATCAGCGGATGGTTCTGCAGCAGCGGATTGGGTCCGGGGCCTTCCAGTGGAGCCATCGCCGTGGCCCACGGGAGGTTACTCGTCTCCAGGCAGCCGACGCTGGCCGCCTCGACACACACCTGGAAGGGATTGGCAATCGTTGCCATCACCCCGAAGAAGAAGACCGACACCAGCCCCATGATTCCGAGGGCGCCGATCCACAACGGATCTGGCTCGGTGGAGCGGCGATACCGCAGATAGACGGTATAAGTGAACACACCGAGCACGAGTCCCCACAAGACGATGCTGCCTTCGAGCGCCGCCCAGGCCGTCGCCACCTTGTAGAGAGCGGGTGTGGATGTGGCCGAATGATCCGCGATGTAGGCCACTGAGAAGTCATCGATCAGCAGGCCCACAACCAGGGCAAACATCGCCAGTGCCGAGCCCGCCATGAGACCCAGGACCGCCCGGTCGAGGTATCGGCGGGAGATCCGTTCGGGGTCGTGGACTCCCCGAATTCCGAGCAACCCGAGGGCTACCGCCGACGCCAGTGCCAGCAGTATGCCGAAGTAACCCGCCAGGGCGGTCATGCCATGCCTTTCGTTGACAGCATTCGGACGACATGTGCCGCCCCACCCCGATGAGCCTACACAGGGTGTGTTGTTGGCAGAACGCCCCGAGGACCCTCAACACCGGGGCCGAACGGCCCTAACGCCATCGACCAGAAGCCGCCGGCCACCCAACCGACCGGACCTAGTTGTCGAGTGCGCCGGCGGCGATCCAAGCTCTGATCAGCTGGATATCGAGGGCGGGCAAAGCTCCCCCGGGCGGCATCAGTCCGCTCCCCGGATCCTCCAGCAACTCGATGAGGAGACTGCCATCCGGATCACCAGGGACGACGACCGGAGCACTGTTCCCGCTGGTCATGACCGAGTCGTAGCTCTCAGACCCCCATCCGCCGAGAGCACCATGACAGGCCCCACAGCTGGCCTGGAAGATCGGCAGGACGTCCGCGGAGAACGAAACGTCGGTGGAGGGCTGGGTCGTGGTCGTCGTGGCACCCGGCGGCGGCGGCTCGGGCACCTCGAGGCTTCGAATGAACGACACCAGACTCGAGATTTGGCCGTCGGTGAGGACTTCGCCCCAGGCGATCATGGCGGTGGCGGCGTGCCCGACATCGATTGCCCTGAACAATTCGTCGTCCGAGAACCCGTCATGAAACTCGGGCTCCTGGAACGAGGGCCCTATGCCACCCTCCCCGGCGGGGCCGTGGCATTGCGAGCAGAACTCGCCGAAGATCTCCGGTCCGGTGCCCAGCAAGGGGGCCCGCTCGATCTCCGGAGGCAGTTCCACAGGGGGATTGGCCTCCCACGAGCGGATGAAGGCGACCACCGCATTGATGTCCTCTTCGTCGAGGGAACCACCGAATGACAGCGAGAATGGCGACATCCCGAGATCCGGCTGGCCACGAGAAATCACCGCCCGAATGGTTGCGTCGTCCCTCGTCTGCAGGTACGACGCCGTGCTGATGGGTGACAGCACGAGGGCCGGATTGGCCGGGTTGATGCCGCCCTCCCCGAAGTCGCCGTGGCAAATGGCGCATTGGGAGGCGTAGATCTCCTGGCCGACCAGCACCGGGGTTCCGCGGGCAGCCTCGAGCGTGTAGGTGGTGAGCGCATCGAGTTGCTCGGCGGTCAGGATCTCACCCCACACCGGCATGGTCTCGTGCCCTCCGCCGGTGATGATGGCGGTGCGGGCGGCTTCGACGTCGCTCACCGCAGGTATTCGCGAGCCGTGACACTCGGTGCAGTTCTGGTCAAACAAGGCACGAGCATCCGCCGTGAAGTTGCTCACCGGGGACACGACGTAGTTGGCGAGCAGCGTGATGTCCTCGTCGGAGAGAATGCCTCCCATGGCCGGCATGTCGAGGTGCTCTCCCCCGGTTTGGATGATCTCCCGCAGCTCCTCGGCCTCCCCGTCGAAGGCAACGGCCGAACCGTGGCAGGACGAACAGTTGGCGGTGAAGAGGCGCTGGCCATCGGGGGCCGCCAGGAAGTTGAGTATGGCGTTTATGTCTTGTCGATCGAGGGCAACGATGGCGGGAGGAAGCACAACGTCGGCGTGGGGAGCGAAGTCGGAGCCGTCTTCCAGGGCCGATCGGAGGTCGCCGGGAGACGCCTCCACCAATGCGGTCACGTCATGGCACTCGACGCAGGTCTGGTTGAAGAGTTCATTGCCGCGAGGGGACACGATGAAGCCGGCCAGAGCGTCGATTTCGTCCGCCGAGAGGTCACCCCTCCACGACGGCATGCCCTCGTGACCGCCGGCGGCGATCACCTCAACGAGATCGATCCCTTCGGGAACCGCCAGCGTTCCCCCGTGACAGCCTGAGCAGTTGACCGTGTACAGCAGCGCAACCGGGTCACCGGAGGCCTCGATGCCGGACGGGGGCGGTTCCTCGACCAGGGCGGCGATGGTGAGGCCGACGGCCCCGAAAGTGAGCAGCCCGGTTATCGACATGACCAGCGGGCGGCCGGTGAAGTGGCGCCGGGCCGACCGATCGAGCCACGGAAGCGCGATCAAGGCGAAAATGATGATACCGGGAAGCACCACAACGCCGACGAATTCGAGGCTCCCCGGGAAGTACTTCAGGAGCTGGAAGAGGAACAGGAAGTACCACTCGGGCTCGGGATCGAACTCCACGGTGGGGTCGGCTCGCTCGTCGAGAACGGCGCCGACGGCGGCCGAAAGGAAGATGAGCAGCGCAAAGATCCCGAGCGCGACGACGGCATCCTTGAACAACGCGTCGGGGAAGAAGGGGATGCCTTTCTTCTTGGCTTCCCGGTACTTCTCGAGATATTCCCGCTTGTCCTGATCGCGCATCAGTCATCCCTCTTCGGAGGCGCGCTGATCCCGATCCGGATGACCAGGAACAGGTGGACGGCGACCAGGAGCAACAACAGCGCGGGCAGGATCCAAACGTGGATGCCGAAGAACCGCGACAGGGTCACCGCAGACAGGTCATCACCCCCGCGCGCAATGCGCAGCAGCCAGTCCCCGACAAAGGGAACCACTTCGAGGATGCGAGTGCCTACCGTCGTCGCCCAATATGCCTTCTGATCCCAGGGGAGCAAGTATCCGGTGAACCCGAAGGCAAAGGTCAGCAAAAGTAACGCGACGCCGGTCAACCAGGTGATCTCCCGCGGGTACTTGTAGGCACCGTGGATGATGACCCGCAGCATGTGAAGAATCACCAACGCCACCATCGCCGTCGCCCCCCAATGGTGGAGGCCCCGCACCAGCCAGCCCATCGGAAGCGTGTTGTCGATGTAGTTGACTGTTTCGTAGGCGTCCTGCACGCTCGGTACGTAATAGACGGTGAGCAGGATTCCGGTCACGAACTGGTTGACCACTACGAACAGGGTGGCGCTTCCGAGCGTGAAGGCCCAGTTCACCTTGGGAATCTTGCGGAGGAAGATTGCCTCATATATCCCCCGTGACCCGGTCCGTTCGTCGAGCCAGGACTCGGGGGGTCTGGTCTCCTGGTCGATGGGTTCGTGCATCCCGGTTGCCAACTCAGACCTCCAGGTTCACGAGCAACTGTCCGCCGTCCTCCGTCACCTCGAAGGTATCGAGCGGCCGGGGCGGGGGACCGGAGGCGACGCGACCGTCCTTGGCAAATGCGGCGTTGTGACACGGGCAAAAGAAGACGTCCTGATCATCCACCCAGCGGACCCGGCATCCGAGATGGGTGCAGATATTGGACAAGCCGGTGTAATTGCGTCCATCTTCGGTGAATACGTAGACCGAAACCTCTTCCTCCTGGGTGACCCACCCGGTGGTGCGCTCGATGCGGGTCTTGAACAGGGTTGGCCTGCCGATCTCGACCTTGTCGGGAGAGCCGAGCGGAAGCCACTCCCGCTGCCGATCTGATTTGCGAGCCGGCCCAAAGATGTAAGCCGCGGCAGGGACGGCCCACCCGGCGAGGAGTGCCCCACCGATGGCCACCGTCGCCCGGCTCAGAAACTTCCGTCTCGTTACCGGGTCGGTCATATTCCTACCTTTCGATCGCGTTGTTCCATGGGTCGCCGCAAGGCGACCGGCGTGGTTGATCTGAAATATAGCCCTGCCAGCCGCGGCGCCGGCACCGGCCACGGCCGGACCTCTCGAGACGCCCGCTCACCGGCGCGAACGAGTAGCAACGGCAACAACCGTAACCTCGACGCATGTCGCCACCGCTCACATTGGTCACCGGAGCCACCGGATACGTCGGTGGACGACTGGTTCCTCGCCTGCTCGACGAGGGCCATCGAGTTCGGTGTCTCACGCGCGATCCGTCGAAGCTGGCCCTCGATCCGTGGCGGGATCAGGTCGACGTGGTCCAGGGGGACGTCCTCGACGCCGTTTCTCTGACGGCCGCCCTCGACGGTTGCACGTACGCCTACTACCTCGTCCACTCGATGGGCGATGCCGACGACTTCCGGGATGCCGACCGGGTCGGAGCGCAGAACTTCCAAACCGCCGCCGAACAGGCCGGGCTGCAGCGCGTGGTCTACCTCGGTGGGCTGGGCCGTCCCGAAGACGAGCAACTCTCTGAGCACCTCGAGTCCCGGCATGAGGTCGGCCGACTCCTCGCCGCCGGCACAACCCCCACCACCGAGGTGCGAGCGGCCGTCATCATCGGATCGGGATCGGTGAGCTTCGAGATGCTCCGCTACCTCACGGAGGTACTCCCGATAATGACCACCCCCAAGTGGGTTCGCACCCGGTGCCAGCCGATCGCGGTGCGCGACGTTCTCGAGATGCTGGTCAGCGTGCTGGACGACGAGCCGGTCGACCGGGTGCTGGAGATCGGAGGACCGGAGGTATTGACCTACGAGGAGATGATGCAGATCTACGCCGACGAGGCCGGTCTGCGCCGCCGACTCATTATCCCGGTGCCCGTCCTGAGCCCCGGGTTGTCGTCTCGCTGGGTCGGGTTGGTGACGCCGCTGCCGGTCGGCGTCGCCCGTCCGCTCGTGGACAGCCTCCGCAACGAGGTCATCGTCCACGATGACTTCGCCACCGAGCGCTTCCCGTATCACCCCATGCCCTACCGTGAGGCGGTGCGGCGGGCACTCGACCGCACCTCGCACAGTCAGGTCGAGACCCGCTGGAGCGATGCCGCCCCCAGCCCGGCCTCCCCGCTTCCTACCGATCCAGCCTGGTCGGGCGGGGCACGCTTCGAAGACCGGCAGGTGGTGGACACCCCGGCACACCCCGATGATGTCTTCTGGGCCTTTGCCCGCATCGGCGGGGAAGTCGGCTACTACGGATTCGGGTGGGCGTGGCGGTTGCGAGGAGTCCTCGATTCGCTCGTCGGAGGAGCCGGTTTGCGCCGCGGCCGCCGCCATCCCGAGGACCTGCGGCCCGGCGAGGCCCTCGACTTCTGGCGGGTCCGGCGGGTCGAGCCGGGGCGTCACCTGCTGCTGAAGGCCGAGATGAAGCTGCCGGGCGACGCCTGGCTGGAGTGGTCGGCCGAACCGGACGGTACCGGCACCCGGCTGACGCAAACCGCCACGTTCCTCCCCCGCGGCCTCCTCGGCCGGTTGTACTGGTTCGCCCTCGTACCCTTCCACACCTTGATCTTCGGAGCGATGGCTCGCCGGATCGCGGCCGCCGCCGCCCGGCGGACGCCGGCGTCCCGATAGCTTCTCGCCGAAACCGCTCATCCAGACCCGGCTGGCGGCTCGTACACATCACATGACCAACACAGCCACGTCCACCGAGGCTCGCCTCCGCAACCTCCGCATCTGGAACAGCGCCATGGGTGCACTCCACGCGGTGCAGGCCGTTCTGGTACTGGTTCTGGCCAACGACTTCGCTCTCCCGGTGACCGCCACCTTCCTCACCGACGCCCCCGGTGTGAACCCACCCGAGCTGACGCGATTGTTTGAGATCCGCATCGCCTGGGGTGTCGCCGCATTCCTGTTCCTATCGGCGGCCGCTCACTGGATCGTCGCCTCGCCCGGGGTGTTTCCCTGGTACCGCAAGAACCTGCTGCGCGACCGCAACTACGCCCGCTGGATCGAGTACGCCCTCAGCTCATCGATCATGGTGGTGCTCATCGCACTGTTGCCGGGCATCACCGACGTGGCCGCGCTTGGGGCCATCTTCGGCGTCAATGCCGCCATGATCCTCTTCGGATTGCTCGTGGAGCATTACGAATCACCGGGCCGGCCCAACTGGATGTCGTACTGGTTCGGCGTTGTGACCGGGGCAGTGCCGTGGGTCCTCATCGGGCTGTACATCTTCGGCCCCGGTAGCGCGTCCAGCCCCCCGACGTTCGTCTACGCCATCTTCATCTCGCTGTTCATCTTCTTCAACACGTTCGCCGTCAACATGGTGCTCCAGTACCGGCGGGTGGGTCGCTGGGCCGACTACCTGTTCGGCGAGAAGGTGTACATCGTTCTGAGCCTCACCGCCAAGTCGATCCTCGCCTGGCAGGTATTCGGCGGCACGCTCGCCGGCTGACAGCCGGCGAGCCGCACCAACTCGTCAGGAACGCCAAGTGTGCCGGCTACCAGCCGTGGGTGCCGGCGGCTCCCTTGAAGGGCCCAACCACGGTGCTGGTGATCCAACCGCCGTAGAAGTCGCCGGGCTGAGGAGCCACCGCTTCCCCGCCAACGAAGCAGGCGTCGGCCCGGCCGGGATAGAAGGCAACCATGTCTCGCAACGGCTCATACCCGGGCGACGGCTCGTGATACGTCCAGGCTGCGTCGACCGACGCCCGGTCACCCGCGCGGAGTGTGTAATACGAGGCCCTGCCCTTGAATTCGCAGAACGTGGTCGTCGGGCTGAGCTCGAGAACACCGGGGGCGACGTCATCGAGGGGAATGTAGAAGACGGGGGGGTGGTCGGTTTGAGCACCCGCATCGCCCGATCCGAGCTCGCCACCTCACGGCCCGCAAACATGACGGCCACCGGGTCGACCGCCGGCTCAACCCGGGGTGGGCGCGGATAGTCCCAGACTGATTCCTGACCGCGCCTCGGCCTGATGATCTCCATGCTGTCGAGGCTAGGAGTTGACCCGCGCCTACCGGTCCCCTAACTGCGAGCGACTGGCTTCGACCCCGTCGGGATCAACCCTGAGATCGGTGGTGGCCGAGGATGGCGGCGAGATCGGGAGAGTCGGCGGCCAGCACCTCGGACATGACCTCCTCGGTGTGTTCACCGGGGGTGGGAGCAGGCCGGGGCTGCCGTCCGTCGCCCAGCGGCCCCTGCACGACGTTGTAGCCGAGCTCACCCTCCCCCACTGCCCGGACCAGGCCGCGATCTGTCACATAGGAAGTTCCGAGTGCCTGCAAGACCGTGTTGATGGGGGCGTGGGGAATACCGCCGGCAGCGAGGCTTTGCAGCGCGGCGGAGGTCGTGAGCCGGCC
>Ga0224512_10001649_pt1 | contig 21237 bp, 23 predicted proteins | sample SF_May12_sed_USG_4_FD_169103 | JGI IMG/M metagenome (GOLD analysis project Ga0224512, IMG submission 169103) | Sediment microbial communities from San Francisco Bay, California, United States - SF_May12_sed_USGS_13 | ecosystem: Environmental > Aquatic > Marine > Sediment | place: USA... | reverse complement strand
TCTGCCCGGTTTATCGTTTGGTCTTCGGCAAGGCTGCTGAGCTTGAGAGGCTCGTCGCGATAGCCGACGACATGATTTTCTCGCTGGAAGACCAGACAGGTTGGGTCAACTGTCGCGCCGGCGACCTGGAAGAACGGGAGCTGAAGCGGCTGATCGCCGTCTTGCGAGAGGGCTGTCCGGAAGCTTGGCTCAACGCAGCTGAACCGCAAGCACTGGAGGAAATCGAGGGCGGGCAACTATAAGCGGAAGGGGCGGCTCGTCGACCGCCCCTTCCTGGCGAGACCACGCCAATAGCTCGCCACGAGTTAGATAGATCCAGCCGACCGAGATCGGCCGAACCTTCCGGGAACGATGGTAGCAGGAAAAAGCGAAGGGCCGGCGCCCCCCGGCTGCCGGCCCTTCTGCCCCATGTCTGAGGGCGTTCGCGTGTCGGGACCAACCGACAGGGACAAGATACCATGAGGGGACGCAGGGGAGCAAGGGGAAATGAAGGCCACCAGAAAGCGCAAAAAAGCAGCCAAGAAAGCGCCGGCGAAGCGCGCCCGCAAGGCCGCCCCAAAAAAGGCCGCCCCCGTGTCGCTGCGTTCCGAGCTGAATGCGACGGGCCGCCGGATCTGGGATCGTATCGCTATACGATTCGTCGACGACAAGATCCCAATGGAGATTGAGGACGTGGCGCTAGTGTACTGCTCCGCAATGGGCGACTTCGTCGTGGCACGCCGCAAGCTAGGCCAGCCCTGCCAAGCCGCGCAGCGGCAGCAACTCATGAACGACTGCACGCGGGCGGCGCGGATAGCGCGGCAGTACGCGAGCCTTCTAGGATTGGTAGCTCCCCGGGCAGCCGCCCAACGCGATCAGGGCCCCGGTCAGAAGCAACCCATCGGCCCACACGATAAGATCGAACAGGCAAAGCGCCAACTCGACACGATGAGGGCCGATCTGCTTGGGTCAACTGTCCAGTAGCGGAACGTTTACGGCGACGCCCGAGGTCGCCCTTGCTGCCTTCGATAACTACGCAGTCAAGCTGAAAGGCGAAGAGCTGGGAGCGCCCGCTACTCTGCTCGACTTCCAACGCGACTACGTCCGAAAGATTTACACCCGGAACCCTGACGGCTCACGCCGCTACAAGAAGGTTTTCATTTGCGGCCCCAAGAAGATCGGCAAAAGCTTCGTCTTCGGTCACCTGTGCGTGTTCGAGTTGACGTTGCTCGGCAAACCGGGCGGCGATGTCTATGCGATCGCGTCGAGCTTCCAGCAAGGCGAAGAGATCTTCAAGCCGGCGGCTACCGTCGCCAAGCATTCGCCCAAGCTCCAGCCGCTCGACTTGCAGATCAGGAGCGCGACCCAGGAGATCCGGTTCCCTGCCTTCGAGAACAAAGTCAGGGTGCTGTCGACAGACGTCGAGAAGCTGCACGGCAAAGCGCCTCGGCTGCTCGTAGTCGACGAGCTGCACGCGATCCACGACCGCCGTAGCTTCGACAACGTGGCCGAAGGCATGGGGGTCTGGGAATCGATCGACCCTGTCGACGGCTATCTGGTCGTGCTCGTGAGCAACTGGGGAGAGATTGGCTCAAGCCCTGCGTTCTGGGATGAGTTGCGCTACGCACGGCGCGTGCAACAAGATCCCGACTTCGATCCGACCTACTGCGCCATGATATCCGAGCCGCCTCCGGACATCGAAGTCGACGAGCTACTGAAAAGCCCGAAGGTCTGGTACGACTTCCACGACGGTCTGCGCGGCGGCCTAATCACTGAGCAGTTCCTTCAGTCGCGTGCCCATGAAGCCGAGATGACCCCAAGCCTGAAGAACACGATCGTACGGCTGCACTTCTGCAAACCGACGTCGGCCGAGAGCGCCGCCTTCAACATGCCTCGATACGACGAGTGCGTTGATCCGGAGTTCTCCATCGAAGAGCTGTTCGGGCGCGAGTGCTTCGCCGGCCTCGATCTGGCAGCCAACACCGATTTGGCTGCGTTCGGTCTGATCTTCCCGGAAGGGGAAGTCGAGGTTGAAATCGACCTCGAAGACGAAGACGAGCGCCTGAGCCTCGAAGAGCTGATGCCTGGCGCAACTCGGGTGCTGCCGAAGTTCGCAGTGTACGTCCAATTCTGGGTACCGGAAGAGCGGGTTATACCACTTGAGCAGCTCACGGAGCGCCCGCTGCGCGAGTGGGTCAAGAAGGGGCACCTGTTGACCACCAAGGGCGACACCATCAACGACAAGGTGATCGAGATGCACGTCAGGAAAGCCTTCGAGACCTTCAACTTGCGGGCGTGCGGCACAGATCCGAAGTTCGCTTCGAGGTTGTTCCGAGAGCTCACAGACGACGGACTTCCGATGGTGAAGCTACGCCAGACAAGCGAGACCTACACCGAGCCTTGGCGCTCGATCGAGTCAGCGTACATGAGCGGCCGCGCTCGGCTTCACCACTCGCCAGTGCTACGCTGGAACGCAGAAAGTTTGATGCTGAGGATCTTTCACGATGACGGGATTCTCCCCGGCAAGATCGAGCGCAGCAAAGACACGCGCCGAATTGACGGCTGGGCGGCGGCCGCGATGGCCGAGTATTGCAGGATCAAAGACTTCGGAGTTGCGAACGTGGAGGGCCTGTATCTATGAGCGCTCTCACCCGCTTGTCGGGATTCGTAGGGAACGTAAAGCTGGCGGCGGCCGCGCTGAACGGAACCCTGATTCCTCACGAGGTGCGCACGCTGATCGCGGCGCAAAGCTTGGCGTCCGCCGGCATCGTCGTCACGCCTGATCTGATCTTCCGGATCTCAGCTGCGCACCGGGCGATCACTCTGATCGCGACGACGCTGGCCACTTGCCCGATGATCGTTTCACGGGTGAAGTTTGAGCAGCGCGCGGGCCGCACCTTTCGCTATGCAGAGGAAGCGCCGGACCATCCTTGGTACCAGACGCTGCGCTTCTTGCCATCTAGGGAGATGGATGCCGTTGAATATTGGGAGACCGTGCTGGCCCAGGTCTGCGTGTACGGCGAGCATTACAGCTTCATCGGCAATCGATCGGTGCGCGGCGAGCCGAAGCCAGACCTGATCCCGCTGAGCGACCCTAAATTGATCGAGCGCAGCCGAGATCCTTCGGATCCGCTGGCGCCGTTGCTGCTCAAGAATCGCGGAGTCGGCCGCCTTCGACGCGGCCAGGCGCTCAACCCGCGCGACTGGTTCGGCGTGCGTTGGATCTCGCTCGACGGCCAACAATCAGGCGGGCTTCTGGATTATGCCCAGGGATCGCTAAGCGTTGCGGCCGCCAGCCAGAACACGTTCGCGCGGTTCTTGGCAAATGGCATGATGTCCGGCGGAATAGCCAGCCCTGAAGCGCCCATCGGACCCAAGCAATGGGATCAGCTGAAGCGGATCATCGACGATCCGGACGAAAAGGACTCGCCGAGCGGCTGGAGAAACGCCGGCAAGCTGTTCGTGCCGCCGTTCCCCATGAAGATCTTGGGCAACATGGTGACGGCCAAAGACAGCGAGTTGATCGAAGCCCGCCGGCACGAGGACATCGCCGTCGGCCGTTTTCTCGGAATCCCCGCCTTCATGTTTAGCGAGGAAGCCACCCGCTCGTCTATCGCAACCGTCGGCGACAACCAATTTACGCGGCTGGCTCTTCGGCCGTGGGCTTCCCGCGTGGAGGCTGCCGTCCAGCGGCAGCTGATCCGCGATCCGGAGTTCGAAGCCCGCTTCGATCTGTACGAGCTCGAACGCGGCAATCGCATCGCCGAGCTCGAAGGCGATCAGATCGAATTGGAGACCGCGCAGGCTTCCCCGAATGAACTGCGAGCCCGGAAGCGCAGGCCGCCCGCCGAAGGCGGAGACAAGCTCTTCATCGCAGGCAATAATCTTGTGCCGCTGGACGGGCCATTCCCTCAACAAGTTAAGATGGAGCAAACCGGGCAGGGCCGGCGGGAGCGGCGGGCGCAGCAGCGCCGGGAGACGGACGACGATGACAGCCAGGAATAGCGAGCAGTTCAAGCCCTGGGCGATCGTTCCGGAAGTACTCGAAGCCCTGCGCGCAACGGACACGACGAAGCTGAAGCTCGACGCCGCGACCCACGACAAACTGCAAGCTGCAACGCGGGTCCGCGAGATGCGGCCCTCCGGCGGAACAGACGCAATCGTACAGATCAGAGGGCCAATTTTGCCGTCTGTCGGCCTGTTCGAAGCGTTTTTCTTCGGTGCTGTTTCGGCCTTTGGGCTTGCCGACCTGTTTCGGGAGCTGGCAGCGGACGCCCAGATTTCGCGGGTGATCTTGGACGTCGACTCGCCGGGCGGCGGCGTACGCGGCACTCCTGAAGCTGCAGCCGCTCTCGCTGAGCTGTCGGAGGCGAAGCCAACCATTGCAGTAGCGCGGCCTCGCATCGCATCGGCGGCGCTCTGGATCGCTGGGCAGGCCAGGGAGGTCTGGGCGACGCCTTCGGGCGAAGTCGGCGGGATCGGCGTTATCGTCGAACACACATCGTTCAGCGGCGAGCAAGGAATCGAGCGGACCGTGATCGCCGATCCGCCTCGTAAGGCTGAGCTGCACCCGGCTCAGAAGCTGAGCGACGATGCAAAGGACCGCCTGAAGGCCATCGTAGATTTGTGGTCCGGGAAGTTTCACGCCGCGATTGCTGAGGCGCGCGGCGTCACGGCTCAAGAAGCCAGAGAGAAGTTCGGCGGCGGGCGGATGCTCGAAGCCGAGGAAGCGCTAGAGGCTGGGTTGATCGACAAGATCGGCGAGTTCTCTGCGATCACCACGCCGGCCGTACAACCTACGGAAAACCTAGAGGATCTCGCGGCCGTCTCGTCGCAATTGCGGGCCCTCACGTCTAGTTTCGGAGGCTAAAAAGAATGGAAGGCACCCAGGTTGACAAGACCGAGGCGACTCTTCACCACGGCGACGTGAAGGCCGCCCTCGAAGACCTAACCGGCGTGGTCAGCAAGTACCGCGCTGACGTCGATGCGAAATTCGATGGAGTGGCGGTTGCCGCCGACGTCGATGCTCGACTCAAGAAGATGGAAGATGACATCTTCGCGAAGATCGACAAGAGCAACGATTCGCTGGAATCTCTCCGGCGCGAACTGGCTATCGATGCAATCAAGTCCGGCGAAAAGCCCGACTATGAGGAGCTCGCGGCGTACATGGCCAAAAGCTCGCGAAAGCAGGTCGACGCCAGCCAATTCACGCCCGAGTGGGCGGAAGCATACGAGAAGGCGGTTCCGAAGTGGTTGACCGAAGGCGCGGCCGCTCTGGGCCCGGAGCTTCAGGCGGCCATGTCGGTCGGCTCGGGACCTGACGGCGGCTTCGCTGTCTTTCCGACGATCGAGCGCGGCATCCTGGCTCGCATGTTCGATCTGTCTCCGATGCGTCGCAATGCGACCGTAAAGGAAGTCCGCTCGGGATTCTCTTTCAAGTCGCTGTACAAGACCCAGCGCGGCAGCGCCGGCTGGCGTGGAGAGACCGACACCAAAGCCGAAACCACAACTCCCAAGATCGACCTGCTGGAGCTGTCGCTTAACGAAGCCTATGCTCTGCCCAAGGCGACCAACTGGGAGCTGATGGAAGGCGTCGCGGTCTTCAACGTCGAGCAGATGCTGAAGGACACGGCAAGCGAAGACTTGGCGATTCTCGAAGGCGAGGCATTCTGGGCGGGCAACGGCGTGATTCAGCCGCGAGGCATCACGACCTACACGCACACCGACACCGCTTCGTACGACAACGAAGTCGACTGGAAGCAGGTCGAGACAGTCAAGACCGGCAACGCCGGCGCCTTCAACGCCACCGACCCGGCCGATATTCTGCTGGATCTGATCGCGACGCTCAAGCCCGGCTATCGGGCGGCCTCGGCGTTCTACGGCTCGCGCGCGACGCTGGCCGCAACGATGAAGCTGAAGGGCTCCACCTCCGGCGACTACATCACGCTTCCGCGCTTCGATCAGAAGTCGGGATTCAACCTGACGTTGCTGGGCTTCCCCTTCATCGAAGATGAGGAAGTCCCGGCGATCGCCACGGACTCGAAGTCGATCTACTTCGGCGACATGCGCAAGGCCTACACCATCGCCCAGCGGCGCGGCATGGTGGTCATTCGCGATCAGGTGACGCAGAAAGGCTACACGCTCTTCGATATCTCGACGTTTGTCGGCGGCGGCATGGCGGACTTCGAGGCTTTGAAGGGTCTCGTCTTCAGCGCCTAGGCGGCGCCGGAAAACAAACGGAGGAACCTAGACGATGAAATTCGATCTGTACAACGAGTTCTCGGCGGTCAAGACCATCGAGGCGGCGGCCTTCACGGCCGATCCGCAAACCGACAATACGACCGGCTGGGTCGATCTGCAAGGCTTCCAGGGAGCCTTGATAGTGATCGACATCGGCATCATTACGGACGGCGTGTTCACTACTAGGCTCGAGGATGCGGACGTCGAGGCGGCGGCCAAGACGGACGTTGCGGACGTCGCGGCCGAGTTCATCCTTGGCACGCAAGGGGCGTTCGTCAACACCAGCGACCGGGTCACCTCGGAGCTGGGCTACATCGGCTCCAAGCGGTTCCTGCGCGTCGGCTTCACTGTCACCGGTTCGCCGGCGACGGGCGGGCTGATCAGCGCCATGATCATCAGAGGTCGACCGCAAAACACGCCGGTTCGCTAAGGACGGGCGGAAAGTGAAGACTGCCCTGGGGCCATGCTTCGGCGGCCCCAGGGCTTTTACAAAGCGCGGAAGCGAGGAACCCAGAGATGAGCCTTTCCAACTTTGCCGAACTGGCAATCCTTGACGCGATCGGCAACGCCACAGGATTCGCAGTCACTACGCCCTACGTCTCTCTGCATGATGCCGACCCTGGGGAGACCGGCACAGCAGAAGTTACTGGCGGCAGCTACGCGCGTCAGCTTGGCTCTTTCGGAGCCGCGTCATCCGAGGCGCTCGACAACGACGCGGCTATCACGTACGCTCTGATGCCGGCCGTCACGGTCACGCACGTCGGCATCTTCGACGCAGTTTCCGGCGGCAACTTCATTTGGGGGCAAGCGCTCGATGCGAGCCAGGTGGTCGCGGTCAACAACACCTTCGAGTTCGCGATTGGCGCACTCGACGCCGTTCTGACTGGCGTGACTGGACTGGCTACCTTTGCGGCCGACGCAATTCTGGACGCGATCTTCAACAACACGTCGTTCTCCGTCACCAACCCGTATACAAGCCTGCACACCGCCGACCCTGGCAACACGGGAACGTCAGAGGTTGTTGGCGGCAGCTATGCGCGGCAGCTCACGAGCTACGGCGCGGCGGCCGCCGGACAAATCCAGAACGACTCGCAAGAAGACTTCACCGGCATGCCGGCCGTCACGGTCACGCACGCCGGCATCTTCGATGCAGTCTCAGCTGGCAACTTCATTTGGGGCGGCGATCAGTCACCTGATCAAGCGGTCGGCTCGGGTAACACCTTCCGGCTGCTCGTGGGTGACATCACGATGACGCTGGACTAGGGGACTCCTCCAGTGCCGTTCTATACGTTCACGCTTCCCGGCGGATCGAACCCCGGCGCTGGCCAGGTGCAGGAAGAACTGCAAAGCCAGTTCGGCGGGGTAAACATCCTCTCGGTCACGACCGACCAAGGCGCGCTGACGACAACGGCAGAAACGGATATCGTGCTGACAGCGCCCCAGCAAGCCACAGCGCAGGCCTTTATCACGAGCCACGCCTGGCTGGACGAAGCCGCTTGGAATGCGCAGGAACTGGAAGCCTGGATAGTCGGGATCGAGACGAACCAGATCGATCCGATCAACACTACAGCGGCTGTCCGGGTGTTCCTGAAAAAGATGGTGCGATGGATTGCCGACAACCTAGACTTAGGCTCCTAGGATGGCCGCCCGGACAAATCACTTCGCAGAGAGCAACGGCGAAAGCACCACAACCTCTTCGACGTACACCTCGAAAGTCGGCCTGACTTTCACCCCTGACGCCAACTCCGATTACTACATCTTCGCGACCAGCCGGATCCGCTCAAGCGACACCGCTTCGACGATCCACCGGCTGTATCATGTCACTGGCTCCGCCGAGCTGGCGCAATGGGATTGCGGCCGCCTCTCCGATCCGAACGTCGAGTTCCTGAACAACGGCTGCGTCGTCAAGGTCAGCTTTGGGGCTTCGCCGGCTTCGCAGACATTCCAGATTCAATTCGCGAAGCTCACGTCCGGCACTGGCTACATTCGCGACGCCCGACTGTGGGCCCTGAAAGCCGACGCGGCCGACGAAGACGCGGAAGTTCTCACCCGAGACACCACGACGAGCTCGACGTTTGGCGACGGAGCCTCGCTGACATTCACCCCGGCAACGGCCGGCGACTATCTGATCATCGCCAGCGCCTCGCTGGATCGCACATCGAACAACGCGGCGCGGGCCCGGATCGACGTCGATGGCACGCCATGGTGCGAATTCGAGATCGAAGAGCGAGACGCGGCCGACGAGATCCACGGGCCTGCGTGGATTCGCAAAGTAACGCTGACGGCAGCGTCGCACACGATCAAAATCCAATTCGCGACCGAGGTAAACCAGACCGTCGGAATTGAGGATCAGCGCATCATCGCGCTCCGGCTCGACAGCTTTGACGGTTCCTATGCAGCTGAATCGAGCGGACGCAGCACGACCAGCTCGCCGAGCTACCAAGACAAGGCGACGCTAACCGATACGTTCCTGCTGGGCGACCACCTCGTGCTCGCCGGCGGCTCATTCGACGGCAGCGCGACGAATCAGTCAGTCTACGCGAAGGTCGACGACGACGGCGCGACCAATCACGAATTCGAGCAAGAACCGTTCGACGCCTCGAACAGGTATCCCCAGTTCGTTTTCTTCCGGAAGTCCTACACTGCTGCGTCGCACACCATCAAGACGCAATGGCGGGCGGAATCGACCGGCATCACGGCCGGTATGTCGGATTCGTCCGTCGTCGCCCTTCAGCTGTTTGCCAGCGTTGGCACCGTCAACGGCACGGCCACGATGGCCGCGACTGGTTCGTTGACAACAGACGGCGCCGGCATACGGAGCGGGACTGCCACGCTGGCGGCTACCGGTTCGCTCACGACGGACGGCGCGACGATACGGAGCGGCTCGGCGACTCTCGCTGCCAGCGGCTCGCTGGCGGCTACTGGGGTTGTCGTCGTCAATGGCGCGGCAACGCTCGCGGCGACTGGCTCACTCGCTACTGATGGCTTCTCGCTGGCCTCAGGAACTGCCACGCTAGCGGCGACTGGCGACTTTGCCGCGACGGGCGCCGGGCTGCTGAGCGGGACCGCAACGCTGGCGGCGTCGGGCTCGCTTTCGGCGACCGGCGCGGGTCTGCTTTCAGGCACGTCCACGCTGGCCGCGACCGGCTCTGTCGCCTTCACAGGCTTCGCACTGGCAACCGGTACGGCGACCCTGGGGGCGACTGGCTCACTCGCTGCCGCCGGCGCTGGGCTTCTATCTGGTTCCTCTACCTTGGGCGCGACCGGATCTCTTGCTTCGGCCGGCTCTGGAATCCTGAGCGGAACGGCGACGCTGGTTGCAGCCGGGAGCCTTGCCGCGACGGGCGCGACGCTGCTGACTGGGACAGCAACCCTAGCAGCCACAGGCTCGCTCGTAACGACTGGCTTGACCGTCGTGCCGGCGAGCTCGACGCTCGGCGCTACAGGATCGTTCACTTCCGCCGGCGCGGCGATCGCAAACGGCACTTCAACGCTCGGCGCAACGGGCTCGCTCATTACGACCGGCGCACAAGTCGGAACGGTCAACGGTACGGCGACCCTGTCCGCAACTGGCTCTCTCACCACCTCCGGCGCGGGCATTCTGAGCGGCACATCAACGCTAGCGGCTAGCGGCTCGCTGACAACGAACGGCGCAGCTCTCGTGGCAGGGACGGCCACACTGGCGGCGACCGGATCGCTCGCCGCGACAGGCTCTGTCGTTCTGCCGGCAACGTCGACGCTGGCCGCTACCGGCTCGCTGACAACGGACGGCGCCGGGATCGCTACCGGCACAGCGACACTCGGCGCAACCGGCTCGCTGATCACCACCGGAACCCAGCTCGGGACCGTGAACGGAACAGCCACGCTCCAGGCGTCCGGTTCTCTGGCGACAGCCGGCGCGGCCATCGCCGACGGGACGGCGACGCTGGGAGCGGCTGGGTCGCTAGCGGCAGCCGGCGCAGCGATCGCCTCGGGTACGGCGACACTCCAGGCCTCCGGTTCTCTGACGACGTCGGCCGGCGCAGCGATCGTTTCCGGGACTGCCACGCTTGACGCTAGCGGCTCGCTAGCGGCGGACGGCATCGAGGTCTCGATAGCGGCAGCAACGCTTCAAGCGACAGGCTCGCTCACTACGACCGGCCAGGAGCTCGGGACCGTCAACGGGACTGCGACCTTGCAGGCGTCCGGATCCTTGGCGGCGGCGGGCGCTGCAATTGCGGCCGGCACGTCGACGCTCCAGGCGAGCGGCACGGCCGCTTTCAGTGGCGCGGCAATAGCTGCCGGGACTGCCACGCTGACGGCTAGCGGAGCCGCCAGCTTTACCGGCGATGTCATCGCAGCTGGAAACGCGACGCTGAGCGCCTCGGGAACACTGGCCACGACCGGGCTTCAGCGCGCCCTAGGATCAGCCACTTTGACAGCGACCGGCAGCCTGATCACAACCGGGCAAGTCGAAGGCGCTGCTGACTTCACCCCGGGATCGGCTAAGCTAGTCGCAGGCGGGATCGGAGCCGTCCGCGTCCAACAAGCCCGAGCAAAGCGAGCCTCCGATTCAAGGCCGAGCGCAAAGCGAGTCCAATGATCGAGATATCTAAGAATCGGACGAACGATATCCCGTTTGACCTGGAAGGCATCGGCGGCGTGCCGTTGGAGATGGCAGCGGGCGACAAGGTCCGGGCCAAGGTGTCGAAGACGGCAGGGCAGGCGACCCCGGATCTTGAGCTGATCTCCGGCGCGAACACGCCCAACGGCTCGACGGTTAACCTGGATACCTCCGCGAGCCCGCCGCGCGCAACAGTTCGGATCGCGCAAGCGGACGCCGCGCTGCTCAGGGACGGGCCGTACGTTATCGAGCTCATCTTCATCGACGACTCGGAGCTTACTCCGGCCGACGCGGCGAAGTCGCTCGGGATGTTCCCGGCCGATAGCCTTCCGACGCAGGGCGGACCGATCACCCTTTGACGAGGAGCTGCCATGGCAACGCTACTTGAACAGATCGGCCGGACTCTAAACGTCTCCGTTCGATCCAGCGGAATCAACGTGGTCACGGCGAGCGAAGACAGCGTCTTAAGCGTGAAGCAGGCGAAGCTTCAGGCCAAGCTGAGCGCTGACGATGACCTAGAGGACGAATGGTTCACCGATGCGATACCGGCGGCCGAGGCATTCGTTCAGAACGCCTACAGCTTCTCGCTTCTAGAGCGAGTCGTGCGGAGCTGGACCGACGCCTTTCCACCGGCGAACTACCTCGATCTGCCCGTAGGACCTGTCACTGAGATCTCGGCCATCAGCTACTGGGACGCGGACAACGTCTTGCAGCCCTGGCATGTGGTGACGACGGCCGAGAAGGTCTTCCTCGACAATTCCAAGCAGGTCGACCGAGCTGTGCTGCTTGGCGGCGAATCCTGGCCGACGGCTGGCTTGCGCCCGGCAACGGCCGTGCAGATGGAATACAAGGCGGGTTGGACTGACCCTGCGTCTGTGCCGGGCGACGTGAAGCACGCTCTGAAGATGCTGATTGCTCACTGGTACATGAACCGCGAGGAAGTCGTTATCGCGCCCGGCATGACGATCGCCGAGGTTCCCTTCGGCGCGAACAGCATCTTGACGATGCAGATGCGCCAGCCCTGATCTGAGTGTTGCTTTGCTCGCCGATGTTCCACGTGGAACAATAGGGTCCAGCCATGCAACTCGGCCGCCTACGCGATCAAATTGAGATCCACGTGCCGACCCTCGGGACTGACGAAGTCGGCGCTCCCACACAGGACTACACGGCGGCTGGCCGCGCCAAGACGATCCGGATCATGGCTCAGAAGATGCCGGCGCGGCGCCTCGAAGAGATGGACCGCTCCCGCGAAGTCCCCCAGAACCTGACGCGGCTGGCAATCATCTTTCGGAACGATTTCGACGAATCGGCCCGAATCCTGTTCCGCTCGCGGCTCTACGACGTCAAGGGCATCGACGACGCCCCAGGCCTCCGGAAGTTCCTGATCCTCACTTTGACCCTTAGAATCGAAGACCAGAATACGTGATCCGGCCCGTTTCGCTGCGCAGGCGCTCACGACGGGGCGAGGTGGGCGGTTAGGGAGCGCTTTGCCTCTCCGATGGCTTAGAGCGGCTCTGTGGGGCTCTACTGTATCGCTGCCTTTCTGTCAGCCCGACAGCTTCGAGAAGCCCTTCACCCCGCCGGCGACAAGCAGAAATTCGCCCAGTTCATCCCACGACGGCGTCGAGGCCGTTCCGTACAGCACGGCGGCGATGAAGACGTAGTGGGCGAACTCCCAGAACGGATGGCCCTTCGGCGGTAAGTATTTCCACCATCTCATGGCTTAGGCTTCCTCCGGTTATCGGGGTCGCTGATCTCTCGGATCAGCGCTAGCGCGCGCTCCAGGGAACTCTGGTGAACGATGAGGATGTCTTCGACCGGGATCGGCTTTCCTCTGTACGCGAGGCAGACTTCTCGCAGCTCGCGGGTTTGATGCTCTAGAACGGCGGCGACGGCATTGATCGCCTGAAGCCGAGCCTGTCTGTTGCGGATGCCCTCAAGCAGCGTTACGACAGCTTGCCAGGAAGCAACTATCGGCGCGCTTGAGGCCACCGATGCAGCGACCGCAATCAGTCGCTGGCTGGTTTCGATGACCTTGTCTACACCATCTTCAGGCACGGGCCTACTCCTCGGTCGGCTTGTCGCCCTTTGCGGAGCGGACCACCTGACCGACGAGGGTAACGAGAGCGGCGATTGCGGCCGCGAAAGCGGGTCCGTTCTCGTGGAACCACACGGCAAGATCCGCGACCGGACGTAAGGTGTCACGCCAGCCCGGCATCAGTGCGTCGAGATCGACGCCGAACATCCCAGTGACCACAGAGAGGACGACGAGCAGCCCCGTCGCGCCCCATTGAAACTTGACCTTGCGGATCAGGCCCCCGTCGGGGCGGGCCTTCACCTTGACTTCCAGCTTGTCGGCCTTTTTGTTTCGGAATATCCGCATGGGGTTAAGATGGCAGCAATGGCGTCTGTCGGTCAAGGAAGCGGAAGCAGTGGCCGCGCGCTCCAAGGCTCTGCGACGTTGGAGTTACGGGGAAACCGCGAACTGATCACACTCTTCGAGCGATCGGTGAAACGCCTAGGCCCAACCGAGACCAAACGCGCGTTGCGGCCGGCGGCGAAGATCGGAGTCCGGGCGGCCAAGGTCGAAGCTCCGAAAGGCGTGACGCGCCGGCTGATGAAATCGATCGTGGTTCGGGCTGTCAGAAACGCGCCGGTTCTTCTGATCGTCGTCGACCGCAAGAGGGCTCTCCGGATTTCGCCGAAGTACCCGACCGGTTTTCCCTATGTGAATTGGATTATCAGCGAAAAAGCTCGCGGACCCAAAGCGGACAAGTTTCTGCCGCGCGGTTGGGCGAAAGCTTTCAGCGCGGCCGAGCAGGCGGCTTTCGACGGTCTGGATAAAATGCTCAGCTCAATCGGGCTGCTTGGGAGGTTCTAAGCCGTGAGTGTTGGCAAAGCGATCTACGACCACCTGTCAGCCGACGTGGAAGTGAAAGCGATCTTCGGAGATCCGATTCGGGTCGCAGAGTCGAGGATCAGGACAGGCGTCTCCGCGCCGTTCGCAGTCTTCGACTTGCTGGAGCAGACGAGCCATGTCCACAGCCAAGACGACACGGACCTTCCCGACGAGTTCCTGGCTATCGACCGATCCGGCTTTGTAGAGGTCGAGTTCACCGTCCACTCGAAGACGCCATCGACTGCGCTGGCGAAAGAGCAGGCTCAGACGATCTACACGGCCATGCTGAAGATGCGCGGCGTCATCGGCGATCGGCGCTACTCAGGCGTAAGGCTGGAGTCGATCGAACCGCCCGAATGGAATTCGCAGGTCGACCGCTTCGAGACAGATTTCAACATGACTGTATTCGTCGCGCGCGACCGAACCTGATACCCTTTCATCAAAGACCACGCCGTCGCTGACCCACGGGTTAGATCTTTCTTTGCAAGCCCTCGCGAGGGGGCCGAGAAACGGAGGATTTAACATCACGTGGCTACACCAACCAGTTCACTAGGCATTATCCTCGCGCGGGAGGATCCCGGCGCCCCGGGGACATTCGAATCGATCGGCCAGATCGGAGACTTCACCGGCCCGGACTTCGGCCACGACGCAGTCGAGACCACGAGCCACGAGGCCAACTTGAACGGCCGGCGCCGGACCTTCATCGCGTCGCTCGGTAAAGCAACCCAACTGTCGTTCCCTCTGTGGTTCGACAGCTCCGACGTGATCCACGGCGACGATGCCGCCACCGGCATCATCGGCGACGGCATGTCGGGCACTCTGCGCAACTTCCAGATGACGCTTCAGGACACCGGCGATTTCAAGATTTCGTTTGCGGCCTTCGTCGCACAGGCCGAACTCAACGTGCCTGTCGAAGGCGTGAACACTCTCAACTGCTCGCTTCAGGTGAGCGGCAACTTCACGTTTGACGGCTTCTAGAGGGACCGCGCCGATAGCAAAACCAGGAGGGCCACGAGTTTTCATGACCAAACTGCCAACAATCAAATTCCTAGGCAAGACCTACTTGCTCCACCTGAACGCCCGCGCCTTGCGGATGTTCCGCGAGAAGACCGGAGACGATCCCTTCGTCGTGCTATTCGATGCGTGGCGGAAGCTCGAAAGCACGAACGTCGACAGCGCTGGCGACGAGCTCCGCATCAACCTGGGACAGGTTGACAAGCTGCCGATCGAGTTCAGGCACGTCGAGGCGCTGTGCTGGGCTCTGCTGAAGAGCAAGAGGCAGAATCCGCCGATCGGCGACCTGATGGAAGAGCCGGACGAATACGAGTCGTTCCTGGAAGAGCTCGACGCAGCCAAGCTGATGGAGTTTGCTTCCAAGATGCCGGAGCTGCTGGCGCAGATCAAGGGCGACGAACGCCCTACGACGGCCGAAGCGACGGCGGCCTGAAGCGTCCGACGCCCATAGATTGGCGGGTGTTCTGGGCGGATGGAGTTGCGCGGCTGGGCTTGAGCGGAGCCTGGGACTTGGACAGCCAGTTCTGGGAGATGGGGATAGGTGAGTATGCAGCGCTCAAACACTCACACCTGGAGGAATGGAAGTTCCTCGACCGCCTCAACGTCATCTCTACGTGCTTCGTCGCCGGCGGCCTCGGCGCGAAGATCGACCCGGCCAAGGTCTTCATCGTTCCGGAGAACGCAAAGGACTACAAGAAAGCGTCTTCCGCCGGCCAGCGCCCTGACGCTGAACAGTCGCGCCGAATCTGGGGGCAGTTCGTCATGATGGCGAAGGCTCACAACAAGGCCAACGAAGAGCGCGAACGGCGCAAGGCGGCTCGACGGCGCGAGAAGGAAGGCCGCGAGCTAGCGTCCGCCGAGGTGAAGGCGAGCCATGGCTAAAAGGGATTTGATCGTCGTCATCTCGGGCGACAACAAGGGACTGAAGGCCGCCCTCCGTTCAGCTACCAGGGACCTCAGGGAGTTCGGAGACAAACTCGGGTCGATCGGCAAAACACTCTCATTGACGGTTACCCCGGCGATCCTCGGCCTGGGCGCGGCCTCTCTCAAGATCGCCGGCGAATTCGAGCAGTCCCAGATCGCCTTCGAAACGTTGCTCGGCTCGGCTAAGGCGGCTGCTGAATTCCTCGAGAAGCTGGCGGACTTCGCGAAGCGGACGCCGTTTGATCTTGCTGGAGTGCAAGACGCAGCCAAGCGGCTGATCGCAATGGGGATTGCGGCGAAAGACGTGATCCCGACGCTGAGCGCGGTCGGCGATGCCACCGCCGCGATCGGCGGCGGAAAGGACGTCCTGAACGGCATCGTCACAGCGCTCGGGCAGATGACGGCCAAGGCGAAGGTCTCGGCCGAGGAAATGCGGCAGCTCGCCGAGCGCGGCATCCCTGCATGGCAGATCCTGGCCGAAAAGATTGGCGTCGATGTTCCCAAGGCGATGAAGCTGGCGGAGCAAGGCGCGCTGAACGGCATCACGGCCGTCAAGGCGCTGGCCGAAGGCCTCAGTGAAGAGTTCGGCGGCCTGATGGAGAAGCAGGCCGCCACTCTGCTCGGACAGATCGAGCGGATCAAAGATGAGGCTGTACTTCTGCTCCGCGATATCGGTCAGGCGATCATGCCGACGGTCGAGCCAGTCCTGGGCTTTGTCGCCATGGCGCTCGAAAAGGTCCGCGACCTAGCGGCAGCCTTCAAAGACGCCGATCCGGCGATTCAACGAATGGTCGTAGCCTTCGCTGGCTTCCTCGCGGCGCTCGGTCCGATCGTTCTCGCACTGGCAGGCGTGGCCAAGGTGATCGCCATCGTCGCCACGGCATCGACGGGCGTGATCGCAGCGATCAGTGGCGTGGGGGTCGTTCTGGCGGCCGCCGGCGCAGCCTTCGTCCTGTTCTTCGATCAGATCAAGGCGGCGGCGAGCGCTTTGATGGAGCGTTGGGAGATCGTCTGGACCGGCATGTTGCTCGTCTTGGAGATCGCCAAGGCGGCGCTTGTTGCGTTTGGAGGGGCGGCGTTCTTCGACGAGTTCATCCGCCAGCTCGGCGTTCTGAAGGCGATCGTCGGCGCGGTCTTCGGGTTTGTCGCCGACCTAGTGAAGCGGGCGCTCGTCGTCGTGGTCGATAGCGTTATCCGACTCGCTGACGTGCTAGCCAAACTGCCCGGCTCGGTCGGGAAGGCCGCCAAAGATTTTCAAGTCGCGGTGCGCAACTTCCAGGCTGATCAGTTCAAGAAGATCAGTGACGAAGCCAAGGCGGTCGCCGGCGCTACCGAGGAAGTCGGCGACGCGGCGTCCAAGGCCGCGCCTAAGGTGGGCAACTGGGCCGATCAGGTCATACGCGGCGGCGACGCGGCAGCCAAGGCTGCGAAGGTTCTGCCGGACATCGCTCTGATGTTCCAGATCCTTTCCAACAACGCTAACTTCGTGCTCGCTCAGGCGATCAAGAAGGCGAAGGAAGAAACGGCGGCTTTGCGCGACGTCGCCGGCGAGATTCCGCCGAAGATCGATCAGGCGGCCGCTGGCATGAAGGGCCTCGCAACATCGGCCGAGGAAGCCGAGGACGCGCTAGAGAAGATCCCGAGCCCGCTGGAGCGGGCGAAGGAAGCCGCCAAGTCACTGAATTTCGTGGTTAAGGCCGAACTCGTGCAATCGCTCCAAGAAGCGAAGGCGGCCGTCCAAGCGATCGAGCTTGCCGAGAAGCAAGGTCTAGCGTCCAGCCGCGACGTTATACAAGCTCGGATCGCACTGCTCGATCAGTGGAAGAACGCGGCAATTTTAGGCGCGGCCGAGTGGTCTGACGATCTTCAGCAACGACTTGAGACGAATCAAGCCAAGATGGAGGAGTTCACCACGTCGTCGGGCAACGCTTGGGCGACGCTCGGCACTCAGATCTCGACGATCCTGACCGATTTGGGCAAGTCGATCGCCGATTCCATCCTGGGCGCACAGTCGCTCTCCGACGCCTTTGTGAACGCGGCCAAGGCGATTGCCGAAGCCATTCTACGCACGATCATTGAAGGCGCGCTGTCGCTGATGATCGAATCGATTAAAGAGAACGAAGTCGCTGTGGGCGGCCTCATCAGCGCCTTTAAGAAGTTCATCGGCCTGTTCACCGGCTCGGCGAAGAGCCTCGGCGGCAAGGGCGGCAAGGGCGGAGGCGGCGGAGCGGGCGGCGGTCTCGGAGAATTCGGCGGCGTGTTGGCGGCGCTCGATAGCTTGGTCAACATCATCACGTCGCTGATCAACCTGTTCACGATCCGGCGGATCGAGAAAGACGTCGCACGGATCGAAGTAACCACGCGCGGCATGCTGAACGAACTGCTGAACCGGCGCGACGATGCCTGGTCTCAGCACGACGGGCTACTAGCCAAGTTCGACCTTGCCATTCCGGCGCTGTGGGATATCAAGGAAGCGATCAAAGAGACGAACATGATCCTAGCGGCCGCGCTGGGCGGAGTCGTCACCAGCGGCTCGCAAGATCCCTTGATAGTCGAGGCGGGCCCGATCCTGGCAGCCGAGATCTTCGCGATCAAGGAAGCGATCCAGACTGTCGTCTTCGGCGTCGTCATGCTCGGCCAGCAGCAGGCAAACGTGATCTTGCCCCAGCTGAAGATGCAGAACTCGCTATTGGTCGCGATTCTGTTGACGCTGAACGCGATCAAGGCTGGTAGCGGGGGCGGCGACGAAACGATCCCGTTTGGTATCCCGGAATCCGTAACCGGAGGCGGACGGGCGCCGCTCGTGGGACAGGTCAACGTCTCGAATCTGGATCCGGTCGAGATCGGTCAGAAGATCGTCGAGGCCGTCAAAGCGCGTGGAGGCCAGCGAGGCACTCAGGCGCTCGAATTGAAGTTCTAGCGGAAAACGAGGAGAATCGAGCCATGGCGAACGCTTTTTTCAGTCCCTTCAAAGAGCAGATGCTGCAAGCGGGGGTCAATCTCTCATCGGGCAACGTGAAGGCGATCCTGGTCACATCGGCTTATACGTTTTCGGCGTCGGACACCTTCATCAGCGACCTCACCGGCATCCTCACGGACGGACGTAGCCCCAACCTCGGGAGCAAGACGTTCACCGGCGGCGTATTTGATGCCGCAAACACTACGCTACCGACCGTCACGGGCAGCCAGACGGCCGCCGCGATCATCGTTTCGCTAGACACCGGAACCGACTCGACGAGCCGACTGATCTGCTACTTCGACACCAACGTTACCGGGCTGCCTTTCTCGACCAACGGCGGCGACATTACGATCACCTGGGACGACGGCGCCAACAAGATCTTCAACTTCAGCGGCTGAGCCAGGGAGGTCAACGCAATGGCTGGGCTGAAACTAGCAGACAACGCCGAAACCACTCTCGATACCGGCATCGGCTCCGGAGACGGCTCGCTATCGGTCGTGAGCGCCACAGGCTTTCCGACCGACGGCGACTTCTACGTTTCACTCGAGAATTCGGAAGACGCGGATTACGAAGTCGTGAAGGTGACTGGCGTCTCCGGCACGACGTTCACCGTCACGCGCGGCCAGGCCAACACGGCGGCGGCCGCTCATTCTGCGAGCGTGCCGATCCGCGCCGTTCTCGTAAAAGATTCGCTCGACGTCCTGACCGCTCAACAGTTCCAGATCGGAACCTTCGGCAATCTGCCGGCAACTGCCGCCGCGCGCGAAGGCGACGTCTACCGCTTCACCGACTCGCCGCTTGAGTTCGCACGATTTGACGGTGCGGCCTGGAAGTATTACGCGGCTATGGGGAACGGGATCTACGAATGCACCCTGCCGCCTTCCTCCGGCTGGTCCTGGGTGAACCAAGGAAGCGCCACGATCGAGACGCGGGGCGGAGCGGAGCATCTCGTGGCGCCCAAGGGCACTGGCGTCGATCACCATCTTCGTGTGCGCACGCTGGTCTCGTCGAGCAACTACACGATCGAGATGGGCTTCGCCTGGCTGATGGGCCCGGAGAACACGAACAACGACGCCTTCACTGCTTTGCTGCGCGATGGCAGCGGCGGCGGCTTTGTCAACGTAGCAGGGCATGGCTCGGGCAAAAACAACGCCCCCGACGTCTTCACGAACGACTTCACTAACGCCACGACGTTTTCCGCCTCAAATTCCCAGACGGACGACGTCGCGATTGGGGCCTACGCCAAGGCGATCATCAGGATCGTCGACAACGGCACGAACAGGACGTCGAGTATCTCGGTAAACGGCCGCGACTTCAACGAAATACTGGACGAAGGCCGCACCGTGTTCGTCACTCCGACGCAGGTCGGATTCGCGCTGAACCCGCGATCGAATCTAATACAGCCGGAAGTCGAGCTTTTCCACTTCACTGAGGTCTAAGCCGTGGCGAGAACCTCTCAGCTCGGCCGCGCGGAACTCGGCAAAGCACAGCTCGGAGCCTCAGAAGTCACTCTCGACGGCGTGCGGCCCCCGGGGCTGCTCTCCACGGCGGCGTTTGGCTCCCAAGGAATTGCGTCTGACGGCGTCACAGTCCCCGGCCTAGTTGCGTTGGCCGACTTCGGCTTCTACAAGGTCCTGGCTCCTGGAGTGGCTCCGCCTTCACTCCTCGGCTCCGCGCTACTGGGGCCGCCGCGCGTGACGGAGGCCAGCCTGCAAGCTCCCTCCCTCGTCGGTCCCGGCCTGTTTGGCTCACAGGAAATCGGCGGCCTGTTCGTGACTGGCCTTGTCGGGACGGCCCTTTTCGGTGCGCACTCGACCGCTAGCCTGATTACGCTGATCGACGGACTTGTGGCCAGAGCCCAATTCGGGCGGCCGTCGATCCTTCCCGAAGACCAAGATTTCGCGCTGATCATCGGAGGCACGAAGCGCAACGACGTTTGGTTCTCCGTCTCAGGCATAGAGATCTCCTACGCGGCCAACGGCGGCTCCTCGGCCCGATTCGTCATCTTCGACCCGTCAGGCGCTTACGTGCCGGCTCCGGGCCAGGAAGTGCGCTTCTACATGGGTACCGAGCTGTGGTTTGTCGGGATCATCAAGACCACCAACCAAACCCGTGTTCCGGACGCTGCCGAAACCGCCGAAGCCACGGCGTGCATCGTGAACGATCTCGCAGCTGAGCTGCTTCAGCGCCGCGTCGTTTTCGGGTTCTTCGAAGACGAGGATCAGAATTTCGCTGTAGAGACGATCGAGACCCGCTTTCTCAGAGAGGAAGGAATCAACTCGATACCCGGCGCGGCCTTCGCCGGCGCGAGCGATGCCGACCGAAACTACCAGCCGATGCTGGCCTTCGAGTTTCTGAATCAAATCGGCGGCGAGATCGGCGCTGATTGGTTCATGGACGAATACCGGCAGATTTTCTGGTTCAAGCGCGGCACGCCGTGGACGCCCTCGGCTGGAACGTACAAGCAGACGTACGACGACGGCGACTTGCTCGAAGGGCAAGGCTCGCTGGAGGTCACCAAGTCGTCAGGCGAGTACGCCAATAAAGTCTTCGTCCAGATGGGCTCCGCCAATCCTTCGTTTTCGGAGGAAGCGTTCTCGACGCTGCCACTCGACCTGT
>Ga0224512_10001648_pt1 | contig 21245 bp, 17 predicted proteins | sample SF_May12_sed_USG_4_FD_169103 | JGI IMG/M metagenome (GOLD analysis project Ga0224512, IMG submission 169103) | Sediment microbial communities from San Francisco Bay, California, United States - SF_May12_sed_USGS_13 | ecosystem: Environmental > Aquatic > Marine > Sediment | place: USA... | reverse complement strand
CATTCCGGCCGGTAATCCGTTCGCTGCCAATCCCGACAAATGTGGCCCGGGACTCAATGCTGCCGATTGTCCCGAAATATACGCCTGGGGCATGCGCAATCCGTGGCGCTGGAGCTTCGATCCGCCAACCCGAGTGCTGTGGGCCGGTGATGTTGGCCAGGGAGCCTGGGAAGAGATCGATCAGATTGTTGTCAATGGCAACTATGGCTGGGACTGCAGGGAGGGAGCGCACGACTTCGAGACAAGCGGGTGCAGCGGTCCATTCGTCGAACCGGTCGGTGAATACCCGCACACGAACGGCAATCGCTCTATCACCGGCGGTTTCGTCTATCGCGGCACGGCGATTCCCGGTCTGGTTGGCCGCTATGTGTTCGGAGATTTCGAATCGGGTCGCATATGGGCGCTGCAGTCGGATGGTATGGGTGGTTTTAGCAATGAAGAACTCATTGCGACGTCGACCAATCCGTCTTCGTTCGGCGTCGATCAGGACGGTGAACTTTATTTCACTGATTTTTCCGGCCGAATCATGCAGCTCATACCGTCCGGAGGTGCCGTGGACCCGGTTCCCGATTTGCTGTCCGACTCGGGTTGCAGCGATGGCGCCGATATCACTCAGCCGTACTCCGGGCTGGTGCCTTATGATATCAGCGCCCCGTTCTGGTCGGATGGGGCCACCAAGGAACGCTTCATCGGCTTGCCCAACGGCACGACGATCGTCATCGACGGACAGGATGACTGGAATTTTCCGGCAGGCACAGTGCTCGTCAAGAATTTCCGGCTCAACGGCAGGCTGATCGAAACGCGCCACCTGATGCGGCACCCGGATGGTGTCTGGGCCGGCTATACCTACGAATGGAATGCGACGCAAACCGAAGCGACGCGCGTGCGCGGCGGCAAGACCGAGCGGATCGACGGGCAGGACTGGGTGTTTCCTGACGAGGCGGAATGTCTGCAGTGTCACACCGTCGCTGCCGGCGTTGCCCTGGGTACGGAGACGAGTCAGTTAAACAAGGACTTCACTTATCCGTCGACGGGACGCACGCACAACCAGCTCGAAACGCTGGACACGATCACAATGTTCTCATCGCCGCTACAGGGCACTCCGGCTACGCTGCCGTCGATGCCGGATCCGCTGGACATAACGGCGGATCCTGGCCAGCGTGCGCGCGCCTACTTGCACACCAATTGTGCGCAGTGCCATCGGCCGGGCGGCCCGACGCCAACCGATCTCGACCTGCGCTACACGACCTTGCTCGCCAATATGAATGCCTGCGACGTGGCGCCGGATGCGGGTGGGCTCGGACTGACAATGCCAAGAATTATCGCACCGGGCGATGCTTCGCGATCCGTGCTTGTTGCCAGGACGAACCGGCGCGATGTCGATGGCATGCCGCCTCTCGGCTCGACGATCGCCGACGCGAATGGCGTCGCGCTGCTGACGGACTGGGTCAACGGTCTCACGAACTGCAACTGACCGTCGCTAGAAGCTCCGTTTCGACTCGAGCAAGATCTGTACCTCGTCGATCGACTCATCACCATTCAGCGGGAACGCAATATCGAAATGCACCATGCTGCGCGATCCCGTTCGGGTTCCTGCGAAACGCAGGCCGATGCCAACGTCGCTCAACCACCTGAAGCTCTCACCGCCGAGCGGATCGCGCCCCCAGGTTCGGCCCAGGTCTGCGAAAACGGCTCCACCGACTCTGAACAGGCGAAACGGATACCAGTCAGTGAAGTAGCGCTGTTCGAGCGTCAACAGGAGCTTCGAATCACCGGACTGATAACGCAGGGGGTAGCCGCGCAGGCCGGAGTCACCGCCGAGTTCCACCGGATTATCGAGGTCGAGATCCTGGCCATGGGTAGCGGATACCGATGCAAAAAATGTGCGCTTTTCAGATTGCTGCTTGTAGTAACGTGCGTCGACGCTGAGCAGGGCGTTCGCTACATCGCCTCTTTCTACCCGGCCGCTGGCATTGACAGACAGCAGCACCACGGATTTGGCCAGATTGCCGAATGAGCGGGACGCACTCAGAGAATAGAGCAGCGCGTCGCGGTCGGCGCCAAAGCTCTCATCCGACCATCCCAGCGTCGCCAGTAATCGGGTGCCGGTCAGGAAGTCTTCGGTCCTCTCGATCTGGTCGCGATTGTGCGTGGTTTCGAATCGATCCTCGAGGATTTCGACGCCAAAGAAAGGGTAGACCAATTTGCGGTCCGCCGGGATTGCTGCCGGCAGTGTGCCGCCAATGACCTCGGAAAACTGGTTGTCGTCGTAAATCACGCCGGCGGTATAGCGCCGCACCCAACCGTCGCGCAGCCCGGCCGACCAGCCGCCGAATGCCGAGTAGTAGCGTTGTTCGTGCCGATACTCGGCGGCTTTTTCACCGAGTTGATAGAGCGACTCCTGCCGATCTTCGTCCAGAACGTGGCCGCCTGCTGCCCAGCGCGTATCAAGTGCGTAAAACGGGCGGACGACGGACAGCAAATGCGAATTGCCGTCTGAATTGTCGGCGACACGTAGCCGCACCGAGGTCCAGTGGTTCCCGATATGCCTGTCGCGGAATTCAAACATCGATGAGTCGCGATCGACATCGCTGGATCGTTCGAAAGTGATCTGCTGACCACGGCCCAGCAGATTCAGTTCTTCCAGATTGACGGACGACTTGTTTTCACCACCCTTGCGTGAATACGAGAAACCGGGCTTTAGGGTCCAGACGTCGCGGGTGTTGATGTGCAGGTCGACAGTGCCGTCCCGGCGATTCTTCGGTGTAATGGAGACATCATAGAAATAGCGGTTGCTGCGCAGGATGCGGGCGGTTTCATCGGCGAGTCGTTTCGAGTACAGATCACCCGGTTTGAACAGCAGCTGTTTTTCGATTACCGAGTCTTTGCTGATGATATGCAGCCTGTTGGCGAGCCGGAAGAGGGCGTTGTTCTCTTTCGGGTTCGACAAGTCGAAGACGTCCTGCTTTTCGAGCACTATGTCTCCGATCAGGACCTGATCCGCTTCGAGCCGCGCGGGATCGAGCTGCGTGGCGGCCTCATCGGCACCGGCCGCGGCGCCCAATGGCAATAACAGCGCCAGAATGGAGACGATCGAGATTATGTGTGTCTTTGCCAGCAAAATATTGCGCTTCTTAGGTGTATGTAAATCAGTATAATCGGGCGATGCTGCAATCATAGTGACTGGGTATGCAAAACGAGCTGATAAGCGAAGGATTGACGCTAATGTTAGCCGGAATGGGCACCGTTTTCGTGTTTCTGACGGTGCTTGTCATTGCGATGACGCTGATGTCGCGGCTCATTGCACGTTTTCAACCTGTCCCCGGCGCGTCCGGCCCCACCGATGAAGAAATAGCGGCCATCACTGCGGCGATCGCACGGCATCGAACAAAATAGCCCTGAAAAGACGAGATCAATGACTGATAAAAACCCTCTTGGGATTACCGAGTTAGTCCTGCGCGATGCACACCAGAGTCTGCTGGCAACCCGCATGCGAATCGACGATCTGCTGCCCATCGCAGACAAAATTGATCAGGTTGGATTCTGGTCCGTTGAAAGCTGGGGCGGCGCAACATTCGATTCCTGTATACGTTTTCTTGGCGAGGATCCCTGGGAGCGGATTCGGCGCCTCAAGGAGGCGATGCCGAATACCCCGCAGCAGATGTTGTTCCGCGGCCAGAATATTCTCGGCTATCGCCACTATGCGGATGACCTGGTCGAGAAATTCGTCGAACGAGCCGCCACCAATGGCGTTGACGTTTTCCGGATATTCGATGCTCTGAACGACATGCGCAATCTCGAAACAGCGGTCAAGGCGACTCTCGAGGTCGGCAAACATGCGCAGGGCACGATCTCGTATACGGTGAGTCCGGTCCATACCGTTGACCTGTGGGTCGACCTTGGCCGCCAAATCGAAGATATGGGTGCGCATTCGATATGCATCAAGGATATGGCCGGGCTGCTGAATCCTTATGTCGCGTTCGAACTGGTGACCCGACTCAAAGCCGCAGTGAACATCCCCATCCACATGCATTGTCATGCGACAACCGGTATGTCGACTGCGGCATGTATCAAGGCGGCAGAGGCGGGCATCGACAGGGTTGATGCGGCGATCTCATCGATGAGCATGACCTACGGACACTCGCCGACCGAGGCGCTGGTCGCCATCCTCGACGAAAGCGACAGATCGACCGGTCTCGACCTGCATTTACTCCAGGAAGTCGCCGCATATTTTCGCGAGGTGCGCAAGAAATACGCCCAATTCGAAGGCGAACTCAAAGGGGTCGATGCGAGAATCCTTGTAGCCCAGGTTCCGGGCGGCATGCTGACGAATCTCGAGGGCCAGCTTCGCGAGCAAAAAGCAGGCGACAAACTCGACGAAGTTCTCAAGGAAATACCGCGGGTCCGCGAAGACCTCGGCATGTTACCGCTCGTTACACCGACTTCGCAGATCGTTGGCACCCAGGCCGTGATCAACGTGTTGGCCGGCGAGCGTTACACGACAATCGCCAAAGAAACCGCGGGCATACTCAAAGGCGAGTACGGTGCGACGCCTGCTCCGGTTAACGCCGAGTTGCAGGCCCGCGTGCTCGAGGGAGCCGAACCGATAACGTGCCGGCCCGCGGATCTGCTCGAGCCGGAGGTCGAAAAGCAAACGGAAGAATTAGCCCAGATCGCGATCGAGAAAAAGATACGTCTGGCCGACGACGTTATTGATGACGTATTGACGTATGCATTGTTTCCACAAATCGGTCTCCGCTTCCTGCAAAACCGCGACAACCCCGCCGCATTTGAGGCCAGGCCTGATGGCATGCCGGCTGCAGCGGCGCCCGCTGTCACTGCACCCGGTGGCATTGCGTCCGTTTATTCGGTTCGAGTCAATGGCAAGGCCTATTCGGTAGAAGTGGCCGAAGGCGGACAATTAACCGACGTGAAGCGGGCCGCTGCAGCGGTTGCGTCGCCTGCTCCTGCACCAGCCGCACCAAATGATGCGACCGGTGACGCAGTCCGTGCTGTCCTGGCCGGAAATATCTTCAAGGTGCATGTTGCGGAAGGCGACGTTGTGGACAAGGGTGATCCACTGCTGGTTGTCGAAGCGATGAAGATGGAAACCAACGTCGTTGCGCCAAAGGCCGGCACTATCGCACAGGTGGCCGTCGCGGAAGGCGACGTTGTCGCCGTGGGCGATAAACTGCTTGCGATCGAATAACGCATGGACCTGATCGCGCAGATCTGGCAAGGCTCCGGTTTGTACCAGATGACCGGTGGCCAGGCTGTCATGCTTGGCGTCTGTCTGGCGCTGCTGTATCTCGGCATCGTCAGGAAATTCGAGCCGCTGTTGCTGGTGACCATCGGATTTGGTGGGTTGCTGTCGAATATTCCGGGCGTCGAGATAGCAACGGGCAGCGGCCTGTTGCACCTGTTCTACGTGGTCGGAATTGAAACCGGTGCATTTCCGCTGATCATTTTCATGGGTGTTGGCGCACTGACCGATTTCGGTCCGCTGCTGGCGAACCCGCGAACATTGTTTCTGGGTGCCGCCGCACAATTCGGTATTTTCGCGACATTGCTGGGCGCACTCGGCCTGACGGCGCTGGGCATCATGGATTTCTCGGTCCGTGAAGCCGCCGCTATTGGCATCATCGGTGGCGCTGACGGACCCACCGCAATCTACGTCGCGGGCAAACTTGCGCCCAATCTGCTCGGTGCTATCGCTGTCGCGGCGTATTCCTATATGGCGCTCGTGCCGCTTATCCAGCCGCCGATCATGAAGGCATTGACGACGGAGGCCGAACGCAAGATCGAAATGGTCCAATTGCGTGAAGTCTCGAAGGCGGAGCGTATTATCTTTCCGCTGCTGCTGTTGTTGCTCGTGGCATTGTTGCTGCCATCTGCGGCGCCACTTATCGGCATGTTGGCGTTTGGCAACCTGATGCGCGAGTGCGGTGTTGTCGAGCGCCTGTCACACACGACGCAAAACGCGCTGATAAATATTGTCACGATTTTCCTCGGCCTCGCCGTTGGTTCGAAGCTCAGTGCAGAGCAGTTTCTGGTGCCGAGTACGCTGGGCATTTTGCTGCTCGGAATAGTCGCATTTGCGATTGGCACGGCGAGTGGTGTACTGATGGGCAAATTGTTGAACGCCGTTTCGAAGCAGCCAATCAACCCGTTGATCGGTGCCGCCGGTGTGTCGGCTGTGCCCATGGCGGCACGTGTGGCCAACAAAGTCGGCCTGGACGCAAACCCGCACAATATCCTGCTGATGCATGCGATGGGACCGAACGTGGCCGGCGTGATCGGTTCGGCCGTTGCCGCAGGCATCATGATCATGTTTACGTCATGACCGCGGGGCGAATCCGTCATTCACATCGATACCTGATCAGTTTTTTCCTTGTCCTTCTACTGGCGTGCTTTTGCTACTGGCCAGGGCAGGGTGGTGCAATACAACTTGACGACATTGGCAACCTTGGCGACCTCGCCTACGTCGAGGACGCGGGCACGGCAGCCGATTTCGTGCTGGCCGGCAAGGCAGGCCCGCTCGGGCGGCCGATTGCGCTGCTGACGTTCGCCCTGCAGGCCGAACACTGGGGTCAGGGTGCGTCTGCGTTTCTCAGGATTAACATACTGATACACCTGCTCAACGCGCTGATATTGGCCGCATGCCTGTATCAGCTGGCCAGACTGCGTGCGATCGAACACAGCAAGTCCATTCTTGTGGCGACGGCGGCGGCCGGCATGTGGGTCATCATGCCGCTGCTGGCGACGGCCTCGCTATTGGTCGTGCAGCGAATGACAACGCTCAGCGCACTGTTCATGTTGCTGGGCCTCGGCGGCTATTTGCTCGCGCGCAGCCGGATCGAGGCCGCGCCAACCAGGGCCTTGACATGGATGAGTTTCAGCATCGGAGTGGGCACGCTGCTTGCCGCCCTGTGCAAGGAGTCGGGCCTGTTACTCCCGGCATTTGTCCTGGTGCTGGAGGCGACAGTCATCGGGCGCCCGCAGACTCTCGGCAAACGAATCTGGCGTATCTGGCATGCGGCGTTCCTGTTGCTGCCGACACTCGCGATAGTCGCTTATCTGGCAAGCATTCCCCCTTATCCGGACTGGCTCGTCGCACGGCGTGACTTCGGCGCCTGGGAAAGACTGCTCACCGAGGCGCAAATACTCTGGGTGTATCTGCAAAAAGCGCTGCTGGGTTTGCCGGCACACCTCGGCGTTTACCAAACGCCGCCAGCCGTCAGCCGCAGCCTGTTCGCGCCACTGACTTTCCTTGCGAGCATTTCGTGGCTGGCCCTGGCCGCTGTTTCGATCGCCTGGCGACGGCGATACCCGCTGTTTGCGTTGGCTGTTCTCTGGTACCTGGCCGGCCACCTCATTGAGTCGTCGGTCGTTCCGCTCGAGCTGTATTTCGAACATCGAAATTACCTGCCGGTAATCGGACCATTGTTCGCTGTGTGCGCCTGGCTACTGCCGGCAACGCGGCGGCTGCGCGGCATCGGCCTCGTTTGCGTGTCGGTCTACATTCTGGCAAGTGCGTACTTCCTGCACAGCTTCGCATCGCTGTGGGGCGAGCCATCGCTCGCTTCCCGGTACTGGGCATTCAAATACCCTGATTCCGCGCGCGCCGTGACCACCATGGCTTCGTATCAGTTGTCCGAGGAAGGGCCACTGCGGGCTTTGGCAACCATTGACCGATTCGTGATCGAAAATCCGCAGTACGCGTACCTGCGCATTCAGGAACTCAACCTGCGCTGCATGTACCTGCCGGATCAGGATCACGCTCAGGTGCTGGCGGAACTGCAGCGCGGTTTGCCGACTGTCGACTTTACCTACACGGCCGGTACGATGCTGTCCGAATTCTTCAGCACGGTGATTCAGCGCAAATGCAATGGCATCGATTTCTCGACCGTGACTTCGATGGCTGAGTGGTTGCTGCGTAATCCACGTTACGCTAACGACCGACTTTACAGACAGTTTCACTACAAGCTTCTGGCGGGTATCGCACGCCAACAAGGTGATGAGACGGCGGCTCTCGAGCACCTGCAGCAGGCTATCGCGTACGGGCCGTCATCAGAGCTCAATTCGATGATGGTCACAATGCTTGCCGCGTCGGGCGATTTCGCGGCGGCCACGGCCTTCATCGAGGCAGCCATGGCTCAACAGCCAGGAAACCTGCTGCGCGCGGCTGCGTGGCAGCGCGAATTACAGAAATTGCGTGAATACATTCGCGAACTTGAGCGATACTCCCAAAGCCAGCAACGGCCAAAACCCACTGCAGTGCCGGAGAACGACGGAACATGAGCCAGGCCGACAACAGCATCGATCTTTCGATAATCATACCTGCGAAGAATGAGGCCGCAGCGATCGGTGATGTGGTTGCGGCGGCGAAAACGGCCTGTCCCGAGGCCGAGATCATCGTTGTCGATGACGGCTCGACGGATGCGACGGCAGACATTGCGGAGCAATCCGGCGCGACCGTGATCAGGCATCCGGAGAGTCTCGGCAATGGTGCCGCAGTCAAGGCCGGTGCTCGCGTGGCGCGAGGCGAGGTGTTGGCTTTCATGGACGGCGACGGGCAACACGATGCAGGTCGCATCGGCAAATTGATCGAGAAGCTCGACGAGGGTTATCACATGGCGGTCGGCGCTCGCGACTCGGGTTCTCATGCGAACATCGGCCGCATGTTCGCGAACGGTCTGTATAACGCGCTGGCTTCCCTGATCAGCGGCCGCAATATTCTCGACCTGACATCAGGCTTTCGCGCTGTCCGTGCGGCAAACTTCAAGGAGTTTCTGTATCTGTTGCCGAACGGTTTCTCCTACCCGACGACGATTACCATGGCCTTCCTGCGCGCCGGATACGCTGTTTGTTTCGAGCCGATGAAGGCGGCGGATCGCACGGGCAAAAGCCATATTCGACCGATCCGCGATGGCATCCGTTTTCTCGTCATAATTTTCAAGATCGCGACGCTGTACTCGCCGTTGAAGGTGTTTCTTCCGGTCAGTGCCCTGTTTTTCCTTACCGGCCTGAGTTACTACGCCTACACCTATTTTACGGCGGGCCGGTTTACAAACATGAGCATGCTGGTCTTCAGTGCCGCGGTCATCATCTTTCTGATCGGACTGATCTCGGAACAGATAACGGCGCTGACCTACAGCCGATCCTGATAACGCGAATCGCGCTAACGGTTAAAGTGGTCCTCGAGCACCTGCGCCACACAACTCGTCAGGCGTTTGCCGGTCTCGATGTGCAGGAACTCGTTTGGCCCGTGCGCGTTGGACTTCGGACCGAGTAAGCCGGTGATCAGGAACTGTGCGTCGGGAAACTTCTCGCCGAGCATACCCATGAACGGGATCGTGCCACCGGTACCCATGTACATCGACGGTTTGCCGAAGAACGCCTCGGACGCCTTGTTCATTGACGCCTCGAGCCACTCGGCAATCGGCGGTGCGTCCCAGCCTGCCATCGTCGAGTCAACTTCGAACTCGACCTTCGACAAGGGCGGCGTATCGGCATCCAGGATCTCTTTGACCGCGGCAGCCGCCCGGTCGGCATCACAGGTTGGTGGCAATCGAAACGACAGTTTCAGGGTGTTGAACGGCAGCTGCACGTTACCGGCATCGACCAGCCCTGGCAGACCGTCGGCGCCGGTGATGCTGAGTGTCGGGCGCCACGTATTGTTGAGCAATAACTCGTCGTTGGATTCGCTGGGGGACGGCGCGTCGACGGCCCACGGAAACTTGCGATAGACCGTGTCACCCAAAGTGTCAGCCGCTTTTTTCGCCTGCTCGACCCGCTGCGCGGGGATGTCAACGTGCAAAGCGTCGGGCAGAACGCGGCCAGAGTCTTCGTCCTCGACGCGGCTCAACAGCTTGCGCAGGATGCGAAAACTCGACGGAACGACGCCACCCGCGCCGCCCGAATGAACCCCCTCGGTCAGGACGTCGGCGCGCAGGGTTCCTGTCAGATTGCCGCGGAGCGAGGTCGTGCACCATAACTGCTCGTAATTGCCACACTCGGCATCGAGGCAGACGACCAGGTCCGGCGAACCGATGCGATCTTCAAGAAGGTCAATGTAATGGGGCAGATCGAAGCTGCCGCTTTCTTCGCATCCCTCGATGAGCACGACGCAGTGTGCATGCGGTATACCCTGCTCCTGCAGCGCTCGAATTGCAGTCAGTGACCCGAATGTTGCATAGCCGTCATCGGCGCCGCCGCGGCCGTATAATTTGCCCTCCTTGATGACCGGCGTCCACGGATCCAGGTCGTCGTCCCACCCGCTGAACTCCGGTTGCTTGTCGTAGTGGCCATACAACAATACGACCTCGTCCGAGGCACCGGGAATATCGATGAACAGCACGGGCGTGCGGCCCTCGAGGCGCACAACCTCGACTTGCATGTTCTCCAGCGGTTGCGTCTTCGACCACGCCTCGAGCATCTGCACAGCCCGTTCCATGTGGCCGTGCTTCTCCCAATCGGGATCGAAGTTCGGCGACTTGTTGGGAACTGTTATGTATTCGCTGATCTCGGGAATAATCGAGGTGTCCCAGAGTTCATTGACGAATGCCGCCGTCTTCGCGTTGTCCATTTCACTATGCCTTGTGCGTTTTTGTGTCTATTCAGAAGTCAGCGAACGGTACAGGGTTCGCGTCATTTTCTCGGTGGTAATGAAGCCCCAGCTCCAGGTGTCGTGGTAGCTCGACAAGGGGTTGGCCGCGAGTATCTCGTCTTCGGTCTTGCCTTCGAGAACCAGGGCCTTTACCCGCGCCTCGGAATCGACGAGCACGTCAATGGCCGCCTGCAGGTCGGCTTTACTGGCTATGGGGCCGTGTCCGGGAATAATGATCGTGTCGTCGCTGGCCAGCGCCATGATTCGTCGTTGCGCGGCAAGGTATCCGGCAACGCTGCCGCCGTTGTCCAGATCGATATACGGAAACAGGTAGTTGAAGTGCACGTCGCCCGCGTGAATGACGTTCGCGCCACGAAATTCGATGACTGCGTCGCCGTCGGTGTGCGCGCGAGCCACGTGAAACACGTAAGCATCGAGACCATTGACGTGGAAATTGACGGCATCCGAAAACGTCACGACAGGCAGGCCGCCTGGACCGCCCGCCTCGGTCGGGTCATCGGCCAGACGTTTGCGGATGTTGTCGTGCGCAAACACGATGGCGCCAGTGTCACTGAGCGCCGAATTGCCGCCAACATGGTCACCGTGAACATGCGTATTGATGACGAAGTCGATCGGACCGCCGGCCAGTTCGGTCGCCGTCTCGATCAGGGCCGGCGCAAACGAGGCGATGGCGTCATCGATGAGCACGTTGTAATCGTCGCCGACGAGCAGCGTGATATTGCCGCCGGCAAACGCTCCGTCACCTTCGAGCATATAGATCCCGGGAACTACCTCCGTCGCCTTGAATGTCAGCGGGGCATCCTGTGCAGACGATATCGACGCAAGCAGCAGGGCGACAATTGTGAACAGCTTTCTCATATCCAGTCTCCACGGCGATTCGAGCAGCCGATAGTTACACGCCGCGCAGCCCAAAACCAGAGGCGTCAGAGCCCTTTTTGCCCAAGGGCTCTGGCCCCGACCAAGGCTCAGCGGTTGGAGGGAAACGAGAATTGCGCTTTTTCGCGAACGCCGCCCGTTGGCCAGCGCTGCGTGATGGTCTTGCGACGCGTGTAAAAGCGCACACTGTCCGGGCCGTACGCGAACAGATCGCCGAACAGCGATCGCTTCCAACCGCCGAAACTGTGCATTGCGACAGGAACAGGCAGTGGCACGTTGATGCCGACCATGCCCACCTGAATATTGTCGGCAAAATAGCGGGCGGCTTCGCCGTCGCGCGTAAATATGCAGGTGCCGTTGCCGTACTCGTGCTTGTCGATCAGTAGCATCGCCTGCTCTTGTGATTCGGCGCGCACGACGCACAGCACCGGGCCGAAGATTTCCTCCCGGTAAATACGCATGTCCGGCGTCACCTTGTCGAACAGACAGGCGCCGAGAAAAAAACCGTCCTCATGACCGTCGACAACGAGGTTACGGCCATCGACAACGAGCTCGGCGCCTTCATCGAGTCCGAGGTCGACATAGCCGCGGACCTTTTCGTAGTGCGCCCGGGTAACCAGCGGTCCCATCTCATTACCGCTCTCAATGCCGTTGCCGACCTTGAGCCCCTGCAACTCACGCTTGAGTTTGCTGACGACCTCATCCGCTGTGTCATCACCGACGCAGACCGCCACAGAGATCGCCATGCAGCGCTCGCCGCAGGAACCGTAGGCCGCACCCATCAGGGCACTGACGGCGTTATCAATATCCGCATCCGGCATGACGACAGCATGGTTCTTGGCGCCGCCCAGGGCCTGCACGCGCTTGCCATTTCTTGTGCCTGTCGCGTAGATGTACTCAGCGATCGGCGTCGAGCCGACAAAACTGATTGCCTGCACGCGTGGATCTTCGAGCAGCGTGTCCACGGCTTCCTTGTCGCCATTGACAACGTTATAGACGCCATCGGGCAGGCCCGCTTGTTTGAAAAGATGTGCGACCAGCATCGGTGCGCTTGGATCCTTCTCAGAGGGCTTCAACACGAACGTGTTGCCGCAGGCGATCGCCATCGGAAACATCCACATGGGGACCATCGCCGGGAAATTGAAGGGCGTGATACCCGCTACGACGCCGAGCGGCTGAAATTCAGACCAGCTATCCACATTGAGACTGACATTCTTGCAGTGTTCCCCCTTGAGTAGTTCGCTCACGCCACAGGCGTAGTCGACTACCTCGACGCCGCGAAAAAACTCGCCCATCGCATCGTCGAGCACCTTGCCGTGCTCGTCGGTGAGAGCTGCAACGATTTCGTCAGCGTGCTCTTCCAGCAGTTGCTTGAAGCGAAACATGATTTTTGCGCGTTTCTGCGGTGGCGTATTGCGCCATGCGGGAAAAGCAGCGTCGGCAGCGGCGATCGCGTCCTCGACCGTTGCCTTCGCCGCCATTGCCACGTGTTTCGTGACCTCGCCGGTTGCAGGATTGGTCACGGCTAACGGGCGATTGTCATCGGCCACGTCGGCGCCATTGATGAAATGGCCGACGATTTTGTCGGCACCGATATTCTCTGCGGGTCTTGCGTTCATGCGGGCTCCAGATTCAGTCGTTCAATCGACCGCGTCAATGACGCGACGAATAGCCTCAAATGACTGCTGCATTTCGTCGACGTCCGAGTTCAGGAAAGGTGAGAATTGTAATACGTCCATGCCATTGCGGACGACCAGATGCTCGTCCCAGAAACACTTCTTGTGGATCTCGAGGCCACGTGCGCCCGGTGCACCGTCGCGCGGCGCGAGTTCGATGGCGCCCATCATGCCGATATTGCGCACGTCGACGACCTTCTCGTGATCGTCAAATGAATGCAGAATCTCTTCAAACACCGGTTCCAGCGCCGCCGCCTGCTCGAATGTACCTTCTTCCCTGTAGACCTCCGTCACGGCGAGGCCTGCTGCTGCAGCCAGCGGATGACCGGAATAGGTGTAGCCGTGAAACAGTTCGACCATGTGTTGCGGCCCCTGCATCAACGCCTCATGGATGTTTGCCTGAACGAGCACGGCGCCCATCGGCACCACGCCATTGGTCAGGCCTTTGGCCGTGGTGATGATGTCCGGCGTTACGCCGAATCGCTCGGCGGCGAACGACTTGCCGACACGGCCGAACGCCGTGATGACCTCATCGAATATCAGCAGGATGCCGTGACGGTCGCATATCTCACGCAGCTTTTGCAGGTAGCCCAGCGGCGGCGGGATGACGCCGGCAGAGCCTGCGACCGGCTCAACGATGACCGCCGCGATGTTGCTGCCGTCGTGCAGTGCGGCGAGTCCCTCGAGGTCATCGGCCAGATGCGCCCCCCATTCGGGCTGCTGACGGGTGAATGCGTTGTGCTCGAGATTGAGCGTGTGTCGAATGTGATCGACGCCCGGAATCAGATTGGCACTGAATACCTTGCGGTTTGGAACGATGCCGCCGACGGACATGCCGCCGAAATTCACGCCATGGTAACCCTTCTCCCGCCCGATAAGGCGAGTGCGATTGCCCTCTCCGCGGGCACGGTGGTAGGCGAGAGCGATTTTGAGTGCAGTGTCGACGGATTCGGATCCCGAGTTGGTGAAGAAGCAATTCGAAAAGCCCGCGGGTGCCATGTCGATGACCCGATTCGCCAGGGCAAACGCCTTGTCGTTGCCCACCTGAAACGCCATGCAATAGTCCAGCGAGGCAACCTGCTGTTGCACGGCTTCGACAATTTTCGGGTGGCAGTGGCCAACACCGGAGGTCCACAGACCCGAGAAGGTGTCGTACAAACGGCTGCCGTCCGCCGTCGTGTAGTAATGACCGGACGCGCCGGTGATGATGCGCGGGTGTTGTTTGAAATCGCGGTTCGCCGTGAACGGCATCCAGAAAGCATCGACAGCGGCGGCACTCATGGCAGGGCTACTCCAGGTGACTTGACTCAATCCACAAGTGTAGTTCCGCACAGCTATGTTAAACAATCGGTTATGTAGACGAATATAAGTATTTGATTTAAAACGATAGCTGCGAGAAAATGTTTACTTTAGTAAACACTGTTCGAGGCAAGCACCATGGACCAGGAAATCGGCCACCGGCTCAGGGAAATTCGTACGCGACTCGACATGTCGCAGCGGCATCTGGCGCGTATCTCGGGCGTCGCGAATGCGACCATCTCGCAGATCGAAGCAGGTCGCCTCAACCCGACCGTCAGCATGCTCAAGAAGGTGCTCGACGGGATTCCAATGAGCATGAGTGAATTCTTCGCCGACGATTTTGAATTGACGGACCGCATGTTCTTTCGGGCCGACGAACTCACCGAGATCGCGGATGGTGGCGTGTCCTACCGGCAGGTAGGCCCCAATCTGCGCAACAAGGCCATACAATTACTCAAGGAGTGCTATCAGCCCGGGGCCGGCACCGGCAAGCACGCGATCAGACACAAGGGCGAGGAGTGCGGCATTATCCTGAGCGGGCGGCTGGAAGTTACTGTCGCCGAACAGACGGCCGTCCTGAGAGCCGGCGACGCGTACTACTTCAAGAGCGATCAGCCGCATCAATTCCGCAATCCGGGCAATGAGATCTGCGAGCTGATAACGGCGTGCTCGCCACCCAGCTTTTGACAGAAATTCGCCGCAGAGGGTGGCCAATGCGTGGCAATTGATCCAGAATTACTGTCTCGAGTTTTTTAATCCAGATTAGAATTCTGATGGCACAGTTCGGCACCGTTTTTTGCGACAGTTTTTCAGTGGCCCGCTACGCCGATGGCGCGTGGCAGCCGGCGAAGATCACGCCCCTGGCACCACTGCCGATGCACCCAGCGGCACATGTCTTTCACTACGCCAGCAGCTGCTTCGAGGGCTTCAAGGCTTACCGCTGGAACGATGGCAAGGCGCGAATTTTCCGCCTGCATGACCACGTGGCGCGCATGCAGCGCAGCGCGGCATCGTTGCGTCTGCCGGTGCCGGATGCGGACTCGCTCGCCGGAATGGTGATCGACGTTGTTGCGCAGCACATCGGGGATATTCCGGCGCCACCGAGTTCCCTTTACTTGCGACCGACGCTGATCGGCACGCTGGAGAATATCGGCGCCGCTGCATCGCCATCGACCGAGGCGACTTTGTTCGTGCTCGCGTCACCGGTTGGTGATTACTTCGATGCGGGTGCGCGACCGCTCAGGTTGCTCGTTGACGACCAGCGTGCGCGTTCGACCGAACAACTCGGTAGTACCAAGACCGGGGGAAACTACGCGGCGGCCCTCGGCCCCACACTGGAGGCCAAAGCGAAGTACGGCGTGGATCAGGTACTGTTTTGCCCCAATGGCGACGTCCAGGAGACAGGCGCGGCGAATTTTCTGCTGATCAGCGACGACGAGATCATCACCAAGGCGCTCGATACCTCCTTCCTGCACGGCATGACGCGAGACTCCATTTTGCGACTGGGCAACGACCTCGGCTACACGATCACGGAGCGACATTTCACGGTCGACGAGTTGTTGCAGCTTGTGGCGACACACGAAGCCGCTCTATCGGGAACCGCTGCCTGTCTGGCACCGGTTGGCGGCCTGGTTTACCGGGGCGAAGAATTCAAAGTGAGGGACGGTGAATCCGGGCCGAACACGGCGAAGCTGCGCCAGGCACTGCAGGATATTCAGTACGGCAGTGCGCCTGACACGCACAACTGGTTGACGGAAGTGACCGCAAGCCGTTAGATCGCCCTCGAAAAACGATTGTCATTTTCCGCATTGCTGATATAGCGATCGAAGATCATCGCGATGTTTCGAAGGAGCAAGCGCCCCTTGGGCAATATGCGAATTCGGTCGGCGCTCAGGTCAATCAGGTCATCTTTGACCAGCGGCTCAAGGCGAAGCATTTCATCCGCAAAGTAGTCGCGAAAGTCGATCTCGTGCCTGGCATCGAAATCGTCGAAGACCAGTGTGTCGTAACACATCAATAACTGAATGACCTCAGCGCGCAGCAGATCGTCATCGTCGACGGCGATGCCCTTGCGCACCGGTATATTGCCTTTCTCGATTAGCGACTCGTACTCCATGGTCGTCACAGAGTTTTGCGAATAGACATTGCCAATGCTGCTGATCGAGCTGACGCCCATGCCCACCAGGTCACAATGACGGTGCGTCGAATATCCCTGGAAATTACGTTGCAGCGTACCGTTGCGGCGCGCGGTCACCAGTTCATCGTCGGGCAGGGCGAAATGGTCCATGCCGATATAGATGTAACCCGCATGCGTCAAACGCTCGATCGTCTTCTCCAGTATCTCGAGTTTGGTTTCGGGCGCAGGGATGTCCTCAGCATTGATCATGCGCTGACCCTTGAATCGTTGCGGCAGGTGAGCGTAGTTGTAAACCGCGAATCGATCAGGACGCATTTCGATGACTGTATCCAGCGTTCGATCGAAGCTGGCAACCGTCTGGTGCGGCAGCCCGTAGATCAGGTCGAAGGAAATCGAATTAAAGCCGGCGGTCCGCGCTGCGCCGACGAGGGCAAGAACGTCCACGGCAGTCTGCATTCGATTGACCGCTTCCTGGACGATGGGGTCGAAATCCTGAATTCCGAGGCTCAGTCGATTGAATCCCAGTTCCGTTAATAGCCGGATTCCGTTCGCGTCGACGGTGCGAGGGTCGACTTCTATCGAAAACTGGCGACTGTCGCTGTTATCCAGATTGAAACAGCTGCCGATTTTTTCCAGCAAATCCCGCAGCTGAGCTTCGTCCAGATACGTTGGCGTTCCGCCGCCGAAATGCAACTGTTCGACGACGCGTTTTCGGTCGAACAATTCGGTCTGCATGTCTATTTCGCGATACAGATTCGTGAGATAGCTGGCTACACGCGCCTGGTTGCGCGTGACGATCTTGTTGCACCCGCAGTAATAACAAAGCGTATGACAAAACGGGATGTGAAAATACAACGATAGTGGGACGCTGGCGGCATTGCTTGCTATCGCATTTTGTCGATAGTCGTTTACTGTCAATTTATCGCTGAACTGCAGTGCAGTCGGATACGACGTGTAGCGCGGTCCGCGGCCGTCATAACGGCGAATGAGGTCGATATCAAAACAGACCGATTCGTCAGCAGTTGGGTTGTCAGGATCAGGTCGCATGCTCAGATGTTCCTCGAATTCCATGCAGTGTCACATGGGTATTTTCCGCAGGCTGTGTAATAGAAACAGCATAATCGTAAATAACAGCATCGCAACCGCCTGGTGAGCTGCCGCCAGAATGATCGGAACGCCCAGTAACAACGTCGAGATGCCGAGCGCTACCTGCAGGACCGCCGTATGCAGCAGCGCGTTCGTGGCAGAGCGACCGCGCCGCGGGAATTGCGCCCTGCGCGCCCGCAGCCAGTAAACGACGATTGCCACGAAAGTCGTTATCGCCAGAACGCGATGGTCGAACTGCACCGTGGTCATGTTGTCGAAAGCGTTCCTCCACAGGGGGTCGAGAGCGAACAGCCCCGGCGGCACCAGCGAGTTGCCCATCAACGGAAACGTGTTGTAGATCAGGCCGGCCTTGAGGCCCGCGACAAATCCTCCTGAGACTATCGTTATGCAAATCAACACGGCAAGCAGGAGGGTCTTGCCATACCAGCTATGCCGTCGCCCTGCGGGCAGCGGGTACAACAGCGACAGCGCTATCCAGAACATGTAGGCGTAAATCAGAAATGCTGCGAGCAGGTGGGCGGTCAGCCGGTATTGACTGACATGTGGATTGTCGACCAGTCCGCTCTTGACCATGTACCAGCCGAGGACGCCCTGCAGGCCTCCGAGGACAAACATCAGCAGGTACTTCGGCCATTCGCGTTTCGAGATATAGCCCTTGACGAGGAAGAACACGAACGGGACGGCAAAAACGACGCCGATGGTACGTCCGAGCAGGCGGTGCAGGTATTCGAGCCAGAAGATGCTCTTGAAGTCATGCACATCCATATGCGAGTTGATTTTTTGAAACTCGGGAGACAATTGATACATCTCAAACGTGCGTTGCCACTCGGCATCGCCAAGCGGCGGCAGCCAGCCCAACAATGGCCGCCAGTCCACCATCGACAGTCCGGAACCGGTTAATCGCGTGATACCGCCCAGAACCACCATCGCAAAGACGAGGCCACAGCACAGGAGCAGCCATACGGCAACGTGGCGGTCATGGGCCGGGCTTGCGGGGTGCTCGATCATCGATAAGTAGGCTTCGCGGTCATTGTCCGTGGCGGGCAATTCTAGCAGCACAGTGCCGCGAAGACGTGTCCAGTCCTAGGTATTTTCCGCAGTACATTTAGCGCCGCCGCAGCGCTAGTCTGCCCACATTCCGAAGAAGCGTTTCTGGTCTCGATTGGCCGATGTCATAACCCCCACAAGCCGGCGAGATCTGACAATCCAGGCGGGCAGGATGCCCGCCTTTTTTCGAGGCGGGGCGGCAGCCGTCGAAAAATCCGGACGAATGCGCAATTCCCATAAAATCGACGCAAGGCCTCGTATGGTCCGAGATGTCTGCTGCAGCGCAAAAAATATACAAATCCTGCAGAAAAAGGCCTGCCTGACGCCGCCATTTGCGCTCGATCGTGCGTTTCGCGATGCAAATCGCGAGCCTTGCCGCGCGTTTGCGGGTAGTATTTGAACCGCCGGACCCAAGAGGGTCGGCGAATGAACTGCCTGCGGGCGGCGTTTTGTGTTACGAGGTAGATATGTCAGGCGAACGAGTTACCGGAACCGTTAAATGGTTCAATGATGATAAGGGATTTGGTTTTATCGAGCGCGAAGGTGGTCAGGACGTATTCGTCCACCACAGCGCCATCCAAATGGAAGGTTTCAAGACCCTTAAAGAGGGTCAGAAAGTTTCGATGGAAGTGACGCAAGGCCAAAAAGGTCCGCAGGCCGAAAACGTCATCGCCGATTAGGCATCGACCGGCTGGTCACCGAGGCGGGTGGCCGGCATGGCAAGAGTGTCCGTTCCGTGTCAGCGCCGCGGGTCGGTGCCGCGTTGTTGCGCGGATCGAATTGTTGGTCACGGACTAGACGAAGCCGCGGACGCCGTCATAGACCAGCTTCAGGCCCACGATAAACAGCAATAAATAGACAAACGCGAAAAAGAATCGATCGCTGACACGCCTGTGTAGCCAGGCACCGATTGTCACACCGATTGGCGCGAGAATAACCAATGCTGCCGACGTGGCCAGATTATTCGTGTCGAACTGGCCGAGCCAGGCGTACGGGATCAACTTCACGTAGTTGACCACCGCGAAGAATACAATTGCGGTCGCGGCGAAATCCGTGCGATCCAGTGGTCGGCGCAGCAGGTACATGCTGACTGGCGGTCCGCCGGCGTGCGCAACGAAACTCGTAAAGCCTGCAACTGAAGCGCCCAAAATGCCGTAGGACCGCGGATAGTCCCGAAGCGTCGCGCTGTCGGCTCGCCGTTTATTGACCCAATAGTGCAGTGTGAAGATTATCGCGACCACACCCACGATCAGTCGCACCACGGACGCGCTCATGTACTCGAATAACAGCGCACCCACTGATATGCCGATAAGTGATGCCGGTAACAGGACGCGCAGTTCCGGCCAGATCCACTTGCCGCGGAATTTCCAGAGAGCGACGAGATCCATAACGCACAGAATGGGCAGAAGGATTGCCGCTGCCTGCAGCGGTGATATGACGAGTGCCATCAGGGGAACTGCCATTACGCCGAGCCCGCCACCGAAGCCGCCTTTTGAGATCGCGAATAGCAGCACCGCCGGAATCGCGACGGCATAAAACCACGGATCGGTGATCAAGACGTACTCCCCTTATCGGATCACGCTAATCGTGATTTAATGGGCCCAACATAGCATCGAAAAATAAGCCATGAAACTGAGAATTCGTGACAATTCGATTCGACTGCGCTTGACGCGGGGTGAGGTGGATACCCTTCGCGACGCGGGGCTCGTAGGTGGCCGTACGGTCTTTCCTGCGGGCCGCGAGTTTCAGTACGTGCTCGAGAGCAGCCCTGCAGTCGTCAGTCCCGGCGCGTTCCTCTCGGATAGCGTCATGACGGTGCGGCTGCCTGAGGCGACGGTACTGGCGTGGGCAACAACCGAGCAGGTGTCTATTCATGGTGAGCAACTGCTCCAGGATGGAGATACAGTCAGTATTCTCGTCGAGAAAGACTTCACCTGTCTTGCGCCGCGAGACGGCGAAGATGAGTCCGACATGTTTCCGCACCCACAAGCCGAGTCGGCTGGCGACTAGTGCTGTGGCCGCGCCGCGCTATGCGAGATTTGAGCCGACGACACTGAAGTTTCTCGAAGAACTGTCTGCGAACAACAATCGAGAGTGGTTCAAACAGAACAAGACACGTTACGAAGAGCAGGTTCTCGACGTAGCGCTCCGCTTTATCCAGTCGATGCATGAGCCTTTGCACGATATCGCGCCGCACTTTGTTGCGCAGGCGACGCGTATGGGGGGCTCGCTGATGCGCGTGTACCGGGACACCCGCTTTTCGAAGAACAAGCTGCCTTATAAGACGAATATCGGCATTCAGTTCCGGCACGAACAGGCAAGGAACGTACATTCGCCCGGCTATTACGTCCACATCGACCCGGAGCAAGTGTTCGTCGGCGTTGGCATGTGGCGTCCCGAGGCGGATGCGCTGCGCGGAATACGCGAACGAATTGCCGCGAAGCCTTCCGAATGGAAGCGGGCCAGGGACGAC
>Ga0224512_10001647_pt1 | contig 21249 bp, 20 predicted proteins | sample SF_May12_sed_USG_4_FD_169103 | JGI IMG/M metagenome (GOLD analysis project Ga0224512, IMG submission 169103) | Sediment microbial communities from San Francisco Bay, California, United States - SF_May12_sed_USGS_13 | ecosystem: Environmental > Aquatic > Marine > Sediment | place: USA... | reverse complement strand
CCGGTGCCCGCACACTGTGTCTGGGTGGGGGAGTGGCCGCCAATTCCCGGCTTCGGGAGCGTTTCGCCGCCGAGGCGGCCGACTCGGGATTCGCCGCCCTGGTGCCTGACCGGGCGTTCTGCACCGACAACGCCGCCATGATCGGCGCGGCGGCACTCTGGCGGTTGACCAACGACGGGCCGACGGAGCTGGACAGTGGCGCCGACCCGTCGTTGGTGCTTCCCGCTACCGGCTCCTGAATTGCGGGCTGGTGGGGAGGGTCTGTCACCAGCCGGCTCGCAGGATCCGCCGCAGCCGGTAGAGGCGGGTTGCCACCGTTTGGGGGGCGACCCCCAGGTCGGCGGCGATGGTGGACGTCGATTCGTCCTCGATCCAGGCCCGATAGGCCATCGTTGCCGTGAGCCGCTTCGACGCTTCGCTGCCGGGCAGACCGTTGACGCTCTCCCGCAGGTGTTGCCACAGCTCGATGCCCGCCACCCAGGCCGGCTCGGTGCCGCCTGTGCCGCCTGCGCCTCCTGTGCCGGCCGCCGCCGGCCGGTCGCGAATCGTGCGGCCGAACGGCGCCGGGCCGAGGCTGACGGTGGGTGGCCCGGATCGGGGTAATCGTCGCCACAGCTTCTGGCGGGTGTCGAGCAGCAGGTTGGCGGCGATCCGATTCGGTCGGCGTTCGAGATCGTGACGGTAGAGCACTTCGAAGAAGGTGGCCTGCACCTCGTCGGAGACGTCGTGGTTCGGGATCCACTCCCAACCGCAGGCCGTTCGGGCCAGCCGACAAAGGCCGGGTCTGAGCTGTGTCAGCAGCGTGATGCCGGCCTCCGCCGAGCCGTCCTGTGCCAACGAGACCAGGGTTGCCTGCATGGTGTCGGTGCGAGCTCCCGATACCGGATTGGCCAGATCGGCGGTCTTCCAATCGGCGATGGGTGTGTGTCCCTCACGCCATTCGGCAAGGACCCGGTCGCCGCCCGGTGACATGGCCCAGGTCAGCCATCGATCAGGTAGGCGATGATCGAGGGGGTCGAGGTCGAGCCACCACCCGATGGCCGTTGGAGCAACGCGTCGGTCCGTGATCGTCATGGCCCACAGTGAAGTCCCCGTCGTTCCCGGGATGATTCCCGAATCGGCAGTCGATCGAAAAAAGGCCCGAAATTCTGCGGTGGACGCCCTGTGGGAACGAAACCGGGAATCAAAACGGGGATCGGCGCAACAGCAAGCCGATCGAGCAGGCCCGGACCGGGCTGCTCGATCGGTTCAACACCGCCGCAAATGGCGCCGTCGAGTTGCGAACGTGGCTAGTGAACGCGGATGTCGGCCCACACCATGCGATGGTCCGACGTCGGATAGCCGATGCCGTCCTGCAGGAACTGGCCGAAGTCGAACACGCCGGTGAGGCGGGACAGGTCGTCGTCCAGCGGGGGCCAGAACACAGCGGTGTCTGCCACCTGCATCCGCTTGGACGGCAGGACATAGTCGACCCGAAGGTTGCCGGGAGCACCATCGGCGAAGTCGGCGGTGTCGAGCGCCGGGTCGCCCCGGTGGGTGTCGTTGGCTCCGCCCTGGGCGGCGGCCTCGACTCCGCCGAGACTGGTCGGGGCCGGATCGGCGATCTTCGGATGCTTCAGCAGCTGATCGATCGCCGCGGCCACCGAGTCACCGTCGAGCGGATCGGCGTTCTGATCACCGGCTATCACAAAACGGGCCTCGCCCGGCAGACCGCCGACGTTGCCATCGTCATCGTAGATGTAGCCGCTGCGACCCGGATGGACGTAGTCGGCCCAGAAGCGGATCTCGTCATGGTTGCGCTTACCGTTGCGATCCTCGGGCCCGTCGAACACCGGGGGCGTCGGATGACTGGTCAGGAAGTGCACCGTTGTGGTCTGAGGGCCGGGCCCCGGGATCTCGATCGGTACATCCCAGTGCGATTTCGACGACAGGCGGAACACCTCGATCGCCTCGGCCGAGTAGAAGTCGGTCGGGATCAGGTTGCCGGGCATGTCGGACCACAGGAAGTTCTGGAAGGTCCTGGCCCCGTCGTGGTCGATCGGGTACATCGACAGCACCACCATGCCGAACTGGCCGGGGAAGAACCCGAACCCGAAGGCGTCGTTGGGCCCGCCGACCGCACCGCTGTTGTCGAGGTCGACCCCGGACGGCACGCCGGTGTTCGACGGCGCGTTGAACGTGTACGGGTAGACGATCGGGTCGGCACCGTTCTGCGACACGCCGAGGTAATTCTCCTGGAATCCGGCCAGGGCGGCACCGGCGGCGTCGTAGTCGAACTCGTTGATCAACAGCACGTCGGGCCGGGTTCGCTGAATCACCTCGGCCACGTTGGCGGCCTGCCAGCGACGACGGGCCTCGATCGAGCTTGCGGGATCCGTACCGTCGTAGGGTGCCGACAGGTTGTCGGCCAATTCACCCTCGAACGTGCGGTTGAGTGAGGCGTTGAACGTGGCGAACCGAACCGTGCGGGGCGCCTCACCCATGTCGCCACCGGCTGAGGCGGGCGCGCCGGTCGAGGCGATGAGCATCAGGGCGGCGAGAAGGGTCACGAGTCCGAATCGTCGCTTTCGACCGGGCACCTTCCAACCTGACGGGACATTCGTTTCGAAGCTGTCGATCATGGACATTCCACCCCCTGTGCAGACTGTGTGAGCAAAGCCAGCCTACGACATGCAGTCCGGACTGTCCTGCCCGCGTGTCGATCAATCGGCAAACAGTCGCTCGGCGAGCGCCGCCTCGACGGCGGCGACATCGGGTAGGCGGGCGTGGCCGAAGTCGGCGTGGTCGTCGAACGGATCGAGCTGGACCACCTGCATCCCGGCCGCCAACGCCCCGTCGACATCGGCGTAGACCGTGTCGCCGATGTACAGCGCCCTCCCGGGTTCGACGTCGAGCGCCTCGAGGGCCGGGGCGAAGATGGCAGGATCGGGCTTCAGGATCCCGACGATCGCGCTGTCGACGATGGTGGCCACCGACGGCAGCGGGCCGGGTCCGATCTGGCAGATGCCGAGGTCCTGCATCTGCTCGGCCGCCGTGCCGTCGTTGTTGCTGACCAGCGCCGTCGGCAGTCCTGACTTCACCAGGCGAGCGAACGCGGCGACGTTGTCGAGGTGAACCCAGTCCCAGTCGGTCCGGATGGAGGTTCGAAGCTCCGCCATTCGCTCCTCGCCGACACCGAGTTTCGCTCCGTAGGCGTGATCGTAGGTGTACCAGTAGTCCTCGGAGTGGCCGCTGACACCCCGATCCCGCCGGGCCAGGGTCAGGGCGTGGACACCGGCGTGATGAGCCCGCAGGAAGGGCTCGTCATCGGGGTGGTCGATGCCCCAGGCGCTCAACGTATGGCGCACCGGGTGGAAAGTCGGATAGGTGAACACCCCGCCGATGTCGAAGATCACGGCGGAAACCCGGCCGGGATCGAACGTCGTCATGAAGACGGGTTTAGATCATCGGCCGTTGGATCGCAACCCCATGCGACGGGCCTACCCGAGTGTCCTGCCCTGCGAATGAGCCCGGCCTACTGGATGACGAACTCGATCCGACGGTTCCGGGCCTTGCCGACTTCGGTGTTGTTCGAGGCGACGGGGTCGTTCTCGCCGTAGCCGATCGAGGTCATCCGCGCCCCGTCGATTCCCTGGGACTCGAGGTAGTCCTTGACCACGTCGGCCCGATCCTGGCTCAGGCGCATGTTGTCCTCGGCGTCACCATCGGAATCGGTGTGCCCGGCGATCTCGACGGTGACTTCGGGATCCGCCTTCAGGTAGGCGGCGGCCTGATCGAGAACGGCCAGACCTTCGGCGGTGATCGTGGCCGATCGAACCTCGAACGTGATCGGGTCGAGACTCAGTTGCTCGTTGATGGTCGTCGGCTCCGCGGGCTCGGCGATCGGAGTGGTCCCACCCGTAAGATCCGTCGCCCCCTCTGCACGTCGGCCGTCGCCGACGTTCGTGGCGTCTTCGTTCCCGCCGTCCACGTTCTCGGCGGACGCAGGCTCCAGGTCGGGCGGCTCGACCGCGGCGTCATCGGTGGTTTCCGCGGCGTCGTCGATCCGGTCGTCGGCCTCGCCGGATCCGCCACCGACAAGCTGGCTGAGTGCCCACGCAAGCAGGACGATGGCGGCCAGGCCGCCTGCGACCAACCACAGGAGGCCTGGACCGTCGCGATCGTCCGACACGGGATCCCACTGTCCGTCGGTCGAAGCTCGGTCGGACCCACCATCGACGTCGACATCGGATTCGACATCGGTTTCGACGTCGGTTTCGACCGCGGCATCGGCATCGGGACCGGCGAGTCTCGATGCGGCACCGGTCGTTTCGGTTGTGATGCCCGACACCGCCATCGTGTCAACCGTTGCCGTGGCACCGGCCATCGCCGGGACCCGGTTCCGGTCGCCACCGCCGTCGACCTCACCGACGTCCGGCTCACCGGCATCGCGCAGGCGAAAGCCGGCCAGTGACGACCTCTCCTTGTCCAGGAGTGCCAGGACCCCGGCGTCGTCGACTCCCCGGACGGCACGACGGCGCCCGAGCGCGCAGATGGCCAGAGCAAGGATGCCGGGCAGGAGGCGATTGATCACCTCCAGCGGAGCGTTGCCCCATTCGGCCAGTTCCCTCGTCACCGCGGTGTGTTCGTCGGCGAAGATCGAATGCAGCAGCCCTTCGCCGATCGCCGGGTCGCCCCGTTCGATGAAGATCAGCGGGCTCCCGACAATCGATGCATCGACGCCGTCGAGCAGCCTGATGACGATGTCGGCACCACCGGGCTCGACCGCCCGGTTGGCCAATCCGGCGATGGCAACCGGAGTGGCGAGGTCGACGAGCGCGGATGCCCGCTCGCGTTCGGTGTTCAGCAGGGCGCCGAGCTCGTCCAGGTTGGCACCCTGCTTGAGGAGGGCCGTCACGGTCTCAAGGAGTGAAGGCATTATGGGGCCGCCCAACCTTTCTCGTCGAGGTCGCGAAGCGGGCATGCCGGAGTTCGCTCGAAGTGACGGCTGTGGCGGGTCGCAGGCGCATCATGAGAATTCGTGGCCTCAAGTAGGATGAACGGCTATGAAGGAGGTCTTCCTTAACAGTCGGATCGATGTGCAGGATCTTCCAGAACTTCCTCCGGATTCGTTCGAACCGCTGGCTCCCGCCTTCCTGCGGTCGAAGTATGTGGCCGACGCAATAACCGCCATGATCGTGGTGGTTCTGGCCGTCTTCGCCACCGCCGTCATGCGGGCCGCCAAGGGTCCGGTTTGGGTTCCGCTGGCCGCCGCTGCGGTGGTGCTGGCGCTGATCGGGCTGGCGGCGGTGCTGCAGACGATGTCGGTCCGTCATCTTGGCTATCTGGTGCGAGACCACGATCTGACCCTTCGTCAGGGCGTCATCGTTCGCATCACCTCGACGATTCCCTACAACCGGGTCCAGCACGTCGGTGTCGACCGAGGACCGATCGAGCGACTCTACGGCCTGGCCACCCTGCAGTTGCGTTCGGCCGGCGGTGTCATCGGCATCAGCGGGCTCACCACTTCGGACGCCAACCGCCTGAAGGAGCTGGTGGCGAGGCGCGCCGGGATGGACGACGTCGGCCGAACCGACGCATCCGTTGCGCCGCAGACGCCGCCGGATGCCTCGGACGGGCCGGACACCGATCGGACCCCCGACGTCGACCCGCCCCCTCCGGGGGCCACCGAGCAGCCCTGGGCCCCGCCCGGTGAGTGAAGCCGAACGGCTCCTGGCCGAGCCGTCTCGCCAGTCGCCCCTGGCGGTGATCTTTCTCGCGTGGCGTCTGTTGCGGCAGATCAGCCTCGTCAACCTCATCGTGCTCGGTGCCGTGGTCAGCTCGGGGCGGCTGCCGGTCTCGGGAGCGGTTCTCGTGCTGCTGGCCGCGCTCGCTCTCGGCGTGATGGGGGGCTTGAGTTGGTGGCGTTTCGTGTTCGTGGTCACCGACGGTGAGCTTCGGGTGTCCCGGGGGGTGCTGTCGGAGGAGAAGCTGGCCATCCCGTTGAACAGGGTGCAGACGGTCAGCCTCGAACAGGGGCTTCTCCATCAGATCCTGAATCTGACGAAAGTGGCCGTCGACACGGCAGGCTCGACCGAAACCGAGTTCAAGTTCGATGCGTTGGAGCGCCGTCGGGCGGAGGCGCTTCGCCAGGTCGTGAGCGAGCACCGCTCGGGGGGCGTGCCCGGAGCCGAGGCTGTGGTTTCGGCCGGTTCGTCGGTCGCGGTCTCGGCCCCGCCGCCGACGGGACCGCGATCCGATGGCCCGCCACCACCACCGGGCGGCGTCGGCGTCGACGTCCGAACCGAGGTGATCGCCCGCCGGTCGGTCGTCGATCTGGTGAAGATCGGTCTCAGTAGCTGGCCGTGGGCCGGCCTGGTCTTCATCATCCCCTTGATCGCCGCACTCGACGAGCTGCGGGAACTTCTCGACTTCCCCCTGCTCGATCAGCTCTCCCAGCGGGTGGAGGAAGTGGGGCAGGACGGCGGCCCCGAGGTGTCGGTTTCGGTTCTGGTGGCCTCGGTTGTCTCGTTCATCCTGGTGGTGACACTCGCCGGGTGGGCGTTGCAGGTTGTTCGCTCGATCATCACCAACTGGGAACTGACCCTGACCCGCACGACGTCACCAGCCGGCGACAGCCTCCGCCGCGACGCCGGTCTGTTCAACCGCACGAGCCTGGCCGCCAATCTCCGTCGGGTGCAGGGTGTACGGAGCACGCAAAGCCCGATGCAGCGGTGGTTCGGCATTCGCCGGCTGGTCCTGTCGATCACCGGCGAGGCCGATCTGGCCGTTCCCGGTTCAACGGATGCCGAGTTCGACCGGATCGAGTCTCTGGTGTTCGACGGCGAACGACCGGTCGCCGATCGGGTGGTGTCGCGGGCCTGGGTGTGGTTGGAGGCCCGCAATCGGGCGCTGAGCCTGATTGCACCGACGATCGTCGTTGCCGTGTTGTTCGGCTGGTGGGCGCTGCTGGCCGCTGCGCCGCTCGCGTCCGGTGTGATCGGCGCCCACCTGTCGTGGAGGCGCTACCGCTGGGGTTTCACCGATCGCCGCCTCGCCGTCCGGGCCGGCTTCCTCACGCACCGCACGCACGACGTCGAGTTCATCAAAGCCCAGAGCGTCGATGTGAGGCGATCGTTCTTCCAGCGCCGGCGGGGCCTGGCCACGTTCCGGTTGCAGACGGCCGAGGAGGGGTTCGAGGTGCACATGATCACCGAGTCGGAGGCCAACGCGCTCCGAGACCTCGTCCTGTATCACGTCGAATCGTCGGGCCGGTCCTGGATGTAGGCGGTCAGCGGCCCCGCAGGTTCCAGGCCCGGGCCCACACGACGACGGTGAATCCGATGGCGAAGAGCCACAGGATGCCGGTACTGCCTGCGTCGAAACACTGGGTGTTGCCGACCTCGATGCACTGCTCGACGAGGCGATCGGAGGTGTAGCGGGTCATGCCCATCAGGCCTCCTACGACAATCGCGCTGATGGCGACATTGCGGATCGTCGCCGTCCGGTGCCGGCGGCGGGCGACGACGAAGACCGGTATCGCCAGTACGAGAAGTAGTGCAAGGTAGACAGCCCAGAGCAGGAGCATCGCTATCATTCTGGTCGACGGGGGCAAACAGCGCGGCGAATACCGTTTCGAGGATGCCTGGGACGGGGCGGCGTCGCGGAAATTTTTGTTCGTAATCCAAGCGAAAGGTTGGCGGCGGCCCGCTCGTGCTCTAGCATTAGCACTCGACCGGTGAGAGTGCTAACGCATCCGCTGCCGCAGCCCTCGCCGTGTCACTCGTGAGTGCCGAGATCAGACATCGAGCCGCTGCCACCGCTTACGAGCGGATGTAGCGGGCCGCCGGTGCTGTCGCGCTCCAACTTCCGTATTCGAAAGTGTCAACGCCCAAAATGGAGCTACTTGCATGAACCTGCAACCACTTGAGGACCGTATCGTCGTCCGGCCCAAGGACGCCGAGGCCACGACGGCCAGCGGTCTCGTCATCCCTGATACCGCCAAGGAAAAGCCCCAGCAGGGCGAGGTCCTGGCTGTCGGATCCGGTCGCCGCGCCGACAACGGCGAGCTCATCCCCATGGATGTGAGCGCCGGCGACACCGTCGTCTACTCGAAGTATGGCGGCACCGAGATCGCCATCGACGGTGAGGATCTCCTCATCCTGTCCGCCCGCGACGTGCTGGCCATCGTCAAGTAACAACCGGTCCGGCGGTCACGTAAGACGCCCCTCTAGACATACGAAGCGAAGTGATTGAAACATGGCAAAAATTCTGAAATTCGACGAAGAGGCCCGACGTGCGCTCGAGGCCGGTGTGAACAAGTTGGCCGATGCGGTCAAGGTCACGCTCGGCCCGAAGGGTCGCAATGTCGTGCTCGAAAAGAAGTTCGGCGCCCCGACCATCACCAACGACGGCGTATCCATCGCCCGTGAGATCGAGCTGGAGGACCCGTTCGAGAACATGGGTGCCCAGCTGGTCAAGGAAGTTGCGACCAAGACCAACGACGTCGCCGGTGACGGCACCACCACGGCCACCGTGCTGGCCCAGGCCATCATCAGGGAAGGCCTTCGCAACGTGGCCGCCGGCGCCAACCCCATGGGTTTGAAGCGAGGCATCGAGGCCGCGGTCGAGGTGGCCGTGGCCGAGATCGCCAAGCAGGCCAAGGAGATCGACACCAAGGACGAGATCGCCCATGTGGCCGCCATCTCCGCTGCCGACAACAGCATCGGTGAGGTGCTGGCCGAGGCGATCGACAAAGTCGGCAAGGACGGTGTCGTCACCATCGAGGAGTCGAACACCTTCGGCCTCGAGCTCGAGTTCACCGAGGGTATGCAGTTCGACAAGGGCTTCATCTCCCCCTACTTCGTGACCGACCCGGAGCGGCAGGAAGCCGTGATCGAGGACCCCTACATCCTGCTCAACCAGGGCAAGATCTCCTCGGTCCAGGACCTTCTTCCCGTGCTCGAGAAGGTGATGCAGTCGGGCAAACAGCTCATCATCATCGCCGAGGACATCGACGGTGAGGCTCTCGCCACCCTGGTGGTCAACAAGATCCGTGGCACCTTCGCCTCGGCCGCCGTCAAGGCCCCTGGCTTCGGTGAACGTCGCAAGGCGATGCTGCAGGACATGGCCATCCTCACGGGCGGCCAGGTCGTGTCGGAGGAGGTCGGTCTCAAGCTCGACGGGGTCTCCCTCGACATGCTCGGCACCGCCCGCAAGGTGATCATCACCAAGGACAACACCACGATCGTTGAAGGCGCCGGTGACAGGGCCGACGTCGACGGTCGCATCAAGCAGATCAAGGCCGAGATCGACAACACCGACTCGGACTGGGATCGCGAGAAGCTGCAGGAGCGCCTGGCCAAGCTGGCCGGTGGTGTGGCTGTGGTCAAGGTCGGCGCCGCCACCGAGGTGGAGCTGAAGGAGAAGAAGCACCGCATCGAGGATGCGCTGTCCGCAACCCGGGCCGCCCTCGAGGAGGGTGTGGTCGCCGGTGGTGGTACCGCGCTGCTGCGGGCCCGTCCGGCCGTCGACGCCCTGCTCACCGAGCTCAGCGGTGACGAGGAGACCGGCGCCCGCTCGGTGTCCCGTGCTCTCGAAGCCCCGACCCGCCTGATCGCCGGCAACGCCGGCATGGAAGGCGCCATCTGGGTCAAGAAGGTCGAGGAGGCCACCGGTACCCGCGGTCTCAATGCCGCCACCGGCGAGATCGAGGACCTCATGGAGGCCGGTGTCGTCGACCCGGCCAAAGTGACCCGGGCCGCTCTTCAGAACGCCGCCTCCATCGCCGCGCTGCTGCTCACCACCGAGTCGCTGGTTGCCGACAAGCCTGAACAGGAGCCGGCCATGCCCGGTGGCATGGACGGCATGGGTGGCATGGGCGGCATGATGTGATCGACTGATCACAGTCGTCCAGATTGAACATGTAAGGGCCGGTCCGCTCGAGCGGGCCGGCCCTTTGTGATGTCGGCTCCGTCCGGTTCTGCGCCCGTCAGGTGACACCCCGTGTCATCCGGTGTCACCTGTGCTGCAAACTTCGGGTTGGGGGCGAGTGTGGACGGGCTCGGACGGCTCGAATAGTGTTGGAGTTGGTTTTCGCGTTTCGGTCCTCTGGAGGTAAACGGTGAAGGTGAGCACGCTGCTGTCGATGAAGGGTCGCGACGTCGTGACCGTTCAACCGTCGGACACGGTTGCGGCGGCGGCCAAAATCCTGGGCGAGAACCGGTTCGGTGTCGTCGTCGTCTCCACCGACGGCGTGACGATCTCGGGGATCGTCTCGGAGCGGGACATCGTCCGGGAACTCGGGGTTCTGGGAGCCGATCTTCTGAACAAGCCGGTCTCGGACATCATGACCCGCACGGTGCGGACGTGCAATGAAGGCGACACCGTCGAGGGGCTCATGGAGGTCATGACCGAGCATCGGATCCGACACCTGCCGGTGACCGACGACGGCAAGCTGGCCGGACTGATCTCCATCGGCGACATCGTCAAGGTTCGAGTTCGGCAGCTCGAACACGAGGCCGATCAGCTCGAGCGTTACATCAGCAACACCTGGTAGCAGTGTCACGCCTGCGGCGTGACCACGAGTTTTGGCCTGCGGCCAAAACATCGGTGTCTGTTCTTTCCGCCGATCCGGTGGCTCCTAGAGCTGGCGTCGGCGGAGCACCCGGCCCGGTCGAGCACCGGTCGGTTTGCCGTTGGCCACGACCGGAACGCCGTTCACGAGGACGTGAACGATCCCGTCCGGGTAATGATTCGGATCGGCGAAGGTTCCCCGGTCGATGATGGCCGCCGGGTCGAACACCACGATGTCGGCGGCCCGGCCGGGACGGATGTAGCCACGGTCGGTCAGCCCGAAGATGTCGGCCGATCGCCCGGTCATGCGAGCCACCGCCTCGGCCATCGGCAGGACACCGAGATCTCGTGCATAGTGACCGAGCACCCTGGCGAAGGTGTTGTAGAGCCGAGGATGCGGTCTGCCGCCGATGGTGGGAAGGCCGTCGGAACCCACGACCGTGCTCGGGTGGGCCAGAACGGTCCGTACGTCGGCTTCGTCCATCATGTGGAGAATGACGGTCGTTCTCGGCGCCAGATCCAGAACCCGACGAGCGGCGTCCGACCCGGGGATTCCGAAATCGCCCGCCAGATCGGTCATCGAACGGCCCTCCCACTCGGGATGACCGTCGCAGCTGGCCACCACCACGGCCCGCCCGGGCAGGGTGGCGCCGTTGAGCGGGTGATCGGTGCCGGAGCGGCCGTCCAAACCATCCTCGACGGCGACGTCCCGGCGATCGTCCACGATCGTGTAGTTGGAGAGCACCGAATCGAGCGTCGTGCTGCCGGCGGTGTACGGGTACTGATCGGCGTGGACCCTTAGCCCGGAGGACTGAGCCACCTCGATCAGGGCCAGCGACTCGGTCACCTTGCCCCAGTTCGCCGATCCGGCGGCCTTGTGGTGGGAGATCTGGACGGCAACGCCGGCTCGACGGCCGATCTCGATGGCCTCGTCGACGGCCTCGAGTAGGTGGTCGCCCTCGTCGCGGATGTGCGACGCGTAGAGGGCACCGGTGCCGGCCATGGTCGAGGCCAGCGCCACCAGTTCGTCGGTCGTGGCGAACTTGCCCGGCTCGTAGACGAGACCCGACGACAGGCCGAGCACTCCCGCTTCGAGCGCTTCGGCGACCACGTCGACCATGCCCGACAACTCGACGTCCGACGGTTGGTGGTCGGGGTCGAGGGCGGCGGGTCCGAGAACGGCGGCCCGGATCGAGCCGTGGCCAGCCAGCACTCCGATGTTGACTCCCGGCGGGTTGTCTTCCAGATAGCTCATGTAGCCGGTGAAGCTGTCGAAGTCGGGAACCGCATGTCCGGGATGAAGACTTGACGCGAACGTCTGCCTCGGGTCGCCGGGGGCGGCGCTGAAGCCGCAGTTGCCGACGATGCACGTGGTGACGCCACCCCGGTTCTTGAAGGCCATGTCGGGATGAACCATGGCGGCGAAGTCGTCGTGGGTGTGGACGTCGATGAAGCCGGGCGCCACGGCCAGCCCGCTCCCGTCGATCATGTGATCGGCGGAACCGGATCCAGGCTCGACGATCCCCTCGATGACCGACCCGGTGAGCACCACATCGCCCCGCCCGACCGGACCCCCCGTCCCGTCGAAGACGACGGCGTCGGTGATCGCCGTTCTGACGCCGTCAACTGTGCCCTCGACAGTGCCGCCGGTCGGGTGATGGCCGGACGTCACCGCAGGGCGGCGATGTTGGCGGCGTAGTGATCGGGCCCTCCACGGAACACCGCGGAGCCGGCCACCAGCACATCGGCGCCGGCGGCCACCAGTTTGGTGGCATTGTCGGGACCGACGCCGCCGTCGACCTCGATGCGGATCGGGCGCTCATCGATCATCGCGCGCAGTTCGGCCACCTTGTCGAGGGCCGAAGGGATGAACGACTGCCCCCCGAAGCCGGGGTTGACCGACATCAGCAGCACCAGGTCGATGCGGTCGAGCACCCAACGGATGGCGTCGAGTGATGTGCCGGGGTTGAGCGACACCCCAACCTGACAACCGAGGTCACGGATGCACTGGAGGGAGCGGTCGAGGTGGGGCCCAGCCTCGGCGTGGATGGTGATGCCGTCGCACCCGGCCTCCGCGAACACCTCGAGATAGGGATCGACCGGCGCGATCATCAGGTGGGCGTCGAAGAACAGTTCGGTATGGGGCCGCATGGCCTTGATCACCGGCGGCCCGAACGTCAGGTTCGGTACGTAGTGGCCGTCCATGACGTCGAGGTGGATCCAATCGGCCCCTGCAGCTTCGATGCGCTGCAGTTCCGTCGACAGGTTGGCGAAGTCCGACGACAACATGGAGGGGGCGATGAGAGGACCGGATGTCACGGTGATCAGTCTACTGGAGGCCGGCCGACCGTCCGAGATGCCGCACCGGCGGTGGAACCCCTCGCCCCTCCCGCGTTGAGCCGTTGGTGGTACCGCAATCGATTGCACGGCCGCCCGGCTGGGGCGTAGAGTCGATCCATGGCCACGGTGGCAGTACTCGACACCACCTATCCGGATCTCGACATCGAACACCGGGTTGTGGACGGCCACGGGATCGACGTGGTCAGGGAGGACGGTGCGTCGCCGGAGGCAATCGCCAGGTGCCGTACCGCCGACGTCATCATCGCCGGATCCCGGGCTCGGTTCGACGCCGAGACGATCTCTCGACTGTCGGCCAAAGCGATCGTCAGGGCGGGAATCGGGGTCGAAACCGTTGACCTGGCCGCCGCCCGAACGGCCGGTGTGATCGTCTGCAACGTGCCCGACTACGGAACCGAAACCGTGGCCCAGCATGCGTTGGCGCTCGCCCTGGCCGGATCGAGACGCCTCATCGAGGCCGATCGTCTGGTGAGGGACCGAGCCTGGGGCTTCCGATCGATCCGGCCGATGCACCTGCCGTCGAGCTCAACGGCCGGGGTTCTCGGTCTGGGACGAATCGGGAAGCGGACCGCCGAGTTGCTGGCCGCCGTCGGCTTCGAGCGGGTGCTCGGCCACGACCCGTTCGTTTCCGGGGCCCCGGACCCCATCGAGCGGGTCGACCTACCGGAGCTCCTCGGGCGGTGCGACATCGTGTCGATCCACATCCCCGGTAGGAGTGACGGCTCCGCGGTGATCGGAGCGGACGAACTGGCACACATGAAACCCGGTTCCGTCCTGGTGAACACGGCCCGCGGGAGCCTCGTCGACAACAGGGCCCTGGCCGACGCACTTCGCCAGGGCCGACCCCGGATTGCCGCCCTCGATGTGTTCGACCCCGAACCGCCTGACCTGGCTGAGTTCGCCGGCATCGAGCACCGCCTGATTCTCACCCCGCATCAGGCGTGGTACACCGAGGAGAGCCAAGCCGAGCTCCGCCGCAAGTCGGCGGAGGAAGCGTTGCGTATCATCAGCGGGCAGGCGCCGCTGAACCCCGTCACCGTCCCCGACCCGTTCACGCCACCGGCGGCCTGACCAGGAGTCCCCATGAATCCGTATTCGATTGCAGATCTGACATCGCCCGAGGTGGCCGAGCTGGTGGAACGAACCCGGACCGCCGTCATTCCGTTCGGGAGCATCGAACAGCACGGACCGCACCTGCCCAACGGCACCGACAGTATCGCCGCCCAGCTGCTGGCGGCCGCGGTGGCCGAGCACCTTCCGGGGATGTATGTGCCGTTCGGGCCCTACGGGGTCACCCCGATCCACGCCGGCCACCCCGGCACCATCAACCTGCGACGCGCCACTTTTGAGGCCCTGCTCACCGACATCTGCGAGGACCTGGTGGCGATGGGGGTCAGGCGACTCGTGTTCGTCAACTGGCACGAGGGGAACATCGCCTCGATGGACGGCGTGGCCGCCGACATGCAGGATCGACACCCCGGTGTGTACGTCGTGACCGCTCACGCCTGCTACACCGCCCAGCGACTCTATGCCGACGACGGGGGCGAACTGACCCACGGCGGGGGCATCGAGGTCCTGGCCGTCATGGCTCATGACCCGGAGCTGGTGAAGGTGGATCGGGCGGGCGAGGCCACCCGACCCGATCCGGCCGTCGCGCTCGACGAAATGCGGCGGGGGAGGGAGGTTTACGGCTACATCACCGATGTGACCGAGATCGACGCCGAGGGTTGGTACGGGAATCCCGGCTGGGCATCCGCCGACCGTGCCGCCGACTTCGCGGCCACGGTGGGAGCGGAAGTCGCCAAACAGGTGACGGCGATCTTCGGGATGCGCCTGCCATGACGGTCGTTCACCGTGCGACGTTTCACTTCGCCGATCTGCCGGGACGGCGGTCGGCCGATCCGTTCGTGGGGGTCGACAGCACGTCGAGTGTCCGCGTCGTGACCCTCGGATTCGATCCGGCCCGAACCGCTCACCGTCATCCCCACTCCGAGGAGGTGATCGCCGTGGTAACCGGGCGCGGCCACGTCTGGCTCGAAGGTGAGCGGCTCCCGGTCGGGCCGGGCGACGTCGTCCACGTGCCCCGGGGGTTCGCACACGCGACCGTGCCGGACCGGGATTCGGCGATGGAGTTGCTTTGTTTCTTCCCCCATCCCGATCTGGCGGACAACATGATCGAAACCGACATCCTCGTCGCCCCCGTTGGCACCGGCGAGCACGGCGACGGCCCGGTCGACGAAGGAGCTCCATGACCGACCGGATCAGACTGGCCTCGGTCGGCCTCGGCCGGTGGGCCGCGGTGCTGGCTCGGGCGATGGGCCGCAGCGACACCCTCGAGATCCACTCGTGCTACTCCCGCTCCGAGTCGAACCGACGCGAGTTCATGGAGACGTTCGGCGTTGCCAAGTCCGCATCGTCCTACGAGGAGCTGCTGGCCGATCCCGACGTGGAAGGAGTGGTGCTGACCACCCCGAACGACACCCACCGCGATCTGGTCATCCGGAGTTTGGAGGCAGGCAAAGCCGTCTACACCGACAAGCCGATCGCCCAGACCTTGTCCGATGCGCTCGCCATCAAGGCGGCGGTGGAACGCACGGGCGGCGTCTTCGCCGTCGGGCACAGTGCTCGCCGACTGTCGGGATGTCGGACAATGAAACAATGGATCGACGACGGAACCCTGGGCGACGTGTCACTCGTCGAAGCCAACTTCTCGAACGAACGGGGCTTGGAGCTGACACCGCAGACGTGGCGGTGGTACCTGTCCAAAACCCCCGGTGGCCCGCTGATCCAGCTCGGCGTCCACCACGCCGACAACCTGCAGTACCTGATGGGCCCGGTCAAGGCCGTGAGCGCCCATCAGCGGAGGCTCTACACCGAGTCCGAGGTGCCCGACGCCACCATGGCCATCCTCGAGTTCGAGTCGGGAGCGCTCGGCTATCTGGGATGCGGCTGGGCCTCGCCCGGGATCTATCAGATCCGGCTGCAGGGAACAAAGCAGAACCTGGTGTACGATCTCGACTTCACCCACTGGGACGAGTCCCACGAGGCTGATCGGTGGTCGAGCCTCGTCTCCCAGGCCTACGGTGAACAGGAACGGTCGCCGGTCGAGCTTGCACCGACCGACATGTTTCGGGAGCAACTGGAGGAGTTCGGCTTCGCCGCCCGGGGCCAGGCCACCGTCGAGGTCGACGTCGACGCCGGCATCCGGGCCTTGTCCATCGTGCACGCCGCGATCGCCTCCAACGAGGCGGGCGGTCGGGCGATCGAGGTGTCCGACTTCGTGTCCGGGGAACGAGGACACCAGGACCGATAGGAAGTCGGCAGCCTAGTCGGGCAGCTCGTCGAGCAGGCAGGCCACTTGGCGACGCTCGCCGCGATCCTCCAGCACCACCTCCGGTACCTCCCGAAACCGGATCGAGACCGTGGTTTCCCTGGTCGAGAGCGATTCGACCGCCTCGATCATCGCCCCCGGAACCGTGGCGGCCCCCGGATCGGTCAGCGCCTCGGCCAGACGTTCCGCCGATGCCGCATCGTCGAAGGTCAGATCGGCGTCGAAGGCTGATCGGCGGGTGACGCCGGACAGCTGGTCGAACATCTGCGGGACGTCCTCGAGGCGACCGATCACGTCGTCGATCTCCCAGCCACACCGAACGGTGGACACGTCGCAGCGGGTGTGGAAGCGGCACCCCGACGGCGGTCGGGCGGGGTCGGGCACGTTACCCTCAAGGCCGGGCAGGAAGGTCTGATCCGTGTCGCCGATCAGCTCCGGGCTCGATCGAAGCAGGGCCCGGGTGTAGGGGTGTTGCGGCTCGGCGAAGAGCGGTTCGGTGGGCCCGGCCTCGGCCACCCGACCGAGATACATCACCACGACCTTCTCGGCCATGTGCCGCACCACCGAGAGGTCATGGGTGATGAACAGGTAGGTCAGACCACGTTCGGCCTGCAGCCAGTGGAGGAGGTTGAGAATCTGCGCCTGGACCGAGACGTCGAGCGCGCTGGTCGGTTCGTCGAGGACGATCATCTCCGGGTCGAGGGCCAGGGCTCGGGCAATCGAGATTCGCTGGCGTTGCCCGCCGGAGAACTGATGGGGGTACCGGTACAGGTGCTGGCGGCCGAGGCCGACCTGTTCGAGGAGCTCCACCACCCGCTCGGTCAGCTCGCCCCCGGAGGCCTCCTTGTGGACCTTGAGCGGCCGACCGACGATGTCTCGAACCAGATGGCGCGGATTGAGCGACGAGAACGAGTCCTGGAACACCATCTGACAGTTCCGTCGGAATCGGCGGGCCGGATCGCCCTTCAACTGGTGGATCGGCACCGTCTGCGACGAATCGGACGAATGGGCATCGAAATCGACGAACACGCCGCCTGACGTTGGCGCCTCCAACCCCGCCACCAGCCGACCCAGCGTGGTCTTCCCACACCCCGACTCACCGACCAGGCCCAGAGTTGTGCCACGGGTGAGATCGAAGCCCACGCCGTCGACGGCCCTGACGTGGCCGGTGACGCGCTGCATCACCCCCTCACGAATGGGAAAGTACTTGGTGACATCCCGGACGGACATGAGCACATCGTCGGTCGAGTCGGTTCCGGTTCGCAGCACCCCGACCCCACCGGCTCGGGAGCCCGTGGCCGCCGGTGTGTCGGCCCTCCGTACGGTCACGACGCCGTCCGATCGTCGGTCGCCCGAGCCGGAGCGGGCGACGGGGAAGCCGCCGCCGGTGCAGGGTCGGCCACCGTGGGCGGCGTCTGGTCCGAGCCCGTGATGGGCGCGTAGGCGAAGCAGCTGACCGCATGGCCGACGTCGACGTCGACCAGGTTCGGTTCGGCGGACAGGCACATCTCGGTGCTGTGCCGACAGCGGTCGGCAAAACGGCACCCGGGCTCGGGATCGATGAGCTCGGGGACGGTACCTTCGATGGCTTCCAGCTCGCCGGCGCGGCTGGCCAGCGATGGAATCGCGGCCAGCAGCCCGCGGGTGTACGGGTGTTTCGGGCGGGCGAAGAGCTGGTCGGCCGGCCCGATCTCCACGATGCGCCCTGCGTACATGACGGCGATCCGATCGCAGACGCGACGGACCAGCGACAGATCGTGGCTGATGTAGAGGACCGACGTGTTGTGGCGCCGTTGCAGCTGGGAGATGAGCTCGATGATCCGGGCCTGTACGGTCACGTCGAGCGCGGTTGTCGGCTCATCGGCGATCAGAACGTCGGGATTGCAGGCCAGCGCCTGGGCGATCATCACCCGCTGCTTCATACCGCCCGAGAGTTCATGGGGGTAGCGGTCGAGAATGTTGGCCGGGTTCGGGATCTGCGTGTCGGCCAGTGCCTCCATGATCAGGCGGTCGGCCGAGGCCCGCAGGCGATTCCGACGGTTGCGCAGAGGGGGGAGGGCCAGCAGCAGCCGCTCGATGATTCCGGACTTCAGCCGGGCCGCCCGCCTGATCAGTGATGCCCCGAGGCCGGTGTCGTCGGCTCCGAAGCCGGCGCCTTCCAGTACATCGGCCGATCGGTGAATGAGGAAGACCTCGCCCAGCTGATCTCTGACGGTCAAGGCCGGGTTCAACGCCTTGCCGGGATCCTGGAAGATCATGGCGATGTGGTTGCCTCGGATGTCGCCCATGGCCTCACTGTCGAGGGTGAGGAGATCGACGACGCCGCCGCCGTTGCGGTGGCGGTAATCGATCGTGCCCTGAGGGGGCAGAGCCGGCGGTGACGGGACCAGCCCGAGAAACGAGCGTGCCGTCACGCTCTTGCCGCAGCCGGTCTCGCCCACCAGCCCGAGCGTCTCACCCTCGAGCAGTTCGAAGTTGACGCCGTCGACCGCCTCGACCACCCCGGCCTTGACCTGGAAATGAACCCGGAGGTTGTTGACGGCGACAACGGGCTTGGGGTCGGTTCTCGGTTCGCCCGCCGCCACGTCGACGGACGACGACGCTGTCACCTCGACTTCTCCGTCCTCGGATCGAGAACGTCGCGCATCCCGTCGCCCACCAGGTTGAATCCGAGGGCCCAGAGGAAGACCATGAGGCCGGGGAACGTCGAAGCCCACCAGCGACCCGAGGAGATACCGGCCTGACCCTCGGCCACCAGAACGCCCCACTCCGCCAGTCCGGCTTCGGCCAATCCGATGAAACTGAGGGTGGCGCCGACGAGCACGATGTTGCCCATGTCCATGGTGGCCTGCACGACGACCGGTGTGATCGCGTTGGGGAGCACGTCCTTGGCGAAGATGCGGAGCCGTGTATCGCCGATGACCCGGGCCGCGTCGACGTAGTCGTTACGTTTGACGGTGATCACCTGACCGCGCATGATGCGGGCGTACTTCACCCAGAACACCACGGCCAGCGCGAGGATGATGTTGCGGAACGCCGGTCCGAGCACCGCGGCGATGGCGAGGGCGAAGATCAACTCGGGAATGGAGAGGAACACATCGACGATCCGCATGAGGATCTCGTCGACCCGGCCCCCCAGGAACCCGGCCACGCTTCCGACGATGACCCCGACGGTCACGGTGATCGACACCACGAGGATGGACAGACGCAGCGAGGTTCGGGAGCCCCACACCACACCGTAGAAGACGTCTCCGCCGGTGTTGGTGGTGCCCAGGAGGTGGTCCGGTGATCCCGGTGGCACGGCGATCGCCCCCCAGTCGCGTGGCATCTGAGCGGGGTCGGGGGTGTTCGGTTCGGTGATGATCGGAGCCAGGAGGGCCATGGCCAGCAGGGCCAGCACCAGGATCAACCCGGCCATCGTGGTGGGATTCGACAGGATGCTGCGGGCCAGTTCCATGGTTCGGCGGACCCTGACCCTGGCCGCGCTGTCGTACAGCGTCGAACCGTCCAAGGCGTCGGCGGCGCCCACGACGCTAGTCACCGAGAATCACCCGCCGGTCCAGGTAGGCGTACAGCACGTCCACCGCGAGGTTGACCACCAGGAACAGCACGCTGGTGAACAGCACGTAGGCCATGATCGTGGCCTGATCCCCGCGGAGCACCGAATCGGCCATCCACCGGCCCAGCCCGGGCCAGCGGAAGATGATCTCGGCCACGACGGTGCCCTGGAGGAGGAAGCCGAACGACAGGCCGATCACGGTCACCGTCGGCATCAGAGCGTTGCGGCGGGCGTGACGGCGCAGCACCAGGCGTTCCGGTAGGCCCTTGGCCCGGGCCGCGTCGACGTAGTCCTCCTGGAGCTGCTCCACCAGCGACGACCGCATCATACGGGCGATGATCGCGGTCGCTCCGTAGCCGAGCGTGACGGCCGGGAGGATCAGATGCCAGATGGCGTCACCGAAGGCCCGAAGGTTGCCGGCCAGCACTGCGTCGACGGTGTACAGGTTCGTCGGGTGCGAGATTGACGCGAAGATGTCCGGATCGCTGCGGCCGATCGGAAACCACCCGAGATTGACCCAGAACACGATCAGCATGACGATGGCGAACCAGAAAAGCGGCATGGCCGCCCCACTGATGGCGACGATGCGGGTCAGATGATCGGGTAGCCGGTTTCGTCTGGCCCCGGCGTAGGTGCCGAGGGCGATGCCGAGGCTGATGGCAACGGCCGCGGCCGCAAACGCCAACTCGATGGTCGCCGCCAACTTGGAGGGAAAGACCGAGGTGACCGGCGCCGCGGAGACACCGGACCACCCGAGATCGCCCTGAAGAACCCCCGACGCCCAGTAGAAGTACTGGACAGGAACCGGCTCGTCGAGGTGGTACCGCTCCTCGATGGCGGTCACCTCCTCCGGCGTCATCTCATGCGACAGGTAGATGGCGACCGGTGACCCCCCGATCCGGGTCAGGGCGAACACCACGATGGAGACGCCGATCACCAGAAAGGGGAGTATCAGTAGCCGTCGTATGAGGTACTGCCGGATCTGCATGGTGGAGGTCTATTTGTCCATGAACTGGAACTTGAGGCTGGGCCGGGGCCACAACGGGTTGGACCCCCAGCCTTTCAGATCGCTCCGGTAGGCGGCAACAACACCTTCCTGGCCGGCGATTAACCACATCGGATCGTCGTACAGGATCGTCTGCAGTTCGCTGTAGAGGGCGGCCCGGGCATCGCGATCGAGTTCGACCTCGGCGTCGTCGATCAGCTGAGCGACCCGGTCGGGATCGGTGTAGCCGTTGGCGAAGCCGTGCACCGTGCCCCACTCGCCGTCGGGATGCTGGTACGACGACACATAGCCGTGAGGGTCGGCGAACGGGTCGGCGTTCTTGACCCACATGGCGTACTCGATCGGGTCCTGGGCGTGGGCGTCGTCGAATTGGGCCTCGGCCACGGCCAGGACACGTATCTCGATGTTGCAGGGCAACGACTCCAGCGAGTCCTTCATCAC
>Ga0224512_10001646_pt1 | contig 21255 bp, 19 predicted proteins | sample SF_May12_sed_USG_4_FD_169103 | JGI IMG/M metagenome (GOLD analysis project Ga0224512, IMG submission 169103) | Sediment microbial communities from San Francisco Bay, California, United States - SF_May12_sed_USGS_13 | ecosystem: Environmental > Aquatic > Marine > Sediment | place: USA... | reverse complement strand
GTGCCGACCATCACGCTGCCGATCCACCGGACGGATGATGGCCTGCCGGTGGGGATCCAGCTGGTCGGCCGGCCGCGGGAGGACGCGGGCCTCTTGGCGGTGGCGCGCTGGACCCTGGCGCGGCTCAAGGGGAGCGACCCATGAAGCTCGAAAACGCCTTCGAGGTGCCGCTGCCCCCCGATGAGGCCTGGGCAGTGCTCCGCGATATCGAGCGTATCGCCCCCTGCATGCCGGGCGCCGCGATCACCGAGGTTCTGGGGCCCGACGAATACAAGGGCACGGTGGCGCTGCGCCTCGGCCCGGTGGGGTTGAGCTTCGCCGGCAAGGCCGCGTTCATCGAGCTGGACGATGCCGGCCGCTGCGCCCGGGTCAAGGCGCAAGGGGCCGATACCAAGGGCCGGGGCGGTGCCGTGGCCGAGGTCACCTTCCGGGTGGTTCCGGCGCAGGCGGGCGCCCGGGTGGAGATCGAGACCGATTTGAATCTGTCCGGATCCATCGCCCAGTACGGGCGGGGGCCCGGCATCATCCAGGCGACGGCGGAACAGCTGATCGGCGAATTCGCCGAAAACCTGCGGGCCCAGATCGCTCAGTCCGGCGGCGCTTCCGGCGCCGCCGACGCAGCGCCGGCGGCAGGGGACGGTCCCGGCCCCGGCGATGAGGCAACGGCGGCGGGCCGGGTCAAGGCCGAGGTGAAACCGATCGCCGGTTTCGCTCTGATGTTCCGTGTGATCCGGACCTTACTCAAACGCCTGTTCGGGGGCGGGCGATGAGGCGGACCGGAACGGCAAATCACAAAGGGAGAGGATTATGAAGCTAGTCAGTTTCCGCCACGGCGGCCGCGAGGGGTTCGGCGTGCTCAAGGGCGAACGGGTCATCGACCTGACGGCGGCGTTCTTCTTTGAAACGCGATACGCCAACCTGCGCGAGGTGCTGGCCGCCGGCGCCGTAGATGAGCTCAGGTCCGCCGCCGAAGGGTCGGAGCCGGATCTGGGGCTGTCGGACATCGACCTGCTGCTGCCGATCCCGAGTCCGGGCAAGATCATCCTGGTGGGCCAGAACTATTACGCCGATGCCGAGGCCAAGGCGGCCGGCGCGCGGCCGGATCACCCCAACATCTTCGGGCGCAATGTCGATTCCTTCGTTCCCGACGGCGCGGCCCTGATCAAGCCGAAGCTGTCCGATCAGTTCGATTACGAGGGCGAGCTCGGCGTCGTCATCGGCCGCCGGGGCCGGCATATCGCCGAAGCCGACGCGCTCGATTACGTGGCGGGCTATACCTGCATCAATGACGGCTCGGTGCGCGATTGGCAGGCGATGGGGTCCCAGAACTATCCCGGCAAGAACTTCCACCATTCCGGCGCCATCGGCCCCGCCCTGGTCACCGCCGACGAAATCCCCGATCCGGCGGCGCTCGAGATCACCACCAGGGTCAATGGCGAGGTCCGCCAGCAGGGCGGCACCGACCTGCTGGTGTTTCCGATCCCGTTCCTGATCGCCTACGTTTCGCAATTCGCCCAGCTTGAACCCGGCGACATCATCTCCACCGGCAGCCCGAAACTGACCGCCGCAGACATGGATCCGCCGGCCTGGCTCAAGCCCGGGGACCGGCTGCAGGTCGAAATCTCCGGCATTGGCACCCTCAGGAATCCGGTGGAGGCCGAATAGGCAGCGCTTCAAGGCGGCGCCCGGCGCGCCGTTCAAGCCCTTCGTCGTCTAGGGATCGCGTCGGGCCGGCGGGCCCGCGCGCCCGGGGCCGGCAAGATCACCGCGAATCCGGGTTCGCCCATTGCCATCATTCGGTATTTCGGATATATACGAACGATGAAAGAGGACGATGCCGTTGCCGCCTTCGCGGCCCTCGCCCATCCTCATCGGCTGAGCGTGTTTCGCATCCTGGTGAAAGTGGCGCCGGAGGCGCTTCCGGCGGGAAAGATCGCGGCGATGATCGGCGCGCCGCCCTCGACCCTATCCACCCATCTGGCGCAGTTGCAGCGTTCGGGCTTGATCCGCTCGACACGGGAACGCCAGCGCATCCTGTACAGCTTCGATGACGCGGGAACCCGGCAATTGGTCGCCTTCCTGGTGGACGACTGCTGTGGGGGCCAGCCGGAAATCTGCGGCTATGGCCGTGTCGCCGCCGACGCAGCCGATGCCGTGGGCCCATGACACAAGGGGAGGATTTCATGACCGCCCGACGGCCCTACAACGTCCTGTTCGTTTGCACGGGAAACTCCGCGCGCAGCATCATGGCGGAATGCATCATCAATCGGGAAGGCATGGGAAATTTTAAGGGGTTCAGCGCCGGCAGCCACCCGCGCGAGGAGGTTCATCCCATGGCCATCGACCTCCTGAAGAGCAACAATTACAAGGTCGAAGACCTCGCGCCCAAGGATTGGGAATCGTTTACCAAGCCGGGCGCGCCGGAACTCGATTTCGTGTTCACCATGTGCGATTCCGCGGCCAATGAGGTTTGCCCGGTCTTTCCCGGCCAGCCGATCAGCGCTCACTGGGGAATGCCCGATCCCGCGTCGGTGCAAGGGACCGAGGCGGAGCGCCGCTTCGCCTTCGCCGACACCTTCCGCATGATCACGCAGCGGGTCGGCATCTTCGTCAACCTGCCCCTCCGATCCCTCGACCGGCTGAGCCTGCAAAAGCGCATGGATGAGATCGGCCGCGGCGAGGGCGCGGACGCGTCGGCGGAAGCGCCCTGAGGCGGGGGATCGCCGAAGGCGCAGCCATCAACTAGAACGGAGGCGGGGGAGATGGAGGAAAACGGACTATCGCGGCGGTTGGCGGCCGAATTCGGCGGCACCGCTGTTCTGCTCGCGGCGGTGGTCGGCTCGGGGATCATGGCGGAGCGCCTGGCGGGGGGGAATGTCGCGGTCGCGCTGCTCGGCAATACCATACCGACCGGCGCGATCCTCGTGGTCCTGATTACCGCGCTCGGGCCGGTGTCGGGGGCGCATTTCAATCCCGCGGTCACCCTGGCCTTCCTCATCCGCCGCGAAATCGCGGTCTCCAAGGCTGCCCTCTACCTGGTGTTCCAGGTCGCGGGCGCGGTGTCCGGCACCCTGCTGGCACACGGCATGTTCGAGGAAGCGCTGTGGCAGGCCTCCGCCCATGTCCGCACCGGACCCGCCCAGTGGCTTTCGGAGGCCGTCGCCACCTTCGGTCTCGTGGGCGCCATTTTCGCGGCCTTGCGATGGCGGCCCGATGGGGTCGCCTGGATGGTGGGGCTCTATATCACCGCGGCCTATTGGTTCACCGCGTCCACCAGCTTCGCCAACCCGGCGGTGACCATCGCCCGGGCCTTGACCGACACCTTCTCGGGCATCCGTCCGGCCGATGCTCCGGCCTTCATCGTCGCCCAATGCCTGGGTGCCGTTTTGGCGACCCTGGCGGTGGGCTGGTTGCTGCATCCGAAGGGCTATCCCGAAGCCGGCGCGGGCCGCCAGAAAGCGGCCGCCGCGTCCGATTGACGCCGCCGCGTCCTTGCGGGCGCCGGGCGCCGGGCACCGGGACGCAGGGACGCCACTGGGCGAGGCGCGGGCGCTGGATCAGGCCGGCATCCTACAGGACCCGCAGGTGATAGGTGACGGCGGGGGCGCTCGGATCCGCGCGTTTCGGTTCTCAGCGATCTGAAGCCTGCGGCAGGCCATGCCGAGCGGCACCAAACGCCGAGGAAAATATTAATCAATACAAAATATTACTATATGCATAGTAAGCCTTCCCGATCGGGGTCGATCGGGAAGGCCTGTTTGCGATCCGAAGGAAGCCCGAGCCCCTGAGGTCGAGGGTTCCCATTGCTAGTTGGCAGAACTGGGGATATGACCGGAAACCCGAAAAAGGAATCTCCGCAGCGGGATGGTTCCCGCCGAGGGGCAGGGGCGGACAAGGAAGTGACGTCGGTCCTGGGTATGCGCGGTACGGTATTCGAGAGACGGGCGGGGGTAAATCCCACCGATATCTCCGACGCGCCGTTCCGCCAGCTCGTCGAAATCGCGCCGGACGCGATATTGGCGACCGATCGCCAGGGGCGGATCTGTCTCTTCAATCGCGGTGCGGAGATCACCTTCGGATACGATGCAAAGGCGGTGCTCGGCAAATCCCTGGAGATCCTCCTGCCCGGCCGCTTCAGGAAGGGCCATGAAAGGCATTTCGCGGCTTTCGCGCGGTCAACCGATTCCAGCCGAATGATGGGTGAGCGCGCGGAAATCGTCGGCTTGAGAAAGGACGGCACCGAGTTTCCGGCACGGGCCTCGGTCACGAAATTCAATCTGGGCGAGGAGCCCATTTTTTCGGTCATTCTGCAGGATATCACCGAACAAAAGCATTTCGAGGAGACGCTGGAACACCAGTATTGCGAGCTCCGGGATACCAAGGAGCGACTCGAGAGGCAGGTGGTTGATTCCATTCAACTGGCAGAGGATTTGGCTAGGGCCCGGGACAGGGCCGAAGAAAGCGAGAGGCGCTATCGAACCCTGGCCGAATCCAGCCCCGTCGGCATCTGGCAGGTGGCGCCGGACGGGCGTTGCCTCTATGCCAACCCCCCTATGGCCGTGCTCCTTGGGACGGAATCTGTCCAAGAAATACACGGGACGTCCTTCATGTCGTATTTCGCGGCCGGATCCGCCGGTTCGCTGCGGGGAGCCTTTGCCGCCTGGGTAAGGGGAAGGAGCGCACGGTGCGAGGCTCGGCTGGTCGGGACAGGAGATGGCGGCGGCCGCGATGTCGAGATATCCGGGGCACCCGTGATTTCGGCCTCTGGCGAGCTGCTCAGCATCCTGATGACAGTGGTCGATATCACCGAGCGGAAAGAAGCCGAGGATACCATCTGGCGAATGGCACATCACGACCCGCTGACGCAACTGCCCAACCGTCAGCTTTTCCGCCAGCGATTGGAGGAGGCAATTCGGAACGCCGATCGCTCGGGGCGCATGGTCGCCCTGATGTTTCTTGATCTCGACAAGTTCAAGGGGGTCAACGACAACTATGGCCATCCGGTCGGTGATCAACTCCTATGTGCAGTAGCGGATCAACTCCTCGACATCGTTCGAGAAACGGATACCGTTGCCCGACTGGGCGGCGACGAGTTTGCGATCATCCTCACAAACCTGGAGCACGTGGTTCCCGTCGATACTCTGGCCAATCGCATCGTCGGCCAGATCTCCCAGCCGCAGGTCGTTGATGGTTGCCTGCTAACTGTCGGAACCAGCATCGGGATCAGTTTCTGCCCCCTAGATGACACAGACCCGGACGAGCTCATTCGAAAGGCCGACCTCGCCCTCTACAGAGCGAAGGCGGAGGGCCGCGGCCGCTATCATATTTATGACGATGTCCTCCACAATAAGGTCACAACTCAAGTTTCCCTCGAGAACGAACTTCGCCTGGCCTTGGTGCGCGGGGAATTCCTGCTGCACTATCAGCCGCAGATCCGCATCTCGGACGGCGAGGTGGTCGGGTTGGAGGCCCTTATCCGCTGGGACCACCCGGTGCGGGGATTGATCCCTCCGAGCGAATGGATCCCCATTGCTGAAGCGGGCGGCCTCATCATTCCCATCGGCGATTGGGTGTTGCAGGCGGCATGTTCGCAGAACAAGGCCTGGCAGGAGGCCGGACTGCCGTTTTTCCAGATTGCCGTCAACATATCGGCCGCTCAATTCCGGAGCGGCGCTTTCGTCACTTCCGTCGAATTCGCGCTCAAGGAATCGAAGCTGGACCCGCAGTGGTTGGAGTTGGAGATCACCGAAAGCATGATGATCGACGGCGTAGAGCAGACCATCGAAAAACTACGGCGACTTCATGACACCGGCATAGAAATCGCCATCGACGATTTCGGCACCGGCTATTCCTCTCTCGGCTATCTCAAGCGCTTCCCTATCCAAAGACTGAAGATCGACCAGTCTTTCGTGAAAAATATCCTGATCGACGCCAATGATGATGCCATCGTCGACGCGATCATCCGGATGGGACACAGCCTCGATTTGGCGGTTATCGCCGAGGGGGTGGAGACCAGGGAACAGCTTGCTTCCCTGAGCGCAAAGAAATGCGACGAAGCGCAGGGGTACTATGTCAGTCGCCCCCTGTCGGCCGAGGATCTCGCTGAGTGGATTGGCTCCGACGCCGGGGCTGATTCCGTCGCAAGAACGGCATCCTGAGGCCGTTGGAGATCATTCCTCTCCGATTCTGCCGGCGTGGAAGGCAGTGAGGCGGAGCGCGACCGCACGCCTTGATCGCCCGGGGGGCGAAGGCGGCGGTGGTCAGGATGGCGGCGATGCCGCCGGTTCAGGCAGGCTGAACCATTTTCGCTTGGGCGGGATCATGGGACGGAATCGGATCCGCGCTCCTGCGCCCCTTAGCGCCGTTTCCTGGGCTTGCGCGTGCCGCCGTGACCCGCGATCCACGCCGCCGCGCCCTTGAGGGCACCGGGCACCAGGGCGCAGGGACGCCATTGGGCGAGACGCGTGCGCTGGATCAGGCCGGCCTCCTCCAGCACCCGCAGGTGATAGGTGACGGCGGGGGCGCTCAGGTCGAAGGGACGGGCCAGGTCCTGGACGGAGGCGGCGCCGCCGGCCAGGCGGTCGAGGATGGCGCGGCGGGTGGGGTCGGCGAGGGCGGCGAATACCGGGCTCAGGTCATCGGTTTCCATGATCGGGGCGGCTCCTTTTGCAACGCTGCAAGAGCCTTATTTAACCATCTTTCTAATTAAGGATATATTTAAACAAGGCCGTTGCGCGCCGGTGACGACGCCCCGGGGCAATCCAAGAAAGGCAAGCCGGACCCGGCGGCCGGGCCGAACCTCCTGGGTTCGGTCCCCCGCCACCGCCGGACCGGCCGCCTTCCTTCGCTTTGCCGGTTGGGTCTATTTCTTCTTCTTTTTGTCCTTGGATACGGCCGGCGGCCACAGGGTCGCGGCGACGGCCACCACGTCCTTGGACGCCGCGTAGGCTTTCTTGAGCGCCGCTTCGACCGCCGCCCCGGTCATCGGGTCGGGCGTGATGCGCATGCGTTTGGCGTCGGCCAGGAACTTGGGATCCTTCATGGTGTCGTCGAACGCCTTGCGCAGCGCGGTGACAAGATATTTCGGGACCTTGGGCGGGAACAGGTAGGGCCGGCCCACGTCGTTGCGGACGCTCAGGAGCTCCAGCGCCTGCATCTGCTTGGGGTCCTTCACGAAGCTCGAGACCAGCGGCACATCGGGCAATTCCTTGATGCGCTTCGGCGCGTCCTGGATCAGGAACCGGATCTGCTTCTTCTTCAACCAATCGGGATTGGCCGCGGCATAGGTGTCGTAGGAGAAGCCGCAAATGCCATCGACCTCGCCGCGCTCCACCGCGAGCCGCGTGCCCATGGTCGTGTAGCCATGGATCACCTTGAACTTGGTGCCGAGAAGGGTGTTCAGCATCTTCGGCATCTTCGCCGAGTTCCCCGACAGCCCGGTCGTCGATACCTTGACCTCGGTCTTCTTGGCGTCGTCGATCGTCTGGATCTTGGACGTGTGCCACACCATGCAGGTGTTGTACTGGTTGGTGATGGAGCCGATCCATTCGAACTGGGTGGGATCGAACTTGGCCTTGACGTTGCCGAGCAGCGGTTCGGTCAGGTTGGTGTTGTAGGTCATGCCCATGATCGTGCCGTCGCGCGCCGCCACGTTGTAGAGGTAGTTGGTGCCGCGAATGCCGCTGGCGCCCGGCATGTTCTGGTTGATCATGCGCGGGGTGCCCGGGATATGCCGGTTGAGGTGGCGGGACAGGAACCGTGAATAGGTGTCGTAGCCGCCGCCGGCGCCGGAGACGATGATCATGGTCAGCTTCTTGCCCTGGTAAAAGTCCTTGGCGGACTGGGCGTTCGCCGGCTGTGGCGCCGCCAGGGCGGCGCCGGCAAGAACGGCCGCGGCGAGCGTAGCCGAGTTGGGCCCAAAATGTCGTGAGATTCGGTTCATCCTTTGCTCCCTTCGATGTGCCCCTATGGGCGTTTGGTGTCGCTTCTTGGGATCTATGATTTCACGAAAATCGGCCAACCCGCTAGCGATTGTTTTGGGGCCTGCTCCTGTGACAGCCTCATCCTTCGACAGGCTCAGGATGAGGAGACGTTCAGGATAGGGAGGGCATAGGACGACGGGCTCAGGTTGGCGACCGAGCTCCGGCACCTCGTCCCGCGCCTGTCGAAGGACGACGGGCGCGCCTCATGGATCGGCGTGGGGCGGGGTGCGGGGCGACCGCCCCCCTACATCCTGAATTCGTCGCCGCGCTTGCGGCCCTGGGAGACGTCGATGAACAGTTCGTCCAGCGGGATCTCGCGTTTGATCATGCCCTGTTCATGGGAATAGCCCACCAGGATCTTGAGCTGGTTCTCGTTCTTTTCCGTCATGCCGTATTCCCACGGATCGGGGCCCAGCACCTCTTCCTGCTCTTCCCAGGCTTCGCGGTACCAAGCCAGCGGCACGATGCGCGGGTTGACCATGCGCTTCATGGCCAGGCTCTTCGCCTCATTGAAGGCGTGATAGAGGTTGATCGGCACCCAGGGGTGTTGGTCGACGATCTCCTGGCGGATGCCCATGACGTGCATGATGGGGAAGATCTGGGTGCGCTTGTAGAACGCCATCTCTTCCTCCTTGAAATTGGGAAACAGCCGCCCGACCCGCGGGTCGCCCTCCACCAGGGGATGGATCAGATCGGGATGCAGCACGGCGTCCAACTCGCCCTCGGCCAGCATCGCCTCGACCGACTGGTCGTTGGCCAGTTTGGTGATCTTTAGATCGGGCGGCGGGTTGAACTCGATGCTTTCGTCGAGCTCGGTAAACCACTCCATGGACCGGTGCGGCACGCCGTATTCGTGCTCCAGGATGCCGCGCATCCAGAGCTGGGCGCTCGATTGGTACTGCTTGGTGCCCATCTTGCAGCCGATCAGGTCGGTCGGCTTTTCGATGCCCTTGGTGGTGTTGATGAACATGAAGCCGTGGCGGAAGCGCCGGTGCAGGAAGACGGGGATGCCGGCGAACGGCATGCCCTGGTCGCGCGCCACCAGGTAGGACGAACACGATACCTCGCCGACGTCGAAATCGCCGTTGCGCAGGAAGCGCCAGTGCCGGGTGGTCGAATCCATGTCGGTAAGTACCGTCAGCTCGATGCCGTCGGGCTGCACGGTGCCTTCCTTGAGCGCGCGGACGATCTCGTAATCGCCGATGGCGCAGGACAGTTGAAGTTTCTTGGCCATGAGCGGCGTTTCTCCTCCGGTCAGTTCTGTTGCGCGGCGCGCAGGATGGTGCGCAGCCGCTGCGGCGTGATGGGCAGCCGGGCGACGGCGCCGGGAATGCCGATGGCGTCGTTCACGGCCCCGGCGATGGCGGCGCCGACGCCGTTGATGCCGCCCTCGCCGGCGCTCTTCATGCCGAGCGGGTTGAGCGGGCTCGGCGCGTCCTCGGTGATCAGGCATTCGATCGCCGGCGCGTCGCCCATGGTCGGCAGCAGGTAATCGGCGAAGGTGACGGCGAGCGGCTGGCCGTCTTCGTCATAGGCGAATTCCTCGTACAGCGCGCCGCCCAGCCCCTGCAGGCAGCCGCCCACCAGCTGGCCCTCGACCATCGCCGGGTTGACCGCGCGGCCGACGTCGTAGGCGACCATGAAGCGCTCCACCGTGATGCCGCCGGTGCCGGGATCGACCCGCACTTGCGCGAGATGCACGCCGTAGGGAAAGACGGTCTCGGTGGGATTGAAGAAATCCTCGGCCCACAGGCCCGGGGCCCGGCCGCCGAGCGCCTTGGAGCCGGGCGCCAGGCGCTTGGCGATGTCGCCGAGCGTCATGGTGGGGCCGGCCGGATCGTTCCGCTTCTGCACCACGCCGTCGACGATGTCGAGCGCCTCCGCCGGGGTCTGCAGCAGCTCCGCCGCCATGTCGAGCGCCTTGGCCCGAAGGGTCAGCGCGGTCTGATAGACGGCGCCACCGGTCAGCACCGTGGCGCGGGTCGCATGCGCGCCGATGCCGTAGGGGATGCGGTCGGTCTGGCCGTGGACGACGCGGATCTTCTTGTAATCGACGCCCAAACCCTCGGCGCAGAGCTGGGCCATGGCGGTTTCGAACCCCTGGCCGAGCGACGCCCCGCCGGTGACCACCTCGATGCCGCCCTTCGCATCCACCGATATGATGGCGCCGTCCGACGGCCCGCGCCCGCCTTCCTCCAGGAACAGGCCGATGCCGGTGCCGACCATCTCGCCGGCGGCCCGGCGTCGGGCCAGGTCCTCCTGCGCCGCATCCCAGCCGAAGGCCTCGAGCGCCTTGTCCATCAGCAATTCGTACTTGCCGGAATCGAATTCCAGGTTGCCGACGTGGGGCTCGTCGAAGGCCAATACATAGGGGAAGGCGTCTTCCGGGATCAGGTTTTGCCGCCGCACGGTGATGCGGTCGAGATCGAGCTCGGCGGCGATGGCGTCGACCAGCTGTTCGCGCACATAGGTGCTTTCGAACCGGCCCGGCGCGCGGTAGGTGGCGCAGGGCGTCTTGTTCGTCAGGCGGAAATGGGCGACGGCGCGGAAGGCCGGCACGTCGTAAAGCCCGGTCAGCATGCACATGGTGCGGTTGGCGACGTTGGAGCCGTGGGTGCGGACGTAAGCGCCCTGGTCGTGGAAGATCTCGTCGTCCATGGCGAGGATGCGGCCGGTCTCGTCGACGGCGACGCGCGCGAGGTGGCGCTGCTCGCGCCCCTGGTTGGCGCACATCAAATGCTCCATCCGGTCCTCGATCCACTTGACCGGGCGGCCCAGGCGCTTGGCGGCGACCAGCACCAGGACGTCCTCGGGGTAGAGCTCGCCGCGGATGCCGAAGCCGCCGCCGACATGGCTTTCATGGACGTGGATCTGATTGGGCTGCAACCCCAGCATGCCGACCAGGGTGTCCTTGTTGCGGTGCGGCACCTTGGCGGCGCCGTGCAGCTCCAAGACGTCGCGCGCCGCGTCATAGCGGCCGATGGCGCCCCTTGTTTCCAGCGGCACGCCGGAATGGCGGCCGGTCAAGAGGTCCAGTTCGATCACCTTGTGCGCCTTGGCGAAGGCGGCGTCCACCTCGCCGAAGGTGTGGGTCAAAAGTGCCGCTTCGGTCCCAAAGCCGGTATCGAATTCGCCGGGGTCCTGATCGGCCCGGGTGATGACGGGAAGCTCTTCGTATTCGACGACGATCAGCTCCGCCGCGTCTTCCGCCAGGTAGGCGTCGTCGGCGAACACGGCGGCGACGGGATCGCCGACATAGCGCACCCGTCCCTTGGCCAGCACTGGCTGGCGATAGGGCTTGAGGATTTCCGACGCCCGGTCGGCGCGGAAATCGACGGGGCCGAGCTCGGCGATGTCCTCGGACGTCCAAACCGCGAAGACGCCGGGAAGCGCTTCGGCGGCGGAGGTGTCGATCGCCTTGATCCGCGCGTGGGCGTGGGGGCTGCGCAGGATGCGCATGTGCAGTTGGTGGGGGAAGTTGATGTCGCCGGCATATCGCCCCCGGCCGGTGACCAGCGGCGGGTCCTCCAGCCGCTCGACGGCGTGGCCGAGGACGCGGGTCTTTTCGGTTGCCATCAGCGCCTCCGCATCTCTTGGGCGGCGGCGCGCACCGCCTTGAGGATATTGGCGTATCCGGTGCAGCGGCAGAGGTTGGCCGAAAGCGCCTCGGCCAGCGCGTCATCGCCGATGTCGGGGTCCTTTTCCAGGATGCCGGCGGCCAGCACCAGGAAGCCCGGCGTGCAATAGCCGCATTGCAGGGCATGGTGCTTCATGAAGCTCTCCTGCAGCGGGTGCAGATCGTCGCCCTCGGCAAGTCCCTCCACGGTGCGGATGGCCTTGCCTTGGGCTTGGACCGCGAACATCAGGCAGGACCGCACCGGCTCGCCGTCGAGCAACACCGTGCAGGTGCCGCAGATGCCGTGCTCGCAGCCGAGATGGGTGCCGGTCAGGCCGCAATCGTCGCGGATGGCATCGGCCAGCGTCCGCCGGGGCTCGACGCTGACGGCATGATCGCGGCCGTTGAGGTTCAGCGTGATGTTCCTCTTGGCGCTCATGGCTGGGCCCTTTTCAAGGCGCGGATCGTCAGCGCGGCGGCAAGTTCGCGCCGGTAGGCGGCATCGGTGGCGTGATCCTCCATGGGATCGAGCGCCTCGGCCACGGCGCGGGCGGCCGCCTCGAACGCCGGCGCGCCGGGCGCGGCCCCGTCGAGCGCGGCCTCGGCTTGGCCGATGCGGCGCGGGCGGTCCTCGGCCCCGCCGATGCCGATGCGCGCATCCGTGATCTTGCCGTCCTCGATGCGGTAGGCGGCCAGCGCCATGGCGAGGGCGAAGTCTCCGGCCCGGCGGTTGAACTCGGCGAAACCGAAGTGGGTGCCCTCGGCAGGCAGGGGCACGCACGCCTCGGTCAACAGCTCGTCCTCCGTCAGTGCCGTCGTCATGGCGCCCTGGATCAGGTCGGCGGCCGCGATCTCGCGGCTGCCCCGGATGCTCTGGGCGGTGACGGAGGCGCCCAGGGTGACCGCCAGCAAAACCCATTCCGAGGCGGGGTCGGCCTGGGCCAGGCTGCCCGTGAAGGTGCCCCGCGCGCGGATCGGCGCGTGGCCGATATGGCGTGCCATCTCGGCCATCAGGGGGCCGAGGGGCCCCTCCGCCACCGGCGCATGAAAGGCGGCGTGGCGGGCGAGCGCGCCGATCACCAACCGCCCCCCGGCCTCCTCGATCCGATCCAGTCCGGCGATGCCGTTGATGTCCACCAGGTGGGGCGGCTGCGCCAGGCGGAAGGCCATGGTCGGCACGAGGCTCTGGCCGCCGGCCAGCACCCGGCCGCCGTCGGGCGCGACCTCGGCGAGGAGGGCGACCGCGTCGTCGACGGTGGCGGGCGCGTGATATTCGAAGGCCGCGGGTTTCATGAAGCAGGCCGCCCGCGCCCGCGCGGCGAAGAAAAACTATGGACGGAAACCGAATGCATGAGGCCCCTGACTTGCCGGTGACGGCGCTTCGCGGCGGACGGCCCGGCGCCATTTCTGTTCCATTCTAGACCGGCGACGGCGAGGAGCGCACGGTCCCACGCCTGAGTTTAGGGGGGCGGCTGTTCAAAATTCAATAATTTTCCCAAAAATGTGCCATTGCGGTTGTCGGCTCGGGCGCGTTGGGTCACAGTTGCGGCTGAGGACAACCACCCGGTGGAGGAGGAGCCCCGATGGCGAACAAGGACCTGAGGGCGTGGATCGACGAAATCGAGGCCGCGGGCGAGCTCACCCGGATCAGCGGTGCCGAGCGCGAAAAGGAGATCGGCGGCATCGTCGATCTCCTGATGCGCAAGATGACCAACCCGGCGGTGCTGTTCGACGCGGTGCCGGGCTTCGACGCCAATTATCGGGTGCTCGCCAACATCCTGTGCTCGACCCCCCGGGTCAACCTGGCGGTCGGCCTGCCGGCGGAGGCGCCGCCCATCGACCTGGTCCAGTATTGGCGCAGATACATGGCGGACCCGCCACTGGTCGCGCCCAAGCCGGTCAATGGCGGGCCGGTCCTGGAGAACCTCGCGGAAGGGGAGGCGGTGAACCTGGAAAAGTTCCCGACGCCGCGATGGCACGAACTCGACGGCGGCTATTACATCGGCACCGCGGCCATGGTGGTGATGAAGGATCCCGATTCGGATTGGATCAATTGCGGCATCTACCGGGTGCAGTCCCACGACGCCAGGACCGCCTCGGTGATGATCTCGAGCGGCAAGCAGGGCGGCATGATCCTCAAGAAGTATCATGAGCGCGGCGAGCCCTGCCCGGTGGCCGTGGTCGCCGGCATGCACCCGGCCTTCTTCATGATCGCCGGCACCGAGATGCCCCATGGCAAGAGCGAGTTCGAATATGCGGGCGGCATCCTGGGCGAGGCCATCGAGGTGATCAACGGCCCCACCACCGGCCTGCCGATCCCGGCCGATGCGGAGATCGCCTTCGAGGGCCTGATCCATCCCGGCGACACCGTGCTGGAAGGGCCCTTGGGCGAATGGACCGGGTATTACGCGGGCGGCGCCAATCAGGAGCCCGCCATCCGCGTCACCACCCTGATGCACCGCAACGATCCCATCCTGGTCGGCGCCATTCCCGCTGTGCCGCCTAACGACAACACCTTCTTCCGCGGCTTTTCGCGCAGCGGCATGGTGTGGTCGCAGCTGGAGGCCGCCGGTATCCCCGAGGTCAAGGGCGTGTGGACCCACGAAGCCGGCGGCGGGCGCATGTGGCTGACCGTTGCCATCAGGCAGATGTACCCAGGCCATTCCAAGCAGGCGGGCTTCATTGCCTCGCAATGCCACGCGGGGGCTTACGCCAACCGCTGGGTGATCGTGGTCGACGACGACATCGACCCGGCCAACATGAACGACGTGGTCTGGGCGATGTGCACCCGCTGCGATCCGCGCGAAGGCGTCGACGTGCTGAACGGCTGCTGGAGCACCCGGCTCGATCCCATGGCTTACGGCGAGGACGATCCGCGCAATTCCCGGGTGGTGGTGGACGCCTGCATCCCCTACCGGCGCAAGGCGAGCTTCCCGGTGATGGCGCGTTCGAGCCCGGAGCTGGACGCCGAGATCCGCGCCAAGTGGGGCAAGGACCTGCCGCCGGGCGCCTGACCGTGCTGCGCTTCGACGATATCGGCGACCGGCTCAAGGCGTTCCGCCTGGGCTCGGGCCTGACGGCGGACGAGATCGCCAAGCGGATCGGCATCTCCCGGACCGCGCTCTACCGCTTCGAGAAGGGCGAGGTCGCCAAGATCGAGACTTTGGAAAAGCTCGCCGAACTGCTGGACGTATCGGTGCCGACGCTGCTCGGCGTCGGCGTCGAATACGTCTCCCAGGCGGTCAGCTTCTTCGAGCGCCTGCGCCAGATCGAGGAAACGTCCGAGCACATCACCGTCCTCGCCGGTCCGGTGTCGCTGCTGCTGGCCTCCAATGCCTTCGATGACGCGCTCGAGGACGTGCTGACCGAAAGCATTCCCGCCGACCTTGCGGATCGGGCCGCGGCCTTGCGCGAGATCGCCGACCTGATGCCGATCCTGCGCGCGCGCAAAGCGACCTACCGCACGCGCAAACCCGGCATTCTCAATTTGATTTCCGGTGCCGAGATCGACCGCTTCCTGCGCAACGGCCTGGTGGGTCGGCTCGACTTGCCGGAAGACGTCCGCGCCCGGCGCCGCGCCCGGGCCCGGGCCGAGGCGGAGCACCTGGCCGGGATGATGGCGGATGCGCCGATCGGCGTGCAGATCGGCATCGTGCCGGGGACGCTGCCCCATATGAGCTTCCAGATCTTCCGCCAGCCCGACCGTAAGATCCTGGCCCTCAGCCCCTTCCGCCTGGGCGAGCAGCCCAACGTACTGGGCGGCATCGCCATGATCACCTCCGCCCCGGAGGCGCTCAGCTTGCATGAACGCGCGGTGGAGGATATGTGGCGCCGGGCGCTGAAGGGCCAGGCGGCGGCCGATTTCCTGCGGCAGCTGATCGCCCGGCATCCGGCGTGAATGGGGAATCTAACGGATTGAAACATAATGAGAAAAAAGAGGCTTGTACCAAAAAAGAGAAAAATTTTGTTTTTTGAACAGACCCGTGGTTAGATGCGGACGCGGGGCCAAATGAAGCCGATGAGACGCATCCGATGATTTCTGCGCGGTTGCGGATACGGGAGAGACGCGGTGAGCATGCGGGAATATGAATTTGCCAGCCGGCCCTTCGTGGTGGGCCAAAGCGAGGAGGGGGACTTTCCTTCCGCCGCGCCGATCGAGGAGACCCTGACCGAGGTGGTCTCCCACGACTGGGTCAACGACGAATACAAACACATGGTGGTGACGGCCTCGCCCAAGGCGCTGGCCGTGGCGCCGGGCCAGTTTTTCCACGTGCTCTGCCCATCGCCGGACGAAGGCGATCTCTGGTTCCGCCGGCCCCAGAGCATCTACGCCATCGACCGGGACAACGCGCGCCTCGAATTCCTCTATAAATGCGTCGGGCGCGGCACCCACGGTCTGGCCACCTTGGAACCGGGCGACAAATGCAACATCGTCGGGCCCTTGGGCGTGGGCTTTTCCCTCGATCCCGCGTCGAAGAACGTCGTCGTGCTGGGTCGCGGCGTCGGGCTCGCCACCCTGGCGCCGATCTCCCAACTGGCGGGGGAGCAGGGCGTCGGCGTCACCGCGATCCTGAGCGCGCGCAATCCGGATTACGTGCTGTCCCGGGAACGCTTCGAAAAGATCGGGGCCGAGATCGTTCCGGTCACCGATTCCGACGGCACATCGGACCTCGACAACGTGGAGACGATCCTGCGCGGCCTGATCAATGACGGCAAGGCCGATGCCTTCTACACTTGCGGCTCCAATCGCCTGTTTCAACTGATGCGCCGCTTGGGCAAGGAATATTCCATTCCCGGCCAGGTCGCCATGGAGCAGGTCATGGCCTGCGGCCTGGGGCCGTGTTACGTCTGCGTCAAGACCTTCGAGGTCGATGGCGAGCGGATCCTGCGCCGGGTCTGCGTCGAGGGCCCGGTGTTCGACATGCAGGAGGCGGTGGGATGGTAGATCTTTCGGTCAAGGTGGGGGACCTGACCCTGCAGAACCCGGTGATGCCGGCGTCCGGCGCGTTCTCGACCGAATATGCGCGGGTGATCGACATCAACCGCCTGGGCGCCCTGGTGGCCAAGACGGTGTCGCGCAATTTCCGTGCCGGCAATCCGCCGCCGCGCGCGGCGGAGGTCGAGGCCGGAATGATCAATTCCATCGGCCTGCCAACCAAGGGATTGCAATATTTCCTCGACGAGCAGCTGCCCGACTACAAGCAGTACACGCCGCCGCTGATCGCCAGCATATCGGCCGAGGATGCCGACGATTTCCAGGCCATGGCGCGGGACATCGCGGCGCCGGGCGTCGACGCCATCGAGATCAACATCTCCTGCCCGACCCGCAAGCCGGGCGGCGGCAATTTCGCGCTGCAGGCCGAACATACGCGGGACATCGTCCGCCGGGTGCGCGGCGAAACCGACAAGCCGGTCTGGGCGAAGCTGTCGCCCAACGCGGGCGAGATCGTCGACGTGGCGCTGGCGGCGGAAGAGGCCGGCGCCGATGCGCTCACCGTTGCCAACACCATCCTTGCCATGAAGATCGACGTGAATAGCTTCCGCCCGGCGCTCGGCAACAAGGTGGGCGGGTTCTCCGGCCCCGCCGTCAAGCCCATCATCATGCGCATGGTCTATCAGATCGGGAAGGCGGTCTCGATCCCGATCATCGGCTGCGGCGGCATCTCCAACGCCGAGGACGTGATCGAATACATGCTGGCCGGCGCCAGCGCGGTCGAGATCGGCTATATCAATTTCCGCAACCCGACGGCGATGATCTCGATCATCGACGATCTCACCACCTGGTGCGACAAGCGCGGCATCGCGCGGATCGCCGACCTCACCGGCGCGGTGCGGGACGGCGACATGGAGACCGACACCTACGCCGCCGCCGCCCAGGGACTCTAGGCGGCACCCGGGGGATCGCCCCATGACCGAGCGCATCACCATCCGCAAGCCCGACGACTGGCATCTGCACGTGCGCGACGGGGCGATGCTGAAGGCGGTGATGGGCTTCACCGCAAGGCATTTCGGGCGCGCCATCATCATGCCCAACCTGGTGCCGCCGGTGACCACGATCGCCGACGCGCTGGCCTACCGGGAGCGGGTGATGGCGGCGCTGCCGGAAGGCTCGACGTTCCAGCCCCTGATGACCTGTTACCTGACCGACGAGACCGACCCGGACGAGGTCGAGCGCGGGTTTGCCGACGGCGTGTTCACCGGGGTCAAGCTCTATCCCGTCGGCGCCACCACCAATTCGGCCGCCGGCGTCACCGATTTCGAAAAGATCCGCCCGGTGCTCGCCCGCATGGAGAAAATCGGCATGCGGCTGCTGATCCATGGCGAGGAGGCCGCCGATCCGGCCGTCGACGTCTTCGACCGGGAGGCGGTGTTCATCGAGAAGCGGCTCGAGCCGATGACCAAGGACTACCCCGGCTTGCGCATCGTGCTGGAGCACCTGTCATCGCGCATCGGCGTCGATTACGTGCGGGCCAAGGCGCCCCAGATCGGCGGCACCATCACGCCCTATCACACGCTGCTCAACCGCAACCACATGCTGGGTTCGGGCATCCGGCCATACTACTACTGCATGCCCATCGTCAAACGGGAGGAAGACCGCCGCGCGGTCCACGATGCCGCCGTTTCGGGCGAGGCGTGCTTCTTCCTCGGCACCGATTCGGCGCCCCATCCGATGGCCGCCAAGCTCGCCGTGGTGGGCTGCGCCGGGCTGTTCAATGCGCCGGTGGCGATCGAGACCTACGCCAAGGTGTTCGACGAGGCCGGCGCGCTGGACAAGTTCGAGGCGTTCGCCTCCCTGAACGGCCCGGCCCATTACGGCCTTGCCCCCAACGAGGACACCATCACCCTGGAACGCAGCCCGTGGACCGGGCCGGATGAGGTCAAGATCGACGGGCCCGAGGATCGCGCGCTGATCTACCGCGCCGGCGAAACCATCGAATGGCGGGTGGTCGAGGGTTGAGCCGAGGCGGCGGTCCCACTGGTCGTAATCCCCCGGCGTTCCCTTAATCGTCATGCCCCGGGTCGTGCGAATGCACGCATTCGCGTGACTCCGGGGCACCTCTCGATCCGGGTCCACGACTGATCGGCGCGAGACCCCCCCGGACGCGCCGGGGGTAACGGGCGGTAATGGTGGTGATAGGTGATGGCGCGCGGTTAGGGCGCCGGTCGTCCATCGCCGGCGGTCCATTCGTACGCGACGATGCCGACAAACACCCCTACTGAACCCATCAGCCCAGTGAGCACTGTTGTCGCGAAGACACCGGAAAACTCGATGACAAAAAAGAGGTGGAACCATAACCAACTATGCCCGAACACGCCGAAAGCGAAGAACGCCGAGCGCATCACAACGCTTTTGAACGGCAGCGTGTGGCGCAGCATCACGAACATCTGCCCGGCCCAGGCGCCAAGCGCGACGAGCAAACCATACTGCAGCGATGATCTGGGACGCAGCAGCAAATCCGCCGTCTCACCGAACGGAACGGCAAAGACTACGGATCCAAGGGTGTGCACCGCTACGAATCCCAACCCTACGAAGACAACGGCCAGCCAAGGTTTCGAAATTTCACGCGGAGCCGAAAGTGAATCCTGTCCGAGCATCAGCCCAACGAAGCATCCGGCGGCGGCCAATCCCGTGAGATCGATCAGGCAATTTAGAATCTCGGCGCGAAGGGTTGTCCCGAGAAACGCCCAGCCGGTGAGGAACCCGAACGCCCAAATGACGCCGAGCGAGGTCCCGTACAGCAGTCCTTTTAACCCGGCGTGAAGCGCCCAGCGGTGCTGAAGGACTGAGAAAAACGCCGTCATCATGCCGAGCGCGACAACCAAGTAAACGAAGATGGCCAAGTCTCGTACACTGGCAGCGACAAACCAGCTGCGCTCAAGGCTATTCACCAGGCCGTCGGGAGGGTAGTAGTCCCATGTCGGGTGGAAAAGTCGTGCCCAGATGACGACCATCGTGATGATCGCCGCAACGGCCATCCCTGCGTAACGTTTTCGGAGCATGTCGTCCCCTCTTAAACCTGGTCGCGGAGCCTATGTGGAGTCGAGTATTTGCCAACGGCACTTCGGTCGGCATGCGATGCTGCCAGCAGCTGGGTACTATCCTCGCGATGTCCGCTTCGGGTCAGTAGAAGAAATTGTCGCGCAATTCCAGTGAGCGGCTGCTTTCAGGTGCATACCAGCCCGTCGATAGTTCTCTGGGTACAGGCCGCCCGCGCCTAGGACCTGGATTACGGGAAAGGCCGATCCGGCCTTCACGCTCGGAGGCTTCCGGCCGGATCATGGCTTCCCTCAAAACCCGTTTGGACCAACATAGAAACTGGGCCGGCTAACGGGGCAAGGCCATATTCGGTCTGGGCTTTTATAAAATCGCTCAAGGCTTCATAAAGTCTAACCATCATGCGGCCCGTCCCGCCATCCCCGCAAGGGATGCAACGCGGGAAGAAACTGAGGGCCGCTCAGCTGCCCGCTTTGAGGCCGCGGACGGCGGCGGCGATGTCGCGGCTGACCTTGGCGAGACCGGTGCTAAGGGCGGCGGCGACGCCGTCGCTGCCCTGGCCGGGGGCGGTTTCGGAGGCGACCGACTTGCCGCTCACCAGCAGCGTGCGCTTGCGGTAATCGAAGATGCGCCAGCGCGCGATCAGGGCGACCCGGCGGTCCGTTTGCACCGCCAGGCGCGCGACGTCCACCGTCACCTGGTAATCGATCGGGATGTTGCGGTCCCAGGGATAGCCGGCGATGCGGTCGGTCGGCACCAGGAGCGAGAGGTTCTCGGTCAGCACCCGGGTCATGTTCTCGTCAAGTTCCTCGCCCCAGCGGTCGAATTCCAGCAGGTCGATGCGGTTGCCGGAGCGGTGCACCACCATCTGGGTGCGGCCCAGATGCTTGGGCAGCTTCACCGGGCCGATCGCCAGCCGCGGCCCGGCGGCGGGGTCGGGACCCGCCATCCGGGCATCGGTGCCGAGCGGCTCCAGCACGTAAAAGCGCGAAGGCTGGGTCTGGGCGGCGCAGGCCCCAAGCGCAAGGGCGGTCACCAGGCAGGCGATGTGCGCGATTCTCGATGTTCCGGTTCCGAAGAGTTTCATCACTGTGCCCCTTGATTGCCCTTGCCGCGCACCAGCGCTTCGGGATGGCGTTCGAGGTATTCGCTGAGCGCCCGGATCGACCGTGCGGCGCCCGCCAGCTCCCGCATCATATTGGTGAATTCCTGTCGCACGTCGGAGCGCACGTCCACCAGGGAATCGATCTTGGCGACGGCGCCCGAAGCGCGGGCGAAGGATTTTTCGATCGCCTGGGTCATGGCGCGGAACTGCTTGGCCGAAGCCGGCACCTCGCGATTGGCGGTGGCGGCCAGCTTGTCCATGGACCCGGCCAGGGTGGAGAGCCGTTGAAACGCCGTGCCGGCCTCCTCCGCCGCCTTGCGCGTGGCGGTGACGGTGGCGCGCAGCTCCGTGGTCAGGGGCGCGACTTCGGATTCGATCTTCAGCGCAAGCCGCTCGACCGCCTTCAGGGTCGAGGACGCGGCCTTGATCGCCGCCTTGGTGTCCGGGGAACCGGTGATCGAGCGGATGTCGTTGACCACGTGGGTGAAGGCGGAGACCAGTCCCTGCAGGTCGAGCGCCTTGATGGTTTCGGAGATCTGCTCGACCTTGGACGGGA
>Ga0224512_10001645_pt1 | contig 21264 bp, 26 predicted proteins | sample SF_May12_sed_USG_4_FD_169103 | JGI IMG/M metagenome (GOLD analysis project Ga0224512, IMG submission 169103) | Sediment microbial communities from San Francisco Bay, California, United States - SF_May12_sed_USGS_13 | ecosystem: Environmental > Aquatic > Marine > Sediment | place: USA... | reverse complement strand
TAACGGCTCGCGCTTGAGCTGCGGGCGTTTTGCCCAGAATACCCAATCATCACTTCCTCTTTTCGACAGTGATTCCAGACCTGCATCGGACCTTGACTCCCTGAGCGCCCGTCAGGCTCCAAGCGCGTGTTAGCCTGCACTGTGCTCTCGTACCACGTCGTCGGAGTGTGAATCACGCAACGCCCTCGCATAGCGTTGCGTGCGCTCGCCCACCGACGTTGCTCGCGACATGCCGAACACTGTGCCTGAGAAATCCATCTCCCGCTGTACCTCCCAGATGGCGTCGTGCGCCTCGGGCGGGAACAACCGCGCTGGCCTTCCCACTGCAATCCAGCCGATCGGCACCGTTGTCGCCGGCGCAACCAGCGAATTCACATGCACGACACCGTTGATGCGAACCTCGCTACCGGCCCCGACTTCCGCTCCATTGAATACGGTTGCTCCCGTCGCCACGACCACATCATCCGCGATCGCACAGCCCGTCAGATGCGCATGAGGACCTACCAGCACCCGCGAGCCGACTCGGGTGGGGTGCCTCGGTGTACCACGAATCACCGCATGCTCCATGATCACACAATCCGACGCTATCTCAACGGGACCGCCGTCAGCCGTGATTACGGCGCCGAACAGCACGCAGCTATTGGATCCGATCGTGACGTTGCCGGAAAGAACCGCGTTGGGGGCAACGTATGCGGATTTGTCGACGACCGGCCGGTCTCCGCAATGCTCGATCAGCACACTCGGACTCCTCCAACACGCTGGTGGATTGGTGCAGGCCAACGGATATGCGCTTAAGCTGCCGGCGCGAAAGTGCACCAGGCAGACCGTCTGGTCAATGACCTGGTCATGGAGCTTGCCTGCCACCCACTGCTATGCCCGGCGGAGCCGGCCAGCGTCAAGCGCCTGCCGGGCTGCAGTGGGAACCCAGGCTCGGCCCGAACGTGGGCTAATCGGGGAGCGCGGCCGGATCGGGTACGAACCTGGCTTCTGCGTGATCCGCGAACGGGACACAAAGCGGGATGCGGCCCGGCGGTGCTGGTCCGAGCATGACGTCGTTGCACATGATCGGACCGGAGTATGCCGGTGAGGCATGCCGGTGGCCCTCCTCCTCCCAAGTGACCCAAAACAGCCCGACGGGCGGGAGGGTGTGGAGCACGGGATCGGTATCTGCCGAGTAGAGCTGCCGCGGTTGCGGAATCGGGACCATCCAGGTTGCCTGCGGACCTGCCAGACGCGTCCAGGCATCGGCCGCCGGGTCGTATTGGTAGATAGCCCGCAGAGCGACAGCAAGCGGCTCTTTGCGGTGGATCAGTTCGGACGTCCGCACCCGCAGTGTACCCGTTCCGGTGGGAGCGGCATGAAAGGCATACACCAAGGGCTGGGCGGGGGTTGAGAGGCTCGCGCAAGACATGAAGGTGGCAAGGCAAGCGGCTAAGCCGGTTCCCAGGAAGACGGGGCGGAAGTAGCTCATGGTGCCCCCCCGAGGGACGTTCATGGCTGCCGCCTAACGACCTGCGGCTCAGCTGCGGGTGACTCGCCCGCCGAACACAAATATACGCTTCCTTCTCGGTCACGACGATGCCAGTCGTCACGATGGGGCTTGCCGCGCGAGCGCCGGGCAGCTGCAGCCGCCGGGTTAGGCGGCCACGTACGCACATCCTACCGTGCCGCGGCTAGGTCGCTGGCTCGACCAGTTTCATCCAGGACTTCTATCGCCGGCGTCCCATCTGGCTTCACGCTGAGACGAAGGCGTGGCCGTCCCTTGATGTCAGAGAGCACGAGCATCGCTGTGTTGTCCCGTCCCTTCCCAAGGAACAGGCGTTGTGTGGTGAGCTGACCGGCCTCGCGTAGGGCCTGGATCGCTTGCCGCCGCGCCGCCGTGTCAGGCATGGCCTGAAGCTCTTTGTACTTTGCTTGCAAGACGTCGCCCGGAGTATTCGGTTGCTGCCACATCTCCAGCCCGGTCAGGTAACTGCCGTCGTCACTCTCCAGATGCCGAAAGCCTATTGTCTGGTCGCCGCGGACCTTGTCGAACGTGAGTGATCCAAAGTGGCCGATCCCACCATTCTCCCCGAAGATGAGGCCGCCCATCTCATCACCGAGGTGGTTGAAGAAGATCAGGCCTGGTGGGCGCGGTCCGGAACGGGGGATGATCTTGCCATTCACGATTCCCGGATGCTGGCGGGCTTGGTCAGAAATCACCATCCGGAGCATCCCATCGGGCTCTACGATGTTAATGCGTTCAACGTCAATCTCGGTGAACCGAGTTCGCTGCTGGGGTGCGTAGAACGCGGTGAGCGTGGCAAGGAGGGCAATTGTCGTGGCGACGATGGCGTACCGCTGGAGGAAGCGGACGTCGCGACTGAGTCTGGACTCCATAGGGCGGGACCTCCTGACAAGGATGCAGCGATCTTCCGTTTAGACAGCCGAGCGGCGAGTGCTGCTGGGTGTAGGCAGGGTGCGGCGTCTTGCCGGGCGCTCTGCGGCTCTGCGGAGTTGAATACGCTACTACGTGAGGCCCATGGCGGCCCGTGGCCGCCTAACGTTCCCGGGTTTGAGCTGCGGGCGCCTGCCAGCCAGGCGCGCCGATCAGCTGGATCCACTGGTGTCTATGCACGCGCTCATATCGACGCCACCCGACGCGCCCGTCAGCTCCAAACGCGTGCTAGACGGCGCTCGTGTCAATCCGATCTCCAAAGCAGCGCCACCCCCTGGGCATAGTCGACCGTCAGGATGAAGCGCGACAGCGAGTCGGAACCCAAGCTCATCACAAGAGGAGCCGGCAGATCTGGATCGATCCCGCCGAGGCCCACGGGCTTCGCGTCGCGCACATGAAACACGGCATCACCCAACTCGACCTCGCCGATCGCCACAGTGTCCGTTTGGCCCACCGTGAGTCCGACACTCCGCGCCCAGACAGGATCGACCACTGTCCGACTCTTGCCCGTATCCAACTCAATCAGAATGGGCCGTCCCTGGAACCGTCCCTCTACGACGATCAAGCGGGGGTATCGCGCCGAGCGAATCAGCGGCCGCGATCCAGCCGCCTCGTGCAGGTTCAACACCGAGTTCGACACGGCGATCAATTGGCTTTGATAGTCCAGCGTGAACCGACTCTCCGGAAGATCATCGGGTCCAAGGATCCCCACGAGGCGCGGGTGCGCGAACTCTCGGATCGCCACCCCAGTGGCCGGACGCCCCAGCGCCTCGACTCGCTCCGCCCGACCAATGCGAAACTCCCCGAGGAATTCTCCCGAGGAGTCTCGTCGTCTGACCGTCCCCGTCACCGGTAGCTCAAGGCGGTCATAGTGCTGCGAGGCAATCGTCAGGCCGACCATGTTGCCAGTATCGAAGAGGAGCCATAGATGTGTCGTGTCAATTCGGACACGCACATATGGGAATCCGTCGGTGCCAACCCGGATCGGGGAAAGCTGAGCCGACGAGTAGGCTAGCGAATCGAGCCACCATGGCTTCTGAGCGAGCGCAGCACTAGGGCATAGGGTCGTGGTCGTTAGGATCGCAGCGACCATATACGGAAGACGACAAGAGATCATCTCGCCCCCGAAGCGTTTGTTGCGCTAGTCAGAGAGCCCTCTAACGGATATGCGCTTGAGCTGCGGGCATCGTCTCTCCAGCAACGTGTTTCAAACGACTCTACGCAGGAACCTGCAACGCGAGTGAGCACAACGCCAGCGGCGCAGCCCGGCAGCTCCGAGCGCGGGTTACGCACCCCGGACGAGTGCTATGTCCCCTGACCCTCAGTGTGGCACTTCAAACTTGATCCCGAGAAGCCACCGGCGTTCGTATGCCGCCCGGCTCGTCTCAACTCTGCTTGACCTGGCGATAGGCGTCGGTCACAAGCACGACCTTCCCAGTGTGACCTCCTCGCTCGAGTCGCTCATGCGCTCCGGACGCATCGACCAGCGGAAAGCGTTCAGAAACGAGCGGTTGGATCGAGCCCGAAGCAGCTAGGTCGATCAGCGTGGAGAGCGTCGAACGGTACCAATCCGGATTCGCCAGCGCGTGAGTACCGACCTCCGGCGTCACCGGTACCGAGCGTCCACCTGGAAGGCGGCGCAACACGGAGGTAAGCACGAGACTGGTGAGACCGATACTCAAGCCCTTGTCTCTCGTCGCGGCCGAGCCCAGCCACACCAGCCTCCCGCCGCGTCGGAGCGTGCGGTAAGAGCGCATCAGCTGCTTCGCGCCCCCCACCGTGTCGACCACGACATCCACCCCGTCGCCGGTCAGCTCCACGATTCGCCCTACGAAGTCTTCGGATCGATAGTCGATCGGCTCTGCGCCAAGTTGTGCGATGACGGGCAGGTTGTGCTGCGATGCCGTCCCGTACATCTCGAGTTCGGCAACTCGACCAAGTTCCAGAACAGCCGAACCAACTCCGCCAGCCGCCCCGTGCACGAGGAGCCTCTCTCCTGGCTGCACTCGTCCGTACTGATGCAGATGGAGATGCGCAGTCAGGTAGTTCGCGACCAGACAGACCGCTACGGCTGCATCCACGTCTTCGGGCACTGGTACGAGTTCGCCCGCTGGTAGGCAGATGGACTCCGTATATCCGCCGCCAACACCCAGGGTCCAGGTAGCCGCTGCCACGCTTTGCCCTACCGCCACTGTCGAGACGTACGGGCCGAGCTTGTCGACTCTGCCCACCACGTCTTCACCGAGCGTGAAAGGCAGTGGAGGGCAACCCGGCAGTCGCCGCCAACGCCTGTAGATGAGATCGAACCCGGAAACGCCGGCGGCCTCCACCGCCACCCGGGCCTCACCGGGCCTGGGCTCAGGAGGCTCTTCGGTGATCGGGACGAGAACCTCGGGTCCACCGTGTCTCGACAGGACGATGCGGCGTATCATTGCTCAAGCTCTTCCGCTGCGGTGAGCACAGCGCGTAGCACTCCGGCCGGGTCATTCCTGCGAACGGTCTTCAGTGGTTTGTCCGATGGTATTCCTCCGCCGACCCGCCGCTCCAGGGATGGCTTCCTAACGGGTCTGCGCTTCTGCTGCGGGCGCTCTCGTCGCCAGCAGCACGGAGCGTGGGATCATGCTTGATCTTACCAGCATCGCATATCTCTGCCAGTCGCCGCGCCCGGCAGCAGGAAGCGCTCGTTAGGCAGCACCCGCGGAAGCGAGCGGATGGCCCAACGCTCATGACCGACCCGTACACGGTGGTCCCCCGTCCCCAATGACGCAGACGACTCCGAGTACAAGGAGTGGGATTCCAACCACCAGACCGACCGTCTTCCAGAAGCCGGCGACGGGATTCCCCAAGCGAAGTGAGTCCACTTGGGCTCGAGGAAGAGCGACGCGACAGCTGTCGCAGTCGGGCGGGCGGAGATACGGGACCCCTGAGATGGAGTCAGCGCTGATGACCAGGGCGTGCCAACGTACCACCCGCCCCTGATGCCACACTTGGGCCTGTTGACGCTGGGCGAGCGGCCCCAGTTCCAGGTCCGGCGGGCGGCGCCACCCGGCGCCACAGGCTTGCAGGAGGAGGCAAGCGGCGACGGCGATGGCGGTCAGGGAACGGAGCATGGGTGGGCGCGAGTGCGCGGGTGCTGCCCAACGGATTGGCGCTTCTGCTGCGGGCGCATACTCACGAGCAGCAACGCCGGTCAATGATCCCATGCCTGAACCTGCCACGCGCTCCGTCACTCCGCCAGCCGGGGCGCCCGGCTGCAGCAAGCGCCTGTTATGCCGCCACACCCGACGTCGGCGTGGGCCGCCCCCAGGCCGCACCATGGACCATGACAAACCACACGCCCGCGGCGTAGATGAGCAATTGCAACTCCCACTCGCCTCGAGTCAGGTGAACGACGAACCCGGGGATGAGAACCACGAGCAGTGCGACGCCGCCGACCTTTAGTGTTCGCGGGATGAGGAGCAGAATCGCCCCAACGAACTCCACGCCTGCCACGAGCGTCAAGTGGCCAAAGCCGTGCTCATGGAGGGCGTGAAAGAGCGTGTTATGACCCATGATCAGCAGCCCGAGGCCCAGGACTGCGTGGAACAGCATGAAGGCACGACGTACCTGTGGAACGGCCATGTGTGAGTCTCGTGCTAGGGGGTTCCTGTGGGGGCGGGGTAACGACTCTGCGCTTGAGCGGCGGGCGCTCCAGCCCACCACGCGCACCGTCTGGTCAGTGAGTTGCTCATGGAGCCCTCCAGCCAGTTACCCCTTGCCTTGCCAAAAGCGCCCGGCCGCTCCAAGCGCTGGTTAGACCGCGGCAGCCTAGTTAACGGAAACCACGGTTCCAATCATGATGCGGCGCAGGATGCCGTTGTCAAAGAAGAAGGCTAGGCCTTGAGTCTCCACTTCACTGTTCGATCGCGCGTAGAGCAGATGATCTGAGTCCTCGAAGGCGGGCTGCCCGTAGGTCTGTCGCACCCGCGCGAGTGCATCGCCCACGCGGACGCCGCGCGTGGTGGGGTAGCCGGGGGCATTCACGTCTGCGGTGTAGAAGGCACCGCGCTCATCGAAACTGAGCACCAACCCCTGATACATCCAGCGCGCGAGGCGCACGCCATCCTCGTTGGGCTCCTGCGCGGCCCAGGTGTGCTGTGGTTTCCCGAGGACGCGACGCACCACGCTCGTGTCCGGTTGGGCCGAAAGGCCCGCGACCTGGAGATCTCGCTCGGTCAGGGTGTCTGGTGCTTGTGCGGGCAGGCGGCAGGGATGGACGGCCGCCATAACGAAGAAGCTGATTGCCGCGATAGTCGGTCGCATGAACTCTGCCGCGGTCCAACGGACCGCGCTTAAGCTGCGGCGCCCCACGCCGCGGGCGGGCAGAATCCAGCAATGAGCATGATGTATGCTGGCGCACAAACGGAATTCTGCCAAGACCGGGCGCCGCCAGCTTCAAGCGCTGGTTAGGCGGCGGCGCCATGACGCGGCGGCTAGCGCGGCGCCTTGATAAGCGCGATGTCATCGACCCAAACGGTGCCCCGCCCGCTGATCACGATATTGAGTGCGATGTGGTCGGGGTTCTGGCCTCGCTCCAAGACGAAAGGCGTCTCTTGCGAAGTCCACTCGGTCGAGCCAGTGAGTGGGGCATGAAGGGCTCGGGAGAAGAACTCCCCCTGCCCAGGGAATCGGCACCACATTTCCAGATACGCCTGGCCTTGAACACCCTCGGTGCGGAGGCGCGCACGGTACACCAGCCGAGCGTTCTCGACGTCGATATCGCCGATCTCATAAAGGCGAACGGTGGTGGAGTCCACCGTACTGATCTTGATCGATCCGGTCCCGTCGGTGGTCGTCCCGGTATCGAATTCCACACCAGCCTTGGTCAAGACACGGCTCAGATCAGTGACGGGCTCACGAAACAGGGACTCCTCAGGCACCGAGGGTTTTGAACAGGAAACCAAGGCGGCGACGCCCAGGAAGACCGACGAAACATGGAAGGTAAGGCCGTGCATACAAGTCTCCTTGGCGTGATCCAGTGCCGCCGCCTTGTATATCGCGTCCCCATCAAATTGCCCCCAGATTGGGGCGGGCGATAGCCCGTGCAGCCTCGGGTCTGCGAGACCGTCCGTTAGCCAGGGCGTCGCCCGCCGTCAGGACTCGTCCGAAGCCCGAACAGTTGATCGGGGCCGAGAGCCCGCGTGTGGCAAGGTCGGGAGCCGACGAGGCCGTGCTCGCGGGAGGCAAGCGATGAGTGACGAGGGCGTGTTCGTGGGTTTGGACGGCCGCTTTGGCCGGGTCGTACTTCGGGAGGGTCGATTGAAATTCCTATACCGAATTGTGGTGCCGGACAGAACAACTCTCAAATCACCAGAGGCATGCGGGACAGTGTCGCTTCAATTGTGGTGCGTTTGCGACACTTGTGCTCGCATTGACAGCGTAGCACTGTAGCGAACACAGATACGACAGTTCCCGTCGGTGGCCCTCCCGGCCCCGCCGCCCGCCTGACGCCTTCCTCCGAGACGCCCGACGACGAGGGCCGTTGAGGGAATAGCCGCGCCTGTTGGGTTGCTCTCTCATGTGGAGGTGGGATATGCGCTACGTTCGATTCATCCTATTGCCGCTCGTGTTCGTTGCATGCACGGACACGCAACCGCTCGCGCCGGACGTTGACGCAGCGCCGAGCTTCAGAGCCGACCGGGCAGGCTACACCATTTCGTACGACCTACAGGATGAAGAACCCTTCTTTGTCTGTCGCGGTGAGCTTGTGGAAGGCTACGGCATCCTCCTCATTCACATTACAGAGACCACGACGCCGTCAGGAAACTTGATTGTGAAGGGATGGGTCGAGTATCCCGATGATGTCCGAATGGTCGGAACCGTAACTGGAGTCGTGTGGACACAGAAGAAGGGCATCAATCCGTTCGTTGAGGTCATCAAGGGCGACTTCTACATGCAGCGATTTATGATTCATGAGTGGTACACGAATCCGGACCTTGGGAGACTTCAGGCGCGATGGTGGGGCGGCTTCAAGTATGACAAAGACGGCGAGCTGACGATCTACCGTGAGGCGCTGCTATGTGAATAGGCCCGCCCAAAGCGGCATGTGTCTTCCAGCCCCGAGCGTCACGCGGCGCTCGGGGCTTTCTCTTGGCCATGACGTTGCGACCCCGGCGACTCATCGCGCGGATCTCCGCGAGCTCAAGCCACCTCGGTCCCGTTCGACCCGTGGTCAGTGCGTGGCGAGATACCCGAGCAGGATGGCGGACATCGCTCTTGCGCCCACGGCGATCGCTCCCTCGTCGGCCACGTAGTCCGGGCTGTGCGGCATGCCGGCGGTGCCCGCCGCGCTGTTCGACACGCCCAGCCAGTACATCGCGCCCGGAATGTGCTGCTGGAAGTGCGCGAAGTCCTCGCTGAAGAAGGGCGTCACCTGGTTGACCTCGATGAGCGCCTCGGGGCCCAGTGCCGACCGGATCGTGGCGAGCGTCGAGCGAACGAGCGCCGGGTCGTTGACCATGTCGGGGAGGATCAGATCCTCGTAGCTGAACTCGTAGGAGACGTTCTCCCGCTCGACCGCAGCCACGTTGTTCTGGATCGTCTGCTTGGCTCGAGCGCGGGTGGCGACGCTTCCGGCCCGCACGACGCCGGTCACCACCCAGGCCCCATCCTCGGCGCGGAACCGCCTGACCATGGCGAGCGCGAAGTCTTCCGGGGCGACCGCGTTGCCGGTGCTGACGGCCCTGATTGCTTGGGCGTAGCGATCCGCCGCCTGCTCCAGATCGCCCGCGCCGCGCAGCGTGACGGTCACCCCGTCGTAGCCGGGCAACGCCATGCCTTCCACGCTCCCAATCTGACCCACCTCGAGCGGCGCCGTGTGGAAAGCGAAGATCGCGCCGGGTGCCGGGTCGTCGAGCACACCGTCCCCGATCATGGCCCGCGCACCCTGCGTGTTCTCCTCGGCGGGCTGGAAGATGAACACGACCGTACCGGGCAGTTCGGCCCGGACCTCCGTGAGCGCTTCGGCCACACCCAGAGCCACGGTCGTGTGCACGTCGTGGCCGCAAATGTGGCGGACGCGCGGCGTCTCTGATGCGAAGGGCACGGGATCGGGCGCGTCGCTGCGAGCCGCGTCCATGTCCGCGCGGTAGGCAACTACGGGGCCCGTCCGGCCGCCGCGCAGGACGCCGACGACGCCGTGACCGCCGACCCCCGCCCGGACCTCGAGGCCCAGCGCGCGCAGCCGTGCGGCGACGATGCCCGCGGTGCGCTCCTCCTGGCCCGAGAGTTCGGGGTGCCGGTGCAGGTCGCGCCGCACGGCGATGAGGTCATCGTGCACTTCCTGGAGGCGGTGATCGATGGCGTTCATGAGTTCGTGCCGTTGGGCGTGGGTGGGCTGAACGCCCGCAGCCAGGGCGAGCGTAATGAGGAGTCCGGCATGGAGACCGTTCCGCGCGCTGCCCATCATCGTGTCCTCCGGGGTCACCAGTGCGGTTGACGTTGTCGACCCTACGCCGGGCTCCTGCCGGAGGTTTCGCCGCGCTTCCCGGTGCACCAGAAGGCTTCGCGTGACTCCCGCGCGTCCGATCGTGAAATCGGAGATCGTTGGATCGCCCATCGCGCTCGATACTCAGCCCGCCGAGCGTGTGGCACAGAGCCCACGATCACGCCGCCGAGCCGACGAGTGGACCGTTCACAGTGGTACGAGGGTAGCACGATGACACGGTATCGATGGTACGTACGTGCGTGACTTTGTCACCGGGATCGGCGCGATCACGCGACGTGGTGTGTGCACTCCTCGTCTCGGTCGGGCGGTACGCCAGTCGGGCGTCAGCGATGGTGATGCCGCAATGAGAAGACGCACGGCGGACCGTCCATGCGAGAGCCAATTGACGTCCCAACCCTCCCGCGCGGCGACACTGCATGGCTGACGCACAGTGCCTCCGTGGAAAGGAATTGGCCATGCTGCGCAGTCTCCGTTATCGCATGCCGTCGAGCCGTGCCTCGTCGGCACTCGTGGTGCTCGTGCTCGCACTCCTCGTGGGCGCGGCGTGCAGCGAGGATGAGATCGTCGGCACCGGACCCTATGATCTGACGTTCAACCTGGACGCCAGCTTCCAGGGTGCGCACGGAGGTCAGGACATCGGCATCGCCCTCGTGCGTGCGTCCGACGCGTCGGTGGTGGCCCAGGCGAGCGGGACGGTGTCGGCCACGCAGGACCCGAGCTTTTCCTTCAGCCGCACCGCCGTCCTACAAGACGGCGTCACGTACGAAGTGCACTACTGGATCGACTCCAACTTCGGCGGGGGAACCGCCGGCGTTTGCGATCCCAAGGCCAACGATCACCAGTGGAGCGTGGAACTCCTGTCGGTGTCCAACGACGTGACGATGACCGTCATGCACCAACCGGCGCTGACCGAGGACGTCTGCGCCACGTTCCCCTAGGCGATTGGGCCGTTGACGTCGGCCCCCGGGCGCCGCGAGACGCTCGGGCCGCGAGCAGCAAGCTAGGCAAGATGTACGGACCGGGGCCGTCCTTGGGACGGCCTCTTTCGTCGTCAATGGCGCTCGTAAGGGCGGGCAACGTCAGGCGACTGGCTGTGGCGCGATCTTGAGCGATCCCTGCGCGCGGGTGGAACTTGAGACGGATACTCGGCGGCCGGCGGCAGTTGACGCCGCGAACTCCGACTGATACACTCCCCATTCGCAGTCCGTCCATGGATGAGATCCCCAGCATGCGCCAGATCTTGACGGCGCGAATCTCCTTCAGGCGCCCCGAGCGATGCACCGTGTCGACGTGCAGTGTCACGTTGGTCTGCGTCCAAGAATCGCGCCTGCGGAGGTAGAGGCTGTGGTAGTTCTGCTGCCCCGCCTGAAGCTTGCCGGGCACAAGATCGCCGCGCGTCCCGTTGACCGTGACGCCCACCGACACGTTCTGACGGCGCGGCGACCATCCGTTGGTCTGCGCGAGGGAGAGGAGTTTCTCGTATAGCTCCTTGAGCGTGTCGCTCGTGTCGGACTTCAGGGAGATAAACACGTCCACGTCGGAGATGCCGCGGACGCCGGTCTCTTTGGCGTAGGAGCCGGAGTTAGCGGAGCTCATTCAACTGTTGACCCGCCCAGGTCCGCAGAGGGGCGGCGACCGCCGTACCGAGCTGTTCCGCCGGGGATTGCGGCCCACGCGGCACAGCGTACTTCGCAAGCACGGTCTCGACGTACTGATCGGGTGTCACCTCACGCGCTCCTGCGGGCGTCTAACGTATCGGCGTTCAGCGGCGGCGCGCGGCGCCGTCCGCTGCAACGGCTGGTTGGGCAGCACTGTTGTACCCGCTATTATCGCAACATACTGATGCTAGTACCCCGCCCACCCTTCCCGCCTCCCGATCACCTCGAACAGAGCTTCGGTTAGTTGGTCCCCACGGTCGCTGTTGGTCAGCACGACCAGGCCGTATCCGAGGGTCGGGTGCGCCAGCATCCCACCACGGTACCCATCGTTGGCGCCCGCGTGCCAAATGTACGTTTGCCCATGCAGTGACCGCAGGCTGAAACCCAGAGCGTAGTCATTCATGACCTCGGTCAACACCATCTGAGTGTTCTCACGGGTGAGAACCCTGTTCGACTGCCCGCGCAGCGACAGCTGAAGCTCGATGAGGAAGCGCGCGTAGTCGGAGGCGGTGGTCCATAACGCCGCGGCGGCGGTCTCGGGGTAGATGTGGTGCCCGCCGGGAACGGCGGTCCCGTCGGCGTAGTAGCCGGAAGCCGTGGACTCGCGCCATGCATCCGGCAACGGCTGTTCGTAGGTGCTGTGCTCCATGCCGATGGGAGCGAGCACTCGATTCGCCATGAACTCTGCGAACGTGGTCCCAGTGACGTCCCGCACCACCAGATCCGCGATCTCGTAGCCGCCTCCCGAGTAGCTCCACTCCCTGCCAGGCACCCGTTCGACCACGACTGCGGGCGAGTTCGCGGGCGGCTCACCATTCAGGATCTGGACGAGCGTCGGGAGGGGCTCTGTGTGGCGGTAGCCGCGAAACCCTCGCACCGTGGTGCCCGCCGTGTGACTGAGCAACCGCCGCAGTGTGACCTTTTCGGTCTCCTGGAACGCGTTGTAAGGCACCTGCCACGAGGCGAGGTAGTCGTTGACGTTCCGGTCGAGCGACACGACGCCTTCCTGCGCGAGGCGCACCACGCCCACCGCGGACACGCCCTTACTGAGCGATGCGGCCTGGAACAGCGTGTGCTGCGTCACCGGTTCCTGCGTCGTTCTGCTCTTGGCGCCGTGGACTTCCACGTAGTCCAGCGCGAAGTTCTTGATCACCGCGACACTCACGCCTGGAACGTCGTAGAAGTCCATCCAGGCGCCGATGTCGTCCCGTGCGGTCGGCCCGACCTCGCTGCCACAACCTAGGAGGATACCGACCGACCCCAGCGTGATGGCGGCATCGATGGACCGAAGCGAGCATCGCATGTGCATCGTGACTCTCCGTTGGTGCTACATCGGCCGCCTATCGCTCGCATCAAGAGCTGCTTGCGTGTCTTGCCTCGAGCGGTCCAGAACGGGAGGCACACCTACCGCGGACCAATCCCTCACCAGCAGCTGGATGCCGAACGAATTGTGATCCCACCAGGCGCACCCACCATTGAGCTCCCCTAGAAGGTACGGGTCCGACAGTACGATGTGCTTGTTGGGCGCCGCGGATTCATAAACTAAGTGCAACACGACCCCGTAGGAAAAAGGTGACCTGGGATAGGGTATGCTTCCGTTCTCCGCCAAGAGAGGGTCGCCTACCATGAGTTATCGCCAGATCACCTTCGCGGAAAGATACACCGTGGCGCTGCTGCGGCAGCAAGGCCTGAGCGCCGCGGCGATCGCGCGCGTCCTCGGGCGCCATCGCAGTACCATCGGGCGGGAGGTCCGGCGCAACCAGGGGCGGAGCGACGGCGCCTATCGGCCCCAGCTCGCGGACTGGAGCCCCGAGCAGATCGCGGGTCGCCTCCGCCGGCAGGGGCGGTTGCACATCAGTCACGAGACGATCTATCGCTGGATCTGGGCAGACAAGGCCGTGGGCGGCACGCTGTATCGCCACCTCCGCGGTGCGCGGAAACAACGGCGCAAACGGTATGGCGCGTATGACAGTCGTGGCCGGCTCGCGGGGAAGCGGCCGATCACGAGTCGCCCGCCAGGAGCGCACCATCGCGCCCGATTGCGTCATTGGGAAGGCGACACCCTGCTGGGGGCCGGCCAAGCAGGGCCCTGTGTCGTCACGCTGGTCGAGCGTAAGTCCGGGTTCCTCCTGGTCGGCAAGCTGGCCCGCCGGACCGCGCCCTTCGTCAACCAACGGCTGCACCACCTGATCCAGCAGCAGCCCCGGCCGGTCCGCACCATCACCGTGGACAACGGGACGGAGTTCCACAGCTACGTGGCTCTCGAGCAGCGGGTCCCGACACGCTTCTACTTCGCCACGCCCCATCACGCCTGGGAACGCGGCACCAACGAAAACACCAACGGCCTACTGCGCCAATACTTGCCCAAGGGCGTGAGCATGGCGCACCTCACCCAGTACGACTGCAATCGCATCGCTACCAAGCTCAACCGCCGGCCCCGCAAACGCCTCGGCTACCGCACCCCGGAGGAGTGCTATGTCCCTTGACCCTCAGTGTCGCACTTCAAACTTGATCCCGAGCCGTGCGGCGCGCAGTATCTCCACGGAAGTCGTTCCGGATGTGGCGAGCCCCGAGCACGAAGGCCACGATGAGGCCAACAAAGGTGGCAATCCCCAGCGCGGCGGCGATGATGAGTGCAGCCGTGCGAAACCCGAGCCAGAAGAAGAGAACGTCGATGGCTGCGAGCTCGGCGACGTGTCGCAGTCCGCGACGGACAAGAGCCTTGATGCGTGGTTGCATAGAATCTGCGGCGTCGGTCTAACGACTCTGGGCTTGAGCGGCGGGCGCTAATGCCGCCCAGGCGAACCGTCTGGCCAATGACGTGCTCATGGAGCTCTCCAGGCGCTCATGGCTCAGCCTCGCGGAAGCGCCCGACCGCTCCAAGCCCCTGTTATGCTGCGCCTTGGCGGGATGGCCGCCACTCCATAGCCAGCTTCCGGCCCGACGCCGCGCAGTCACGCAGATAGAGGTTGATCAGGGTCTGGTAGGGGACGCCGGTCTCCTCGGCCAGGTCCTTGAAGTACCGGAGCGCAGCGGCATCCAGCCGGATCGTCACGGACTTCTTGAGCCGCTTGGCGTAGGGGTTCCGCCGCGCCTTCGAGAAGTCGTATTCCTTTCTCATCGTCGCCACCTCTCGTTGTACCGCCGCTGCTCAGGTTTGGTGGCCTTCCGGGCGGAGATGATCCGAATGAGCGCGTCGTCCTCCCGATAGCAGTGCACGACCACCAGCACGCGGAGCTTGGCACTCAGGCCGAGGAGCACGAAGCGGTCCTCGGCGTGCGAGTGATCGGGGTCGTCGATGAGCAGAGCATGGTCATCGGCGAAGACGCTCTCAGCTTCCGCAAAGGTGACCCCGTGTTTCCGCCGGTTGGCAGCACTCTTGGTGGGGTCCCACGCGAAGCGGAGCTCGGCCACGCCGCAATGTACATACGATGTAGGTACTTAGTCAATGGAAGTGCGCAGCATAACCTCATACTATACGGAACTGCATAAGCCCTTTTGCCCACTGGCCCGTCCGCCTAAGACGCGCAAAGGTCGGCCCGGGCCAGGGCAGCCAACCTCCGCTAACGTGCTGAGTTCGGGCGGCGGATGCAAGGCGCACGTCGCGGGATTCTCCGGTTCGCCGGTCGGGTTTTGTGCCATCGGCATAAGAGATTTCCACGCGCTCGGCGGCGGGGGGCTTGAACAGCGTGCGCGATAGGGCGCGCCCCCGGCCCCGCCACGCCGACCCCGCGGGCCGGCTTGCCCCGATCGCGGTGGCGGGCGAGTATGGGCGTGGGAGCGGGCACGCCGCCCGCCGCTCGCCTCCGACCGTGGGGCACCCGTGTCGGGTCCGATCACCACATCTGCCGGCCGGCCTCCCCTAGCTCGGGCCGTCGAGTTCCTCGCGCTCGCCTTAGCCGTGAACTCGTGTGAGCCCGGTGGCGGGAACGGGCCGTGCCCATGTCCTGATGGCGGTGCGAGTCCGGTGTTGTTCACGTCTCAGAGGGGGGGCAATTACGATATCTACATGATGGAGCCAGACGGCAGCTTTCCGCGGCGCCTGACCAAGGATATCGGCATCGACCGGAGTGCCGATTGGTCCCCCGATGGGTCCAAGATCGCGTTCATGTCGATGCGCGACGGCGACTACGATATCTGGACCATGGTCACCACCGGCAGGGGGCAGCAGCAGCTCACCCACAATCTCGCGGCGGACGGCTTCCCCCGGTGGTCCCCTGACGGCTCGCAACTGCTGTTCACGTCCAATCGGGACGGCAATTTCGAGCTGTACGTCATGCGCGCGGACGGCACGAACCAGACCCGACTGACCTGGAACTACGCAGATGACATCGGTGGTGCGTGGTCGCCCGACGGCTCGCAAATAGCCTTTGCGTCCGGGCCAGAAGGGAACCGATCGATCTACGTCATGCAGGCAGACGGGACGAACGTCGCCTGGCTCACCACCAACACCGGGAGCAGATTATCGTGGGCGCCGGACGGCTCCAGGCTTGTGTTTTACGCATTGCGCGAAGGCAATATCGACATCTACGTGATCGATGCGGACGGCGCCAACGAGACGCGGCTGACGCACGATCCGGCGGAGGACCGGTATCCACTGTGGTCTCCCGACGGACGGCAGATCGGCTTCACGAGCGACCGCCACGGCGATCCAGAGATCTACGTGGTGAACGTGGATGGCACCGGTCTCGCGCGTCTCACCACGAGCGCCGGATTGGATATCCTCAACGCGTGGCGTCACTGAGCGAGGATGTTCCCGGGTCCGTCGCTGAAGGAGCCTTGGGACAGACCATGACTCGAAGGACGGTGCGGTTGGGGACGTGCGTGCTCCTGGCGGCATGGTGCATGGGTGGGTGCGGCCGCGCGGAGACGCGACACGTCGAGTTGGTGCTCGAAGTCGAGCTCCCCGATTCCGCGATCACCGATGTGGATCGCCTCGTCAACGCGACGGCGGCGGTCATTGCCGCTCGATTGACGGGAGCCGGGATCCGCCACGCTTCGGTGCGCTCGCTCGGCCCGACGCGCATCGGCGTCGCCTTCGAAAGCCCCGAAGCGGCCGCGGAGCGGCTGACGGCATTCGCGATCACGCCGGGCCGACTGGAAATCCGCGTGACCGACAAGGCGGGTCGGTTCCGCGACGCGCTTCCGGCCCTCGATCGGGCGCTGGTGCACGCGGGGGTCACGACCGCGCACCTGCTGGAGCATGGCGGTGTCGGGATCGAGGCGCTGCTGGCACCGCTGGAGACCGCGGCGGCGGACTCGGCTGGCACTGCCCAGGACGCACGGCCGCTGTCGGCCCTGCTGTTGCCCGGCCAGGTGCCGGGGGGATACGTGGTCCTCGAGCAGCATGTGGGGCCGGTGGATAGCCTGCTGCGCCACCCGACGGTGGCGGCCGGGATGCCGCCGCAGGTCGAGCTGCTGTGGGGATCCGATACGCGGTCGCAGGCCGGGCGATCGTTCCGGCCCTTGTACGCCGTCGAGCGGCGTGCGCTCATCACCGGGGAGCACGTGGCCGACGCTGCGGCGACGAGCGATCCCGCCACCGGCGGCTCACTCGTGCGGTTTCATCTCACACCAGCCGGCGGTGCGATCTTCGCCCGCGAGACGGCCCGGCATGTCGGCGACCACCTGGCGATCGTGCTCGACGGGTGGGTGCGGGGTGGGCCGCCGTTGCTCCGCGATGCGATTCACGGCAACGGCCAGATCGACCTGGGCAACACGGAGCTGCGCGACGCTGAGGATCTGGCCCTCCTGCTCCGCACTGGCCCGCTGCCGGCTCGTGTGCGTCTCATCGAGGAAGGCGCAAGCGAACGCCCCGAGCGCCGGTGACGCTCGGGGCGATGTTCTTCGCCAGGCGGCGCGAGTCAGCGCGGCGTCAGAAGTTCCACTGCACCCCGCCGATGAACGCGACAATGTCGAAATCCCCGAATGCCCACTCGACGTGCGCGAAGGGCGAGAACGTGCCCAGGGGGAACTCGAGGCCGGCGATGGCCTGGCCGGCGAAGTTGGTTTCCTCGGTGAAGTCGTTGTAGCCCAGCAACGCGCCCCCGCCAAAATAGGGGCTGACGCCCCCGCGTTCTTTCCACCACGGGTGGAAGCGGATCGACGCGCCGGCATTGATGACCAGGATGTCAAAGTTGGTCAGCACCTCGACCTGCGGGGAAATGGTCGTCTTCGGCACCTTGGGGATGCTGATGGGGATGTGCCCAGTGACGCCCACCAACCCTTCCTCGCTCTCCGAGTCGTAGCCCGCGTGGACGCCGATTCCTTGGGCAGACGCCGGCGCCGCGGCGACCAGAAGTCCACTGCACGCGAGCAGGGCAACGGCGAGACAACTCATTCGCATGCTCCAGCTCCTTTCGGCTCCCGGGTGATCGCGTCGACCGGCGCGTCTGCCGCCGGTCATGCTGTCGTCGGTGTGCTGGCTACAGTGGGTCCCCGCCGACAGGATCGCAAGCTTTGCGGTGCCACCTCATCGGGAGTGTGGCTGTCAGGATTGCTGACGACCCAAGCCCGCCTTGACGGCAGCTTGACGGCTCCGCGCGAGCGTCGAGCGACCGATTCGACAGGAGATCCGATGCGTGCCTTGGCACGACTGACCCCGTTGGCCTGCCTGCTTGGTGGCGGCTGCATCCACCAGCCGGTGACGCCGGCGGTGCCGCAGGGCTGGCATGTCCGCGTGTACGTCACCACCACAGCGGGCGCGGATACGGTGATGCTGCAGGGGGTCGTGGTGTGGGCCGTGGAGGACAGCCTGCGCCTCCACGGAGAGGAGGCGTTGATCCAGGTCACGGTGCCAGTGCCCCGCATCGCGCGGCTCGAGGTGTTCCGCGGTCAGCGAGCCACGGCCGCCAGCGCAGCCAAGGGTGCGGCCGCGGGTGCTGGCATCGGCGCCCTGCTCGGCACCATCTTCAGCGCGACCGGTGCGGCCATCGGCGGCGCGATCTTCGGGGTCGATGCCGCCGTGGACGACGCGTTGACCGAGGGGTTCGTCCGGGGAGCGACCGAGGGCGCGGCCTGGGGGCTGATGGCCGGCGCGACCCTGGGGGAAGGCGTGTGGCAGGTGATCGCGTATCACGACCTGCGCGAGGAGATGTGCCACTGCCGGCTGCCGCCGACCGTCGCCGACCCCGAGCGTCCCTGAGCAGCAGCGCTTGCGGGGGGCCTAGGTGGAGAAACGCCACGCCCGGCAGCCGTTTCATACCGTCCTCCCGTCGTTCCGTCCTACCGTCCCTCCATGCTCGCCCGCATCCGCTCGGCAGCCGTGCTCGGGATCGACGCCTATCTGGTGGACGTCGAGACCGATATCGCCAACGGACTGCCCACGTTCGCCACGGTCGGCCTCCCGCAGGGCGCGGTGAAGGAGGGCCGCGAGCGGGTCTACGCCGCGATCGCCAACTCGGACTTTCTCTTCCCGCTGAAACGCATCACGGTGAATCTCGCCCCGGCCGACGTCCGCAAGGACGGCTCGGCGTTCGACCTGCCGATCGCGTTGGGGATTCTGGCGGCGACGGGGCAATTGGACGGACGGGCGGATGGGCGGTTGGGCGGCTCGATGGTCGAGTCGCCCGATCACGCGGACGGGTCAGGGTCGCAATCTCACCCTGCCGAACCGCCCATCCGCCCATCCGCCCAACCGCCCGCCCTTTCCGACTTCGTCATTCTCGGCGAGCTGGGGCTCGAGGGCGGGCTCCGGCCGGTGCGCGGCGTCCTGCCCGTGGCGCTCGCGGCCAAGCGGGACGGCTGCCGCGGCGTGATCGTGCCGCTCGCCAATCTGGCCGAGGCCGGTGTGGTGCAGGGGATCGAGACGCTCGGCGCCGAATCGCTCCAGCAGGTGGCAGCGTTCTTCGCCGAGGGGCGGACGCTCGCCCGCGCCCGCGTGGATCCGGCGCGGCTGTTCGACACGCACGGGGCCGACGACGTGGACTTCGCCGAGGTCCGCGGGCAGGGACATGCCAAGCGCGCGCTCGAGGTCGCGGCAGCCGGCGGGCACAACGTGCTGATGATCGGTCCGCCCGGCTCGGGGAAGACGATGCTCGCCCGCCGGCTCGCCACGATCCTGCCCGAGGTGACGCTCGAGGAGGCACTCGAGACCACCAAGATCCACAGCGTGGCGGGCCTGTTGTCGCCCGGCGCGTCGCTCGTGACCCGGCGGCCGTTCCGCGCGCCGCACCACACGATCAGCGACGCCGGCCTGATCGGTGGTGGCACGTACCCGCGTCCCGGCGAGGTGAGCCTGGCGCACGGCGGCGTGCTGTTCCTGGACGAGCTGCCCGAGTTCCGCAAGAACGTGCTCGAGGTGCTGCGCCAGCCGCTCGAGGACGGCCACGTCACCATCTCGCGCGCAGCGCAGTCGTTGAGTTACCCCGCGCGGTTCATGCTGGCGGCGGCGATGAACCCCTGCCCGTGCGGCTACTGGGGCGATCCCGGACGGACCTGCACGTGCGGTGCCCTCGGCGTGGAGCGCTACCTGGCACGGCTCTCCGGCCCCCTGCTCGATCGCATCGACATCCACATCGAGGTCCCCGCCGTGTCGTACAAGGACCTCTCGACCGAGCGGTCGGGCGAAGCGAGCGAGGCGATTCGCGCCCGCGTGAACCGCGCGCGCCAGGTGCAACTGGAGCGCTTTGCGCACCGAGCCGGCATCTACGCCAACGCGCACATGGCGCCGAAAGACCTGCGGCGCTTCTGTCGACCCACGGATGGCGCCGACAGCCTGCTCCGCAGCGCCATTACGCGGCTGCGGCTCTCCGCGCGGGCATATCATCGGGTCCTGAAGATCGCGCGCACGATCGCCGACCTGGTGGGGGCCGCCGAAATCGGGCAGGGTCACGTGAGCGAGGCGGTGCAGTACCGCAGTCTGGACCGGCCGGTGGGGTGAGAAGACCGGAGATGTTGACAAGATGACTATAACTAGTCATTTTATGGTCATGTCAAAGCCAGTGGTGGACCGGGTGCGGATCGCGGACTTCAAAGCTCGGCTGAGCGAGCACCTGCGTGCGGTCCGACGGGGGGCGACGCTCACGGTCCTGGATCGCGACACTCCCATCGCGCGGGTTGTCCCCTTCGAGGAAGGGGTGCCCCTGCGCGTGCGCGCACCGGCGGGACGCTACCGACGCCTGCGCGACGTCCCCCTGCCACCGCCGCTCGCCCTGCCGTTCGACATCGTCGAGCTGCTGCTGGAAGAGCGCCAGGCGGAGCGGTGATCGCCTATCTCGACGCGTCGGTCATTCTGCGGGTCGTCCTGGGCCAACCCAATGCGCTCCCCCATCTTCCGAAAGTGGAGTTGGGGGTCGCGAGTGCGCTGGCCGAGGTCGAGTGTCTCCGCACGCTCGACCGGCTGCGGCTCCGTGGTGGGGCGTCCGACCACCAGCTCGCGCAGACCCGCGAGGCGGTGTACCGGCTGACGCGCGAGATGGAGGTGGTCGAGCCCACCATGCCCATCCTGCGCACCGCCGCTCAGCCGCTCCCGACGCCGCTCGGTACGCTGGACGCGATCCACCTGGCGACCGCGCTCCGGTGGATCGAGACGCGCGGGAAGCCACTGGTCATGGCCACCCACGACGCCGCGCTCGCTCTCGCGGCACGGGCCAGTGGGCTCACGGTGATCGGCGTCTAGAGGACGACCCGGAGCACTTGGCGGACTACATGCGTGAGCATTCCCGTCGCCGGACCCGCGTCTG
>Ga0224512_10001643_pt1 | contig 21267 bp, 17 predicted proteins | sample SF_May12_sed_USG_4_FD_169103 | JGI IMG/M metagenome (GOLD analysis project Ga0224512, IMG submission 169103) | Sediment microbial communities from San Francisco Bay, California, United States - SF_May12_sed_USGS_13 | ecosystem: Environmental > Aquatic > Marine > Sediment | place: USA... | reverse complement strand
GATAACACAGAATGTATTTTTTCGTGACCAACATCCTGTGGTTCATCCTGGTCGCGCTCGGTGTCTCGGTCGCTTTACTTTTTGCTGGCCGCCCATCTATTTCCTTTTCAGTGACCGTGGGGCGTTCAAAAGAAGATTTGAGGCCGCGCTCGAAGGGCGTCAGAACCTAAGTGAGAAGGACTTCTACGATCAATATTTTTCTTCTTGTCGCTAACAAAACAAAAGAACTATTAATACGGCGGTTTTGAATCCGTCGCGACCTCTTTGACTTTTTCCGTTTCGGCTTCTTCCACGGCATCGACTGTCACCGATCTGACCTGAACGTCAAAGCGTTTGTATTCACTAAAAAAGAATTCGATCGCCACTTCGAGGTCCTTAAACTCGGGAGGTGCATCCAGAAAATCCAGCTTAATTTTCTGCGGGAACCAGAAACCTTCTGGAAGACGGGTCTGCAGGTAAAAAAACGAACTCGACAATTCGCGCTCTGCCGGAGGCTTCTGCTTCATTTCCTCCAATTTTCCGACGGGAAAGCCCTCGACTGCGGCAATCCGCCGGTCTGCCAAATCGATCAGAATTACTCCCTCGATGTGAGCCAGGTAAAACAGGTCGGCGGCGGGCGTGACGTCTTTGTTGGGCCGAAACTCGACAGATATCATTTTTCTTCCGTTTACCGTAACTTCTCTCGGTTCAGTAAGTACGGCGTTGTTAAGCAGTTCGACAAGATCTATCCGCAAACTCTGTTTGCCAACCGTGTTCTTGTCGGCCCTCAGGGTCACATATCCGCCCTGGTTCTTATTCACATCATCCTCGTCCGGATACTCGATCTCGCCGTTTTCCATCTGCTCGAGCTTTTTTACGATCCGTCTCTTTTCATCGCTTATGTCTGCGGAATGGATATTCCGGCTGCTGTCATAAGTGAGCAGCAGGGGGTGGGTGTAGAGCCTGTTTTTTGGCAAGACGGAGGGAAGGATTACCTCGTATTTCCTTCTTAGTTTGCTTGTGCCAAACAGAGCAGATCTACGCATTACGAATTCCATTTCGTAGGAATAGCCTGCAAACGCGCCCTCATGCCGATCGACTGAAACTTCCCGGATCAGATCATCGATCACGAGCGGAGCCTGTGCGGAAATAAGTGTCGGAAGGCATATCGCAAACGCAAAAATGCCGGCGATCCTAAAGATTGAAACTCGTTGCTCGGATTTCATTATTGACATCTGCGCGCGCATTGCCGCGCTTTTGAATGAATTCCCGTAATCCTATCCTATTTCGTCTTTATTTATAAAGTATTTTGCCGATGATTGACGAAAACACCGCAGAACCCGGATCGCGGAATACCAACACTTTTATTAGAATGGGCATCCGAGCCATTACGGCGGACAAACCGAATCCTCAATCTTGCTCGCGGTGTTGACGAGACGTTATTTGCAACTTTTGGGACAATTCGCATTCTATTAGTTAAGGAGTCCTCCGAATGATGGCCGGGAAAACTAAAGTTTTTCGTATTTCGTTCCGCGTTTCATTGGCCGCCGCGTTTTTTCTTGCGGCGCTCCCGCCTATTTTTGCGCAACCGGATGAACTAACAAGGGCGAAAGAACTCTATTCGGAAGGCACCGAACTGATAGAACTACAAACGAAGACTGCGCTTGAAGCGGCGAAGGAAAAATACCTTCAGGCCAACACGATATTCTCCCGATCCGGAGAAAAAGAGGGAGAGGCCAAATCGCTCGTCGGGCTGGGTTTTGTCTCAAACGCGCTGGGTGAGAATCCGGAAGCGTTACAATTTTACGAATCGGCGCTGGCTCTTTTTACGGAACTGCGCAACGACTATTGGGCGGCACGCACTCTGAATAACATGGGCCGCGTTTATGACGACACCGGCAATACGGAAAAGGCCCTTGAACTATTCAATTTAGCTTTGCCGAAACGTCGGGCGGCTGCCGATGCAAACGGCGAGGCCGTAACTCTAAACAGTATCGGTGCCGTATACGTGAAAAAGGGCGAGTTCCAAAAAGGGCTCCAACACTATAAAAGCGCATACGCGATACGGAATTCCCTTTCGATACCGGACGATAACGCGAACAGGCGCGGTACCGCGATAATCCTCAACAACATCGGCCGTGTGTTTGACGAGCTCGGCGACAAGAAGAAAGCGTTTGAATACCTCAACCGTTCGCTCGTCCTCAGGAGATCGACAAACGACCGCAACGGCGAAGCGACCACCTTAAACAACCTTGGACTCGTTTCATTCGACATGGGCAACCTTCAAGAAGCGTTGGATTATTACCAAAAGGCTCTGGAGATTATTGATGAACTCGGTCAGGAATTCCGCGAGGCCGAGATCCTAAACAATACCGCCGTCGTCCATATCGAAAATAAAGAAGCCGATCCGGCACTCCGCTACCTAAACAAGGCAATTGTCTATTACAGATTGGTCGGAGATCGTGGTGGCGAGGCAACGACTCTCAACAATATCGGGATGGCAGAGCAACTGAAGGGTGTGGAGTCGTCTTCGCAGCGACTCGCCGAAGCATTGCTATTGTCACGCCAGGCGGGAGAGGCGAGCCTCGAAGCGATAACCCTGAACAACCTGATGCTCAATTGGAGGGCCCGCGGCAATGCCTCGATCGCTTCTTTTTATGGGAAGCAGGCGGTCAACAAATACCAGGAGATGCGTTTCGGTATTCGCACCTTGGGTGAGGACACGAGACGGAACTATATTGCGACCATTAAGGACACCTATCGCGCCCTTGCCGACATACTCATCGAACTCGGGCAATTTGCGCAGGCAAATCAGGTCCTCAATATGCTCAAAGCGGAAGAGTATTTTGATTTTGTCAGGCGAAGCAGCGACGAAATCAAGAAATTGGACACGCGGGTCGCTTTGACGAAAAAGGAACAGGAGCTTTTGGAGCGTTACAGGAAGATCGCGGATCGCGTGACGCAGCTAAGCCGCGAGTTTCAGGAACTCGACAACGAGGAACGGCAAGCACGGCGGGCCGGCGAGAAACTTGACGATGAGAGTCTCAACCGGCAAAACGCACTCTCTTCTCAGCTAAGCGATGCCAACGCGGCGTTCAGGCTTTTTGTTCAAAAACAACTGGTCGCCGAACTCGGGAAAGAACGGGTCAGAGAGATCGAGTACGATCGCAGCCTGCAAACGAAACTGCGCCGCTGGGGAGACGGGACGGTCGCGATTTACACGCTTTTGACCGAGGAGCGCTATCGGGTCGTTATGACAACTCCTTTTGTTCAAGTCGACGGCAAGAGCGAGATCAAGTCCGCCGACCTCAACAAAAAGATTTACGAGTTCAGGCAGGCGCTGCAGGACCTGTCGGTCGATCCGCGCGTCAAGGGGAAGGAACTTTACGACCTGCTTTTGAAGCCGATCGAAAAGGAACTCAAGGCCGCGGATGCGAAAACGCTTGTTTGGTCGCTCGACGGAACGCTTCGTTACATCCCGGTCGGGGCACTTTCAAAAGATGGAAAGAATTATCTCGTTGAAGACTATAAAAATGCGGTGATTACTATACAGACGCGCGACGACCTCGCCGACGAAAACCCCGATTGGATAGCCCTCGGACTGGGCGTTTCGAAGGCGAGCCGGATTTCGAACCCCGGGAATCCCGAAGAGGTAATCGATTTTGGTTCGATACCGGGATCCGTAGCGGAGCTCGAATCGATTATCAGCGACGAACGAAAACCGGGCGAAGCGGGCGTTTTAAAGGGTCGCAGGTTGGTCGACGAGGAGTTTACGGTCAGTGCATTCGAGGAGGCGCTGGCGACCGAAAACGCAGACGGTAAGCCGAAGTTTTCAGTCGTGCATCTGGCGAGCCATTTTCGTTTAGGTAATAACTGGAGTGATTCATTCCTATTGCTTGGCAACGGCAAAGTGCTGACGCTTGAGCAGATCAGCAATTCGCCAACGCTCAACTTTGGTGATGTTGAACTAATCACACTTTCCGCCTGCGATACCGCGTTTGCAAACAGCTCGAACGGAAAGGAGATAGATTCGCTCGCCGAGGCGATCCAGTCAAAAAGCGGAAAAGCGGTATTGGCGACGCTGTGGGCGGTCGCCGATGAAAGCACGCCGCTTTTAATGACCGAGTTTTATCGTCTGCGGAAGGAGAACCCAAAGCTGACAAAAGCGGAAGCGATCCGGGATGTCCAGAGAGGCTTTGTCAGCGGGCGTTTAAAGCCGGATGCGGAATATATCGAGCGGCTCGCGACCGCATTCCCCGAAAGAGGCGAAGGCGATCCGCCCGGAAAGTTTGTTTTTGACAAGAAAAAGCCCTTCGCGCATCCCTATTTTTGGTCTCCATTCGTACTCATCGGGAATTGGCGATAGGCCAAATGGAAAATTGATAGTGAATAATGGATAATTTGTAGGCGCAGCGCGCATTTTGTTCATAAACTTTAGACGTTTCGAACGTCAGCAACCATCAATTGTCCGCATCTTTTCCGTGAACATTTTCATAGTTCATTCATCGAACGAAATCGAGAAGGCCTACGAGGCTCTTTCTGGAACCAACGCGGTCGCCTGTGATACCGAGACTTCCGGTCTCAAGGCCGAGACGGCGAGACTATTCTCCGTGCAATTCTCCGACGGCGATTATCACTGCCTCGTTCCAACCTCCGAAGGCGTGGGACTCGGTCGGCTGGCTGAACTTCTGGCAAATGACTCGATCACGAAGATCTTCCACAACGCACGATTCGATCTCGCATTTCTAGCTCACAACGGATATCAGGTTGCAAATGTCTTCGATACGATGATCGCCGAAAAAGTGCTGACGAAAGGCGGCGATCAATCGGTCTCGCTGGCGGAGACCCTCTATAGGTATTTTGCGGTCGATCTGGATAAAGATCAGCGAAAGAAGTTCGGTCGCTCCTGGAACGGGGTCTGGACACCGGAACTTGTCCAGTACGCGTTGAACGACGTGCGGTATCTTCCCGAGCTTATGCGAAGGCAAGTCAAGTGGATGGAGGATTTGGGGCTTCGCTCGAATTATGAACAGATGATGGAAAAAATTATCCAATAAGGTCACGGAGATCACTAAAGGAAGGAAAAAAGGAATTCAGTAGGGTTTAAAGAACCGGGGCTTGGATTTTTTTTTCGGCCCACGCAATTAAAACCAAATGCCTCGCGCAAACCTGTTTCGGGGGATTCTCTCGTCAAATAAACATCTGCAAAAAACAACTTCCAAGTCTGGATTCTTCAATCCGGCAATACCCCCATCTTTTCTTTTCTTCTCCTTCCTTCGCTTTCCTTCCCTTACTGACCTTCTTGCCCTTGGTGGATAAATCTCTCAAACCTTCCAACGGTGATACGCCGGATGGCCTTCCTTTACGGCAACAAACAAGCCGCTGCAGGTTGCGCATACCTTTCCGTTCGCAACCAATTCGGCTTCGACGGTCGCGCGGTCTTCTGTTGACTCCGTAATCCATGCGCGCAGATGAAGCGTCGTGTCACTCGGCGTCGGACGCAGGAGTTTAACGTTGTAACTCGCTGTGACTGTGCAGTCGATCTCGGGCTTTTTAAATTTCGTCATTAGAAAATGCGCAGCCGCCCAGTTGGAATGGCAATCGAGCAGGGTCCCGACAATTCCGCCGCTCATCATTCCCGGAAAAGACTCGTGATGGCTCTCGGGTACCCAGTCGCATATGTACTCGCCGTCCTTTTCGAAGGTGCGGATTCGCAGACCCTTTTCGTTTGCCGGCCCGCAGCCGAAGCAGATGCTCTCCGGGCCATAGGTTTCCTGGATGGATTTCATGCGCAAAGCATACCGTTTAGGTGTGCTTAGTTCCAAGTCCCAAGTCCCAAGTTTAACGTTTTAAGTTTTGATGCTCCGCACAAATTAGTTGATAAGCCTGGGGCCTTGTCGTTCCAGGTGTTGAGTTCAAAACCTGAAAGGAATTGAGCGCTTGTCGTCGCATTTTGATCGTGTTGGATTCCCTTTCAGACTTCGCATAACAATTTCTTTGCAAAGAATTATTTGACCTTTACGGCGTAATCATTAGACTTTCTAACAAACCTTGTACCTTGAACCTTGAACTCTGAACTAAACGGATGCTTGCACTGATCGCGATCGTATTCTTGTTCTGGCTTGTCTTTGGCTATTTTACTTATGGCCGCTGGGTCGCGAAGCAGTTCGAACTTGACGATTCTCGCGAGACACCCGCAAACGAGGTCAATGACGGTCTGGACTATGTTCCGACCCGTCCCTTTTATTTATTCGGACAACACTTCTCGGCCATTTCGGCCGCCGGGCCGATCGCCGGACCGATCATTGCCTGCCAGGCGTTCGGATGGCTGCCGTGCCTTTTGTGGATCGCGCTCGGAGTCGTACTGATCGGTGCCGTTCACGATTTTTCAAGTCTCGCTTCATCGATCCGGCATGGCGCAAAATCCATCGCCGAAATCGCCCGCGAAAAGCTCGGCACGGGCGCCGGGCGCGCGATGATGGCGTTTATATGGATCGCGCTTATCTATGTAATTGTTGCATTCACTGATATTACAGCCGGTACATTCGTTTCCGGAACTGAAGAGCTCCAAAATGCGAAAGGTTTTAACCCAGGCGGTGCGGTCGCCTTTGCGAGCATCACCTATCTTGGATTATCCACCGTGCTTGGGCTTGTCGAACGGTATCTAAAACCGCCCTTATGGCTCGCGACCGTAATTTTCGTGCCGATCGTCTTCTCGCTTTCCTGGCTGGGAACGATTTATTCGAACGTCTTCGCCCTGAGCCACCTGTCCTGGTCATTGCTGATTTTGATCTATTGCGTCGTCGCATCTCTGGTTCCGGTCTGGATGCTTTTGCAGCCGCGCGGGTATCTCGGCGGATTCGTACTCTATACCGCACTCGCGGTTGGAGTCATTGGAATCTTTTTTGGGGGCTATTCGATCGAGCAGCCGGCTTTTAAGTCGTTCGATGTCGGCGGCATGACAGGCACGCTTTTTCCGTTTCTTTTTGTGACCATCGCCTGCGGGGCCTGTTCGGGGTTTCACGGTCTGGTCTGTTCGGGCACGACATCAAAACAGATCGACAAGGAATCCCATGCCCGTCCTGTAGGTTACGGCGCGATGCTTGCCGAGGGTTTTGTCGCATTCATCGCGCTGGTGACCATCATGATCGTCGCCCAGGGAGTTGCGACCGGGGTTTCGCCGGGAACGGTCTACGGCAACGGAATCGGGGATTTTCTGACCGTGATCATCGGAAAACAGTATCTGCCGTTCGCAATCACGTTCGGCGCAATGGCATTTTCGACATTTGTATTCGATACGCTCGATGTCTGTACAAGGCTCGGCCGTTACATCGTCCAGGAACTTGTCGGTATGCGGGGCCGTGCCGGTGCGATCCTTGGAACAGTGGCAACGATTGCTCTGCCGATTTTCATCGCATTGATCGCGAACCAGGGCTCGTGGCTCGAATTCTGGTCGCTCTTCGGCGCGTCAAACCAGTTGCTTGCGGCGTTGACGCTCCTTTCCATAACAGCCTGGCTCTACCAAGCCAGGAAACGCATTGCGTTCACACTTTTGCCGATGCTTTTTGTGCTGGTAATAACATTATGGGCTCTGTTGGCTTTGGTTTATGGAAATTTCACAGCCTCGAACGGAATCGATATAAAATTCGTAAACGGGATGGCGGCGCTGACACTGATCGGATTGGCCGTTTATTTGGTGGTCGTCGCGCTTTTGAAGGTCCGGAAGGGTCGAAGCGGAGAGATGGTTTTGGAAACTTAGCGTTGTTTGATGAAAACTGACCGCCTTTGGGTGAATGCTATGAAAATGTTTTGTCCTTTATTTCTCATCTGCGCTTTCGTTTTCGCAGTCTCGGCTGTGGCGCCTCCAAAAGACAAAATTACAGAGATCAAGCTCAATATCTACCCTGAGGACGGCAAGATCGGTACAAACGAGACCGCCGTACTCCATGCCGAGTTCTTTGGCATAAGGAAAAAGGGATTCTTCGAAAGCCTCCTTGGAAACGGAGATTCGGGCCCTACCAAGCTCCAAAGCAACGAGTGGAGGATCGAAATCTTGTCGGCGAATGGCGGTGTGCTTTCCAAGCCTTTTCTCTATCGAGAAGCTGGAGAAAAGGAAAAAAGCGGATGGCAGTCTTTAATCATGCAGGGGATCAGCATCGCTTCGTCAAAAGACGCGGTCCTTTTTACGGCACCTGATAAACCCGGCAAATACAAAGTCCGGCTAACCGAAGGGAGCCTGACCAAAGAAACAGTGATCGAGGTCAGCGCGAAGACTGAATCTATTCGTAAAGGAGAATGGGTCGTCCCGCCAGAAGACGAGTATTTACCAATCGTTCGGATATACGCCCCGTTTATCGCGCAAGAAACCTGGTTCGTTCCGAAAGCCGATTTTATTACCGGATTCAATTACGATGGCAATTGGAAAGGCGACGACAACTGGGAGAATCTCGAAACGGGGTCCCGTGCAGCATTTGTTTATTACGCTGTGATGGAAACCAGTACTCACTGGTTTTTGCATTACAACTTTTTCCACCCGCGCGACTATTCAGACGTTTGCGTCGTCGGTACGTGTCACGAGAACGACAACGAGGGGCTGATTCTTTCGATCCGCAAAGACGGATCGGAATTCGGGAAGCTCGAAATGATGGAGACGCTCGCCCACAACAATGTCTATTCGTTTACAAACGAAAGGCGTATCCTAAGGGGCGTGCACGACATCGACGGAAAGATAGATATCTACGAAGATACACACCCGATCGTATTCATTGAGGCCGGCGGGCACGGCGTTTTGGGCGGCTCGCACAAAACGTCCCTCTTCGATCCCGAGAAAATGGAGTTCAAACAAAACACGGGGGTTACATATATCGCGGGCGATACCGCGGGATATCCGCGCTCGGGAAATGACCGTAATGTGAGATATGCGCTCCGGCCGATCGAGTCTGATTTGTGGAGCCGCGGCAGCGGCGATTCAGATGAGGCGAACGAGACGTTTGAGAACTTTTTCGTGTATCAACCGTTTGGCGGCAGACCGGCAACAAGCAAGTCTTATATCGCCGGCGCGTTCAGGGGCAGGACCGCGAGCGACAGTATGGCGAAGCCGTTTTGGGGATGGTATGACCGAAAAACGAAAAACAAAAGGATTTTAAATACAGGGCAATGGGCACTCGATCCTGCATACGCAATCTCGGTCTGTTACAAGTGGCCAAGTGAGCTTCCTGTTTCCACGGAGTATGTTTACAACCCCTTTCTTCAGATTATTACACCGTAGGCGCGGTCCTTTTCCTTCTGTTTTTTAAAACCCGCGAATCGCTCAATCCCGCCATCCGACTCGCGTTCAAACACCGCCAGCGTTTTCAAACTTCAAAACACTTACGACATCTTCACCCTTCTCAAAAAACAGACGCTTGCCATCTTCCGAAAGCGCTATCTGAAAGACATTTCCTTCCTCCCAACGTTTGATTGTCTTAACGGTTTCGCCGTCCAAGCCGCGCTCGTCGAGATAGGTAGTCTTCCGTTTCTTTTTGACATAGAAAAACCCGCTGTTGTCGTGCTTCCATTCGATGATCGGCAGTTCCCTTCTCGGGACCCTTTCAAACTGCCTGACGATCTTCTTTTCCGCGACCGAAAAAAGCGTCAACCTGAGAGGTGTCGCCGGTGCGAATTTGGTATCGCCGTTTTCGACCGCAAAGCACAGAATATATTTTCCGTCCGGGGATACGGCCGGTCGAAAGGACCTGAAATCCGTCAACTGTGCGATCCTGCCGGTATCGTTATCGCGCTCGAACAATACCTGGAACTTCTCCGTCAACGGAACCGCGGAAAAATACATTTTCGACGCATCCTTTGGAAAAGATGCTCTTGACGAGTAATACGAATCCACGATCTCGCGCTGGTTCGAACCATCCATTTTCATCTCCCAAAGCGTGAGTCGCCCATTTCTATTCGAACGGAAAACTATGCGTTTCCCATCCTGCGAAACCACCGGGTCATAATCGGCTGTGGGCTCGGAAGTTAATTGAACATTTTCAGAACCGGCAAGATTCATCATCCAGATATCGGCGTTCCCGTTTTGGGTTTTCGCGTAGACAATCCTGTCTTCGCCGACCCATCTGGCTCCCAAAGGCATGAGGCTGTCCTCGCTGACCGATTTCGCGATAACACGGGAAACATCCGGATTTTCGATATCCAGATACGAACGCGTTGTCAGTCGATTGTTCTTGCCGGCGATCATCGTGTCTCCGGCCCTCGTGATACCAAAACCCGTGATCCCACTCAAACCGCGAGTTACCGCCCGCGCGGCGCCGTCGGGATAGGACACAAACCAGACCTCATCGGTGAGGTTCGGGGATTTTGCGCCGTATGCGACAACTACAATGCCGCTGCCGTCATCAAGCCAGGCCGTTTTGCCGATCCACAGCCAGTCGTTTCCCGAAAGTACGGATACTTCGCCGGTATCCGCATCAACTGTAGCCAATTTCATGGGCCCTTCCCGGTCCTCGCGGTCCATGATAGTGACTGCAATCCGTCCGCCGTCCGGTGACCACGATACGCCCGATGTCGAGAAGCCATTCCAAAGCGGCCTTGAGGCGAGCGCGCGCGGTGACGAGCCGTCTGGGTTTGCAAGTATCAGAACTGACTCCATCTCATCTAACTTGTCTCTTACAAATGCCAATTTTTTTAGGTCGGGAGAAAAGGTGACCGGGCCGTCGACATCCCTTGCGATCACGCGCGAGGCTCCACCCAGAAGCGGTACTTTATAAAGATTGCCGATTTTGGGAAAGGGATCGGATCTCTTGTACGCCGAATAATATACACCGTCGCCCTCAGGCGCGAACACCACCCCGGAAATGCTCAGATCGTTTCCGCGCACCAGCGCGACTTCATTGCCATCGGTTATCTGGCGAAGGAAAAGAGCGTCTCCGTCATCTTCCTCTCTGAGTACGGCAATATATTTGCCATCCGTTGAGACTGTCGCATTGCTGATATCCTGGCCGGAAAAAAGCGTCGATATACGAAACTGCCGGAACTTGGACTCGAACTGAGTCGGGTTCGAAAATAAATAACTGACCGCAAATATGGAAGCCACAAGCGCCGCAGCCGCCGTCGAAATCCCGACCAGCCACTTAGCGGACGGCCACCCCTTGCGGGAATCCGAAATGTGTTCCTGCTCGGCGACAATGTGCGTCAACGAATGTTTCTCGACGACAAGGACCTCCTCATCGGCGTCGGTTTCCGTTACATCGGCGACAAACCTGTAACCGCGGCGCGGGATAGTTACAATAAAGTCCGTTTGGAGGTCGTATTTGGAGAGTGTCTTTCGAAGCGTGCTGATGTTTTGGGCAAGGGTCGATTCCTCAACAAATGTGTCTTTCCAGACCTCGTCGAGCAACACGTCTTTAGTCATAACCTTCCCGGGGTTTCGAACAAGTACCGCCAGCGTATCGAACGCTTTTGGTGTCAATGAAACGATTTCTTCGCCGCGCAGTAAACACCTCTGCTCGGTATCTATTCGAAAACCGGCAAAATCGTAAAGCTTTCCTTTCCTCATCGTTTTGCTCCCGGCATACCAAAGAAATCTTGGAGACACGCCATAAACTATTGCGTTTCAATAAGATACACGATCACTCGGGTTGAGCGGCAACGGCGTTGAATTTCTTTTGATAAATCTTTTACGGTCTTTTCAAGACATTGGTTCACGTAAAAACTTATAGTTTGCGTGAATGGGGCAGGTTCATGAGATGTGCAGATGTTACCGGTCAGCAACGTTTGTGCATGGGCTTGCCTCATTCGTATTGAGACAAGGTTTTTTCAATACTTCGCAAACTACGATGAAAACAACCAAAGCTGTATGTTTCTAATAGTCAAAGATGCCGGGGAAGCCGAAAAGTTGTCCAACGGGCTTTTCATGGCGGCAGATTCTTGTGAAAAGCGGATCGGGTTTCTGTATCTTGAGGACAAATTCGGCATATTCCAGACGTCGGCTGCCGGGTAACAAGTGCTGCGAATGTCAAAAATCAGAACAGAGATTTCAATTGAATCCAGCGAAGCTTTTGTTGTCCGGAGAAAGCGTTATTCGACGCGGACCTGGTGCGGCAAATGTGGCAAGACCGGGATATTCGTGCTTCCCACGGAGGCCGGTTTTCTGTCGGGCCTCGATCTTGATACCATCGTGTCACTGGTTTGCGCTGAAGAAATACACGTTCATGAGATCTTGGGGCGGGGGACCTATGTCTGTTTGACCAGCCTCTGTCTCTTGAACACCGCCCCGGAAAGTCATCACTCTGAAGAATTGTATGAATCAACGAAACTTTCGGGGGGAATTGAAGAGCTAGGGCTTTCGGCCCGGGATTTAAGAAAACTATGAAAAAGGTAATAACAATTTGTTTCGCGCTTTTGGTACTCGCTTCGGCCGGATTGTCGCAGACCGGGCAGCCTCCCGAAATCGTGGCCGCGACAGAATTACTGCAGCAGGAGAAGTACGACGAGGCCGAGACGGGGCTCGCAAGGTTCCTCAAAGACAATCCTCAAAACGCACGCGCTTTTTATCTCCTGGCCTCGGCGCGACACGGCAAGGGCGACTACAAAGGTGCGGCCGAGGCGCTCAAGAAGAATCTGGCGATCAATCAGAATTGGCCGGCGATGTATAACCTTGCCTCCGCCTATGCCCGGCTTGGCGACAAAGGGGCAGCCTTCGAATGGCTCAAAAAGGCGCTCACGAACGGAGCGGCATTTTCGGTAAGTATCGAAACTGACGAAGACCTTTCGGGTTTGCGTGACGATCCCGCTTTCAAAGAAATGCTGTCGATCGTCGATAAACAAAGAAACCCCTGCAAATACTCGGAAAAGGCCCACGAGTTCGATTTTTGGCTCGGTGACTGGGATGTGTTTGTCAACGGCCGCAAAATCGGAGAAAACCTGATCGAGCGGGGCGTCAATGGCTGTACGCTGATCGAAAATTGGAAAAACACGGGCGGCGGAACGGGGAAAAGCCTCAATGTATACGATGCTTCCGTTGACAAGTGGAAGCAGTTTTACGTCGGCAGCCAGGGTGGCGTATTTCTTTTTGAAGGTGGACGCGAAGGCAACATGATGAAGTTTACCGCCGAAACGGTAAATGCCGCGGGGGCAAAAACGCTTCATAAATTCGAGTTTACGGATTTGCCCGACAAAACGGTGCGCCAGAAATGGGACACCTCGACCGACGGCGGTAAGACCTATACGACCGTTTGGGATTCGATATACAAGAGGAAGAATTCAGGAGTCGGGAATCAGGATTCAGAAGGGAAGGAAGATAGCTGAAAGGATGTAGTAATAAATTCGGCCGACGGAGTTTCTCTTTTTGGAAATTTTTACCTGGCTGCTGCAGTTTGCAGTCTTTAAGCAAGGGGGTATCGACACCTACATAGCCGAAACGGCGTCCAGGTTCGTCGATGCTGAACGCGGACCGCGTGAAAGGTGAAGTCTCTGATCATTGGGAGGTCGTTTTTCGGTTCCTGGACCGCGTGATGGCTGAGCAAAAACAAATTTTATCCGCGAAGGGCCGACAAAGAAGTAAAACATTGGAAAATGTAGACCAAATGAAAGTGACTTGCTCCGTTTAGTCCAGATCGTCGCGAGATCGAAGTACCCGATTTCGCGATTTTCATCGTTTTAAGCATTCGACTTCATCGACCCCCGGAAGCTCAACGCCATCCCTACCGATCCGGGCCACGACCTAGTTCTTCTTCACTACGAGGTCTTCGCGACCCTTCAGGGATATTCCCGTTCCGCAATTCCCGCCTCTCCCTTTGTAATTTCGCTCAAAACGTAGATAATACTTGGTTTTGAGCTAATCGACCCGATTCAGACATTTCGGTGAAGAAGTTGGTCAGAGTCGAACGCTTATCGGTCGCAGAAATCAGTGCGGCAAAATCCTAGATACTATTTTATTTTGAGACGTACCAAGTCGAATTAAGGCAGTTTTGTATAGAAAACAGGTGAATTTTTGATGGAATCTACAATTCTTTATTTGATCCCGGCAGTCGGGATTTTCGGATTAGTTGTCATGGCGGTTCAGTCTGCGTGGGTAACCAGGCAGGAAAGCGGTGAAGAAAGCATGGTTGAAATTTCCGCTCACATTGCTGAAGGCGCAATGGCGTTTTTGAAAGCCGAGTGGAAGGTTTTGACTTATTTTGCAATCGTCGCGGCAGCAGTTCTCGCGTGGTCTGGAACATTGATCGAAACCTCTTCTCCGGTGATCGCAATTTCGTTCGTTATCGGTGCGGTATTTAGCGCGACCGCCGGATTCTTTGGGATGAGAATCGCGACCAAAGCAAACGTCAGAACCACTCAAGCCGCAAGAACATCTCTCAAAGGCGCGCTAAAAGTGGCCTTTACCGGCGGTACGGTAATGGGTCTTGGAGTTGCCGGTCTGGCTGTTTTAGGTCTTGGTTCACTCTTTATAGTCTTTTATCAAGTATATGTTGTGAGCATAGGCGGTTCTGTAAATGGCGTCGCTATGGAAAAAGCGATTGAAGTTCTGGCCGGTTTTTCTCTTGGCGCTGAATCGATCGCTCTTTTCGCGAGAGTTGGCGGTGGGATCTATACAAAGGCGGCTGACGTCGGGGCCGACCTGGTTGGTAAGGTCGAAGCCGGAATTCCCGAAGATGACCCACGAAACCCGGCGACAATTGCAGACAACGTAGGGGATAATGTCGGCGACGTTGCCGGTATGGGGGCGGATCTTTTTGGATCTTATGTCGCGACAATGCTTGCGACCATGGTACTCGGGCGGGAGATTGTAGCGGCGGACCAGTTCGGCGGTCTTTCCCCGATGATTCTTCCAATGGTCATTGCCGGGATTGGAATTATTTTTTCCAGTTTAAGTTTTTTGTTAGTAAGAATTAAAGATGAAAAAGGCAGCGTTCAAAGGGCACTGAATATCGCCAACTGGACCTCGATTATCCTGGTCACGATTGCCTGCTACTTCCTCGTCATGTGGATGCTTCCGGCGGAAATGACCCTACGAGGCCATGACTTCACAAACACCGGTGTATTCCTGGCAATCCTGGTCGGTTCGATTGTCGGCGCTCTCATGAGTATCTTCACCGAATACTACACGGCGATGGGAAGACGTCCCGTCAACTCAATTGTGCAGCAATCTGATACCGGAGCCGCGACAAACATTATCGGCGGTCTTTCCGTCGGTATGGAATCTACCTTGATTCCAACACTTGTCCTCGCCTCGGGCATCTACTTTGCTCATTATTTTGCCGGTTTATACGGCGTCGCGATTGCGGCGGCCGGGATGATGGCAACTACGGCTATGCAGCTCGCGATAGATGCTTTTGGACCGATTGCTGATAACGCCGGTGGAATTGCCGAGATGAGCAGGCTTCCAAAAGAAGTCAGAGAAAGAACAGATAAGTTGGATGCTGTTGGAAATACTACGGCTGCTACTGGAAAGGGCTTTGCGATTGCTTCCGCTGCACTCACTGCCCTGGCATTATTTGCAGCCTATGTTGGTCTTGCGGGCATTGATTCAATCGATATCTATAAGGCGGAAGTGCTCGCCGGCCTATTTGTCGGCGGAATGATTCCCTTTATCTTTTCTTCTCTTGCTATTGCCGCAGTCGGTAGAGCGGCAATGGCGATGGTACAGGAAGTCAGGCGTCAGTTTAAGGAAATCCCAGGCATCATGGAACATGAAGCCGAACCGGAATATGACAAATGCGTAGCTATTTCGACACAGGCGTCCCTCAGGGAGATGATGCTACCGGGAGCAATCCCATTGATAACCCCGGTTATCGTCGGATTCACTTTCGGTCCGGAAGTTCTTGGCGGCATGTTAGCCGGGGTTACCGTCACAGGCGTTTTGATGGGAATGTTCCAAAACAATGCCGGCGGAGCCTGGGACAATGCCAAAAAATCATTCGAAGCGGGCGTCGAGGTCAACGGTGAAATGCAGTACAAGGGAAGTGAGGCTCATAAAGCAAGCATTACAGGCGACACCGTCGGCGATCCTTTTAAGGACACATCCGGCCCTTCGATGAACATCCTGATCAAGCTGATGAGTATCGTCGCGTTGATCATCGCCCCGCATATCGCGATCAAGAGCGCTACGCCTCACGCGGAGTTGACTCCTAAAGTGCAGGTGGAAAGGACGGTGGACGTGGCTGCTGAAGAGAAGCTGTAAATCGTGAATCGTTAATAGATCGGCCCGGGTAAGTGCCCGGGCTTTTTTTGATTTAAACACAGAGGAACATGCAAAGACATAGTGATTTTGGCTTGGGATGAGAGGTTCGCAATAATTCCCGGCGAACTTCGCAATCTCATTCTCTATTTTTCCCAGGCGCCATCGGAACACCCGATCTCGAAATGAACCACCGGATGACTTGTCATCTTCTATCCTCCTTCAAATCTTGTAATCAGCGCGGGGCTGCTCATCAAAGAGTAATGCACGACGAAACCACGCGGGGAAAATATTGGCTTGGCTGTTAACGATTTCTTCCAATCAACATTGTCGAGCAAGTGATTTTTGTTTCAAGTGCCTCATTCTCTTCTTCCTGCTTCTTGACGTAATCGGTGAAAAGATCCTTCTTGTCCGGGTGTTTCTCGATCAGCTCCCGGCAACGTCGCTTAACGTGTCCGTAAATGTAATCATCAGTTTCTTTCATTTCATCACTGGTCGTAATAATCTCATCTATCAGCTCCATCCCGGCGTCAGATATTTGCTTAAGAATCACCGACCGTTTTTCGGTTATAGGGTGTGAGTACTCGCTTTTGTCATCGATATATCCATCATCAATGACAATCAGCCCATTTCCTTTCAGACATTTCGAAACATTGGTCAGTGTTGAATAGTAATCACCCAGAACCGGGCCAACAGCAGCGAGAACAACAATATCGCAATCTCTCAGATCAGAGACCCGCTCTCTCAGATCGCCACATTCGAAACTGCAGAATTCTTCAACATTGAGTTCTCGCGCTTTAATCCTTGCTTCGGTGACAAATTCCTGGATGGCGTCTATGCCTATACAAAAACAGTTGAGTTCTTGCGCCAGTTTTATTGAAACCGCGCCTTTTCCGCATCCCAAATCGAGAACCTTGAGATTTGATCGGTCGGTCTTGTGTTTTAACAGTAATTCGAGAACTACCTCAGCGGAAGTCCCGATCTCCCATAAATCCTGCAAAATATAGGGCAAAAACGGAAACAAACCAGTGTCCGTTCCATCCATGGCCATCACGACACATTCTTCTACTGTTCTTTTCATTTGCCTTCTTGAACTGTTTCACAAAACAAATCCCGCTCCCAAACGTTATCTAAGGCCGTGACGCTGAGCCCACGCGCCCAAAAGTCGTAGTGGGCCATCTAAATTCGCTCCGACCATAGAAGTGACGTTAAGCAAATCCGTTTGGGCAGCGCGAGTACTTTCAAGAACGATACTCAAGGATTGCACGTCGTCGCCCAATAGCACTGCCAAAGGCAATGGCGGAACACAACCCTCGACAAGGACCTGAAATATGCCGTGACCCCGGTTTTCCAACGTCGTTGCGCGATTTTCCGCTAAAGTTTCCGCCGCCGCTTTGCCTTTAGAATTCCAAAGGCAAGACTCGCTCGCTGGATCAGAATAAAATGTGAATTCAGACGCCTCACATTCAAGTCAACGCGGCGGGTGTGCAGAATACCAATTCGGGACCGACGCCGCCCGCATGGGTCCAAAGCCTGGTTCGGCGGCTCATGCCTGAATCTTGTACGACAACTCTCCGGCGGCTCGCGTACAGCCATATTGTATCGCAAACAGAATGCAGCAAATTAAAGCAATCAGTGCCGGCCCGATCGTGCTGCCTATCCGGAACTGGCCGAAGAAAAGACGAGTCTCGAGGAAGCTGATTACGCTTTGATCGCCAAGTGCGAGCAGACCGATTGGCAACGCCGTCAGAGCGGTGACGAATGCAGTAATAACCGCCGTTTTACGGATCGACAACGCGGTTGTGGTCCTATCCGCAAGCTCAATTCGGCGTCTCCGGCCGACGTAGACGCCTGCGCCTATGCCAAGGATCAACGTTCCGAGTGGAAGTCCCATGAATAAGCCAACGGCCACGACGCTCAGCCCCAGGTATATCATCGCCAATACCCCGGGATTCGCGGTATAGAAGCCCTCGATCCACTGTTTCAAATAGACCAAATCGAGAACCACGCCGATCCCCAAACCCGTGAATGCCGCGACGATCACGATTTCAATTGGAACGCTCGGCATGGTCAGATGGATAAACGCCGTCGTCCACCAAAAGACAACGAATGTCGTAAGCGGGACGGCGATACCGAGGACCAGTCCGATGACGATGGCTTCTCTCTTGTGCACTTGTATTCTGATATTTCGATTGACGCATAACTCCCGGAATCCGGGGGCTATCGATCACCATTCAAAATTCAAGAGATCTCTTACCTACACAAATACTACCATCAGAAACCGGGCTTGCCTTACCAGAATCGGCGGTCGGGGTCTTCTAACCTTTACGATAATCGCAAGATCGTACGCGCCTGTTTCAGGCCAATCCAGACACCCACAGAAAACCGTCGGGTTTAAAAATCTTGGCAATGGCCAATGATCAGCCCTTTCCTGTACATTAGTCGGTGTTATGATTACGTCGTAATTAAAAGAAATATTTTAGTAATGCGAAGCGTCAGCTGCATGACATTAGGCCGTTTCCAGGCGGGCCCGATTTCACTGCCCTGCGAGAAAATTCACCTCCGCCTGATCCAGCGCGAGGCGGGCCGACAAAATTCTCTCATAAACTGACCATATCTTGTCCGTATCGCGTCCTTTGGTCGCCTTGAGCAGGTCGCCCTCGAGTTCGGCAACTGCAAGTCGTTTGTAGTAGAGCAGCGACTCCTTCAGATGCGCCAGGACGATCTTTCCGGTCAAGACGGGGTGGTTGTTGGTGACGTTCGCATCCGGGAAGCGGGTACCATGCTCGAGTTCCACCTGCAGCCCTTCCTGGAAATGCTCCAGCGCTATCTCGCCGGCTTCGCCGCCGACTTCCCTGAGAATCGCCCGCGCCTCATCGCCAGATACCGTGAACGCCGGGGCAGTACTCCAGTCCTTGATACCAAGACTATTGCATGCGCGCCTTACTTCTTCATTTGTCACGAGATTCGAGGATGTCATTGACTCTACTCCTTTCTGCGCTTTTAACGCGAGATTTAACCGGGCGGGAAGCATTCAGATAAGCCTTCAATCTTGCGAATGAAAGCCGCGTTAACTCCGCTCCGGTTGAATGAGTTGTTAGATTGCGGGTAAGCCCCCGGCCCACTACTGGTGCTTCAGAGGATACCAATAAAGCTCCTCTTTGCCTGCCTCCTTTGCCAATATCCATGTCGCACCCGTGCCTGTGTTTATCAGGTAGGTGTAGATGCCATACTCACCGCTTGCGTATATCTGGTAATTTACTTCATTCGTTGCTTCGTCCTTGTCCGCATTAGGCAGCCGCTTCGTCCTCTGCCAGGCGTGCTCCTCATCTTTGTTCTTTACGAGCGTCTTATTCCTCGCCAACTCGAACACCTCGCCCGTGTACTTGTCCAGCTTCAGCACTGCCCGCACTCTCGAAGTTGTCACGATGATCTCGTAGCGGGACTGAACTGGAGCAGACGTGGAGCTAACTCCGATAGGGCGCGGGTCTTGAGCCTGCGAGGATTCCGCATAAGCGAATACAACCACAAGGAAAGAAAGGAAGGTCAAGATACGTTTCATAGATTCACCCCCGTGAGTCATTAAATTCTTCTGCCATCACACGCCATTTAGATGCGAATGTAACGGTAAAATAAGACAGCAATCTAACGATTGAACTAAGCCGCCAAAAGCAACGCCAGCATTTCGATGTAGCACAGCAACACGGTGACCGCAATGGCTGAAACTGTCACGCGTTTGGTCGGCCTGAGTGAGCGCTCATACGGCGTTCTTGATTATTCCGCAACACGACACGCTGCCGTGTTATCGCGTCCAGGACAAGTCCATGGACGATGAATAGCAACGGAAAGAGCACCACCGTTCCAACGATAAATAGCGGCGGCGCGACGATGCGACCATCGAAGCCAGAAAACAGAACGAAAAAACCCAACGCCAGCAGCATCACAACGAGCCCAAAAAGCGATCCGAAGGCACACCCGAATCGGGGCCGCCACCTTGCCAGTGCCATCAGCAGAGGCGCTGTGACACCGCCCCAAGCCGCCCCAGCCCCGATGATCTGTACGGTCCCGATGAAGGTAATTCGTGGGGACTCCGGCGTGATAAAGGCCAGAAGACGCATCAGGATCCGGCCCCCCAGGCCGAGAACAACAAACCCAACGACGAGTCCCGCCAGCGCCAGCAAGAGAACAGGCTTTGCCTTAATAGCTCCCATGTGAATGTCATGGACGAAGCCGCCTAACGGCTGAAGCGAGCCGCGCCTGCGGAGCTGGCGTCGGACTGGGCTGATTTGTTATGTGCGATTAACCAAAAAAGCACGCGTATTCGTCCTTATCAACAATGTCCAGGAATTCCTCAAGACTAGCGACCTCCGGAGCTGGGTCATAGCGTTGCCATTTCAGGTCCGCTCTTTGCCAATACACTTTCCAGAGCCTCTGCGTCTTAACGTGAGTGGTCTTTGCTACAGCCTCTTCGATTCTCTTATCCGGCTGCCGCCACATCGGTCGGATCTCGAAAATCTCAATACTTTGCCCTTTTATCCGGAACCCTAAATCCAGATCCTTCCGAATGTGCGGCGGTGGCCGGCGCTTCTCGACAAACTCGCCTACGATTTTCTCACATTTCTTCTTTTCGAATTCGCTTAGCGCCATAGCTTTCTAGAGCACACAACTGTAATTATGATTCAACTGACCGATAAACGGCATTTTCTGCCGTTTTTTTCTCGCTTGATGCCGATCTTCCGAAATGCTCCTTGACTGCAAATTCTATCATCGAAAAACGCGTTTGCATCGCCAAACAGATCCGCTTTTCAGCGGTCAAGAGCATACTGGAATGCAGTTGAGTCTCCATCGGCTATTTAACTATCGTCATTCTTATCCACTGTTCCCTTTGCCTTTTCCCTCTTCCACAACCTCTCATCCAACTTCCAAAACCACCTTTCCAAAGCTCGCGTTCGACTCGAGATAGCTGTGCGCAGCCGCGACTTGCCCGATCGGATAGATTCGATCGACGAATGGCTCGATCGTCCCTTCTGCGATCAATGGCAACACGTCTTTTTCGAATGCGCGAACGGCAGACGCCTTCTCTTCAACGGTCCGGCTGCGGAGCAGGGTTCCAATGA
>Ga0224512_10001642_pt1 | contig 21272 bp, 15 predicted proteins | sample SF_May12_sed_USG_4_FD_169103 | JGI IMG/M metagenome (GOLD analysis project Ga0224512, IMG submission 169103) | Sediment microbial communities from San Francisco Bay, California, United States - SF_May12_sed_USGS_13 | ecosystem: Environmental > Aquatic > Marine > Sediment | place: USA... | reverse complement strand
ACGCAGAACAACCGATGCGGTCGGATGGTGCGGGCGGAGCACGTTCCGGAGCCCGGAAAGCGTGGTCATGCCGCCACACCGGGAATTCGGCGGAGATGGGATCGATGATGGGCAGGCGCCGGGGAAATCCATACTTGATCGCATAAACGCCTTGTGGTCAACACGTTAAAGACTTGCAAAATGCCTGCGCGGTCACGGCCGAGTGTTTCCTGATTCGAGCCGGGCCGGGTATGTTTCTTGTACCCTGCACCCGGCTGTAGGTGAGCCATGTCGGGCCGAGCACGCGTGCCGGTTCGAACGCGGGACCCGCGACGGGATCGGAACTTTGGGCCTGAAATTCTCGATCAACGACAAGTGCACCGCCTGCATGGCCTGTGTACGCGTATGCCCCGTCGAGGCCATTTCGGTCGCAGGCGACGAGGTGCGCATCGTCGAGGACAGCTGTATCGAGTGCGGCCTGTGCGTGCCCGCCTGCTTCCACGAGGCACTCGACGTTCAGGGTGACCTCGAGCGCTGTCGATCGGCGATCGAGGCCGGGCGTGCGGCGCTGATTCTCCCGACGGAAGTCATCGTGTTCTTCTATCCGGCGACGCCGGAGCAGGTGATCAACGCCTGTTTCGCCGCCGGGTTCTCACGCATGTACTTCGAGACCGTGGGAGACGAGCTCGTCGCCGGCGAGTACCTGAGCATCTGGCGCGCCGGCGATCGCCGGTCGTGGCTGCGGTCCACGAGCCCCATCGTCGTCAACTACTGCCGGACGCGACTTCCCGAGCTCCTTCCGTTCCTGGCTCCGATCGTCACACCCGCCGTGGCGCTCGCCCGATACATCCGCCGGGTCGAACCCGGACAGCTGGACATCGTGTATGCCGGGGTCGGCGCCCCGGGCGTGAACGGCGATCAATCGGCCATCGATATCTGTGTGTCGCTGGATGAACTCGAGACGCTGCTGGAATCCTCCGGAGCGGCCCCTCTCGGCCAGCCGATGACCGTCTCCCGGCTGCCCCCTGAGCGCCGGCGCCATCTGTCGCTGGCGGGCGGGCTGCCCCGGGAAATGCTCGAGGAACAGAAGCAGACGTCGAAACGCTTCAAGAAGGAACGCGGGCTGGATACGCTGCCGGCCGTGGCTCGTGCGGTGATCGGAGACGAGGCGCCGCTCGGGTTCGTGGACGTGCTGCCGTTCGAGGGAAGTCTCGGACATCCGGGATTCGGTCCCGTCGAAGACCTGTTCTGGAGAAAGGACATCGCCAGTCTCGTCGAGCCGTCGCGGTCGGCCGACCCGGTCGTACAGCCCGTGCACCTGGATCTGGACGCGCGTTACGAACCGCGCCACGACGTGATGGCCGACGTCGATCCCGAGGAGGTCCGGAAGATTCTCGAGAAGATCGGGACGACGCCCGAAGGCAAGCAGTGGAACACGGGCTCATGCGGACACGCCACATGCGTCGAGTTCGCGATGGCCGTGGCGCGCGGTCGCTCGACCCTGGCGCTGTGCCCGATCTACCTGAGCCGGCAGTACGAACAGGCGTCGCGCGACGCGTTTCATGACGCCCTGACGGGCGTATTCACGTATCGCGTGCTGGACGAGCGCCTCTCCCAGGAGCTGTCGCGCGCCAGCCGAACCGGTACTTCGCTCGCGCTCCTGTTCGCCGACCTGGACAGGTTCAAGCCGGTGAACGATACGTACGGACACGGAGTCGGCAACCAGATCCTGCGGGGCGTAGCCGAGGTGCTCCAGCAGGCGACCCGCAGCACGGACATCGTGTGTCGGTATGGCGGGGACGAATTCGTGGTGATTCTCGTCAACCCGGATCGGGAGGGTGCGGGCCGAATCGCGGAGCAGATGCGCGAGGGCGTCGCGGCGCTCCGCGTGCCCGTACCGGATGGTGAGACAGGGGTTACCTTAAGTGTTGGCGTGGCGTATCATTCGGGAATTACCGGTACAAACGTGACCAGTGAGGAGTTGATGGCCGAAGCCGACGCCGCTCTGTACGTCGCGAAGGCGCAGGGCGGTAACACCGTGCACCCCACCGTGGGAGGCGAACTCGTTAGATGAGCACCGAGGGGATGGGCCAGGAGTCGATCGCCGGGCTTGATCCGTGGGGCATGAAGCGGATCGAAAAACTGCTCGTCGAGTTGGACGGCGTCGGCTCCATCAAGCTCGTTCCGGACGGACACGGTGGCATCGACGAGATCCACGTCCTCACGAGTTCCCCGCTCGGCCCCAAGCGCATCGTCCGTAACATCGAGTCGGCGCTGCTCGCCGAGTTCGGACTTCAGATCGACCATCGGAAGATCTCCGTCGCGCGCACGCGCCAGCCCGAGATCTCCCAGGCACCGAAGCCGAAGCAGGAAACGGCCGGCCAGATTCCCGAGGCAGCCGTATCGGTCGCGGTGGCCGCCGAGTCACAGCGAACCGTGTTGAAGAACGTGCACATGGAGCGCCTGGCCGGTCGCGAGTTCTCCTGCCGGGTGGAGTTGACGCGGGGCGAGGAGGGGTTCCGGGGTGAGGCGGAGGGTCCGGACTTCGAGCGCAGCCGGATGGAAGTCGCGGCGGCAGCGGCGCTGGAGGCCCTGCTGCAGGCGTCGAATGACAGCGTCCACCTGGCGCTGCAGGGCGTCTCCCACCTCGAATCGCTCGGCCGCTCGTTCGTGGTCGTGGTCGTCGGAGCATCTGTCGGGCGGGCGGCGGAAACGCTGTCAGGCATCGAATCCGTGTCGGACTCGGTCGAGGAAGCTGCCGTGCTCGCCTGCCTGCAGGCGACGAACCGTTGGCTCGAAGGCCGTTGACGACGTCGCCTGGCAGGCTTTACGAGCTCTGAAGCAGGGCCTTGAACCGACCGTCGTCTCGCAGCGAATCCAGATCCGGATCGTGTTCCAGCCATCCCCCTCGATTGAAGCCGGCGTCCGCTGCTCTCTCGAGGATATCGATCGCCCTGTCTGACTCCCCTTCGACCGCGTAAAAGCAGGCCACGTTGTACATGACGACGGCGTCGGTCGGGTCGATGGCGAGAGCCTGCTCCGCCCACCTGAAACCCTCTTCCGAATTGCCGAGCCGTCCGTTCGAAACCGCCCGGAACGTAGCGGCGCGCGAATCGTCGGGGTTCAGTTTCATGTGTTCGGCCGAAGCTTCCAGCGATGCTCGATAGTGCGTCTTGGCTTCCTCGGTGCGTCCCGAAGCCTCGAGTGCCTGGGCGGCAAAAAACTCCGCTTCGTGATCCTGCCGGATTTTCGCCGCGGCCGTGAACAGACGCGCCGCGTCCTCGAATCGGCCCTGCTGGAAGCACGTGCGGCCATAGAACAGGTGTGCGTCGAACTGCTGTGGGTCCAGTTCGATGGCCTTCTCGAAGGCTGCCTCGGCTTCCTCGTAACTCTGCATCAGGAACAGGGCGAACCCTCGGGCCGCATGGGCATCGGCCAGCGACGGGTCGAGCTCCAGCGCCCTGGCGCTCGCCGCATCCGCCTGCGCGATGTCTTTGTCGGCCGACGGGGCGCCGGGATACAACATCGCCGACAGGGCGGCGCTCGCTGCCAGGCCTGCCCACGCGAGTGCGTAGGCGGGATCGACATCTATCGCACTGCGGTACATATCCTGCGCGTACGCCAGGCTCCGCTTGCGGCTCTGGTGGAAGAACTGGCGTCCCTTGAGGTAGAACTCGTAGGCGCGCACATCGGCAGGCGGGGATCCCGCGATCGCGGAGCGATCGTGATCGGTCAGCGAGAGGTCCAGCGCGTCGACGACCGAGTGGGCGATTTCATCCTGCACGGCGAACAGATCGACGAGCTGCCGATCGTAACTTTCCGACCAGATGTGATAGCCGTCCCGGACGTCGATGAGCTGCACCGTGATCCTCACGGTATCCCCCGACTTCCGGACGCTTCCCTCCACGAGGGCATCGACGCCCAGGCGGGCGCCGATCTCACGCGCGTCCGTGTCGACGCCCTTGTACACAAAACTGGAGCTGCGGGCGGCGACGCGCAGATGGCGACAGCAGTTGGTCAGCGTGTTCAGCAGCTCCTCGGCGATGCCGTCGGCGAAGTACGCCTGATCGCCGTCCGGGCTCATGTCGGCGAACGGCAACACGGCAATCGACTCGATCGGTGATCGGTCCGTCGGCGGCGTGCGGAGGATTTTCCGGTCACGGGCGGGCTGGAGATCGTACGCCCAGGCAAGCACCAGGACGAGCGGAAAGCCCAGCGCGGCGAGGACGATCACCAGGCGGAGAGACCAGTCGGGGAGATCCAGGCTGTCGAACGTGGCCTCGCCTACCTGGATCACCATCCAGGCGACCAGGACGTACAGACCGGCGGCGCGAATCACTTTGCGTCGCCTGAGTTCCGCGAAGAAGTGTCTGATTGGAACCATGAATTCAATACCCGGAAATGTGGCCCTGGAGCCCGGCCGGCACCCGGCGCCCGTAAGGTAACGCCCGGCGCAGGTTGCCGTCATGGCCGGTGCGATCTAGGCTTTCGTGGACCCTAGCAGAGGAAGCGACGATGACGCGTTCCGCCGCCGCCGTTCTGACCGGAGTCGCCGTTTTGGGAGCCGTGGGCCTCGCGGCCCTCGCCCTTACTCGGCTCGTCTTCCCGGGCGAACTCGGGGGGGACAACCCCTCCGGGCTCATTCTGATGGTGGTCGCGATCGGTCTCGTCGCCGAAGGCGCCGCGGGCTATGCCGCCGGGCGCATCGCACCGAGTCACCCCTACGGTCATGCGGTCGGGGTCGCCGCCCTGCTCTCGCTCATCGTGCTGGCCTCCGGAACTCTGTCGAGCGAACCGTTCAGCGTCGCCGTCAGCCAGGCCGGCATCAACCTGCTGCAGATTCCCGGCCTCGTGCTGGGCGCGTTCGTGGCGAAGCGCCTCGCGCGGGAGAATCAGGTGCCGGGCGAAAACGAATGACGGCGGCACCGCCGGGTCCCGCGTGTTACCCGGCGCAGGCCCCGGGCCCGGTGGATGGTGTCCAGATCCAGGTGTACGACCGGCGCGGCTCCCAGCCGTCCCCGCGCTGGTCGAAGCTTCTCGACTCCAGCGTGTCGGGGTGCGGCCATTCGTTGAGATGACGGATCCCGGCGGGGTCCTGTCCCGGAACGTGCAGCCGCTGGATGGCCTCCGTGGCCCGCGGTCCAGTCGGGCGTTCGTGACCGATCGCCACGACTCCGGTAGGACTGACCTGGTAGGCCAGGATGGCACGCTCAGACGGGTCCCAGGCGTGGAAGAAGTACCAGTACGGAGCCGTGGCCTCTCCGTTCGATACGCCCCACAGGCATCCCCGCATCGAGAAGCCGCCCGGCTCGAGCTCGAACATCAGGGCGTATTCTCTCGGCTCTCCAGAGTCTTCGGTCCAGTAAGCGGCGTTGGACGTCACCCACCAACCCCCGGTTCGCGCCGAGGCGGACAGCACCTCGCGGGCGGAATCGAGGTCGGACGGCTCCTGGGCGATCAGCCCCGGAGCCCAGACGCCGCCCAGGACGACCAGCAACAACGCTCGTCTGATCATCGTGACATCTTCCACTGTAGTCGGTTGGCTCGCGCTCGCGTCGAGCGCCCGGCAAGTTCGACCGTGAAACTACGTGAGGCGGCTGTGCTCGACTACGACGCGATCATTGTCCCGGCCGTGTGGATCGAGGCGGATGAGACGTCGGCTGCGGATGCGGCAGAGAACATCACCGATTTCCTGGAGTGGTTGTGAGCTCGTTCGAATACCTGGGCATTCTCGTGTCGGTCGTTCTCGGTCTCGCCCTCGCCCGGCTCACATCCAACGTCAGCCGATCGATCAAGCGGAAGGCGGACTACCAGCCCTACTGGGTTCAGTGGGTTTGGACGTTCAACGTCTGGCTGCTGCTGCTGGGCGTCTGGTGGGGAATGGTGTCATGGGATTTTCTCGACGGCTGGACGTTCTTTCTCTTCCTGTTCATCATGCTGTACGCGACCCTGCTGTTCATGCTCGCGGACGCCCTGTATCCCTACGACATGGTACCGGGCACCGATCTGAAGGCCCACTTCTTCGAGCACCGGCGGTGGTTCTTCGGACTGTTCGCCTTGTGCAGTCTGATCGACATTCCGGAAACGATCCTGAAGGAGACGTTCGATCTCCGCCCCGTTCCGGCCGCTTACCCCGTGCTGGTTTCCTCCTGGTTCGTGATCGCCGTCGTCGGCATGGCGACCTCGAACCCCAGGGTCCACGCGGTGCTGGCCATCGCGTGGCCCGTGGTGTTTCTCGCGTTCGTGAGCCAGGCGCTGCTCGTGATGTGGGGCGGATAGGTCGAGCTGCGCATCGGCCGGGGGTCAACCGTGCTGAGCGTCATCAGTGGGGCTGAGCACCGGGTGTGGTTCCAGCAGATTTGGTCCATTGGAGGTGCCTCGACCCGGGGTCATCCAACGCCCTATCCACTTGAACTTACTGAGCGGCTGCTGCGATCATGGCTGACCCCATTTCTACATCCCGGGGTTGAATCGACGAGGTCTCTTGCACTTCGTCGAGCGCCCCCCATTTAGGCACCCTTACTCCGGGAACAGACGGCCCAGGAGGTCCGCTTCCAGCACAGCGTCGATGATGCGCGCGTCGAACTGTCCCCCCCGGTGCTTGATTAGCTCTTCCTTCACTACGGACACTGGTAGCGCACCGCGATAGGGTCGGGCCGTGGTCATGGCATCGATCGTGTCGCAGACCATGATGATCCGCGCCCCAATCGGTATCTGATCGCCTTTGAGCCCGGTCGGGTAACCATCTCCGTCCCACCGCTCATGGTGGAATCGGATGTCGTCGAGCACCACCTGCGGGATGCTCCGGATCGACTTCACGATCTCAACACCCCGATCCGGGTGATCACGGATCAGGTCACGCTGCTCCGGGGTCAGTCCACCCTTCTGTCGGAGGATCTCACTGTAGGCGACGTCGATCTTTCCGATGTCGTGCAGCAGGGCGGCCGTCTCGATCTGTCGCAACCGCCTGCGGCGAATACCCATCAGGCGTCCGATCGCGCGAGCCGTTTCCGACACGCGGATCGAGTGACCCGAAGTGTAGGGATCCTGCGCCTCAATCGTCTTGACCATCAAGCGCAGAAGATCCGTGTTGAGCTGCTGCAGTTCGAGGTTTACGCCGTAGCTGTACCGCAGTCCGAATAGCGGGATAATGGCGAAGAGAATGACAATCCAACCAAATGCAGCGTATAAAACGGCCACGACGAGGGCGATGAAGCTCATCGTGATGTCGAAGGCGATCAGACCGCCCGCGATTTGCCGCCATACGTCACCGACTGAACTGCCCTGGGCGGCTGCAACTACATACGAAACGCTGCCGGTGTTGACAGCAAAGTAGACGACGACGGCCAACAGGAATGGGGCAAATGTTTGCTGCAAGAGAAAGGAATCAAGGCTTACTGGTCCACCGAATGTCACATATGCCAAGCCAGCGCAAGCCGCCGATAGCGTCATTTGAGCGATATTGAAGGCTCTCTTGAATAGCGGCTTCTGGTGATCAAAAAGTGTGGAAAAAAGCTCGGAAAGAAGTCCGATCATGGCGGCGCCGGCAGGACCAAGAAGCATGACGCCAGCCAGCTGCGGGATAAACTCTAGCGACGAAGTGGTCCCACCCTCAGCAACCTGCAGTGCCATGAGTGTGCTGATGATACTGAGGGCCAGGAGTGTGCCGAATGCCTCGAGCCAAGGCTGGCTTTGAAGCAGTGGGGGCCAAAGATACCACGCCACAAGAACGGCGAGAATGCTAAGGGCTATGGTGGCGTTGACTGCTCTACGGAGTCGCTTGTCTAACGCCATGGTCAGAAGATGACCCCCCAGATCTCTACGTTACCACTTTAGCGAACCACCTATTAACAGCTTAAATAACCAGCCCATAGAGCCGTACCCCCTTTCGTATGACAGTCATACCCACCGCTTCGGGCATGCTTCATCTTCGCTCGGAGGATCGCGCTCCGCTCTGCTAAGGTAGTACGCGAGTCCGGGGGGCCATCCACATGCCAGTTGACTCGCACCAGCAGAATACAGCTTCAAGTGAATGGCTCGCAGGCGCTTTTGCAAGGCAGCCGGAGAGAAAATCTCTGGCTTGCCGAGTGAGAGTACTACTCGGCCGCCAGTGGGCAAGCAAGCCGCGCCATACTTAGTGGAGTGCGGACATTCGATGCCAACGCCGAATGAAGTGATAGAACCACCCCATGTGCGCCTCCTTTAGCGATCGCCTTACTCCGGAGATGTGCGCTTCACCTCTCTGCATGATGACAGCTTCGATCATTAGCAGTTTCAAGTAACTAGGCACGTCTCGTTCCTTTTCGTCGTTGGCCGCGTTCAGCAGGCGTCTTCCATCCAGCGGCCTCTGCATGGCCGCGGCAAACCATTCAAGCTTGAATCGTTCCTGAGATCCCAGCGCGCCAACGCTAGAACGATCGACTTGCAACTCCTGCCAGACCTCTTCCGCCGAATGTCGGATGCCCCTCTGCAAGGCAACTAGGCCCCGGCAAGACATGACTTCCGGTAGGTACTCCGGAGAGCGTTGATTCCTGCACAGGACTTCCGCCTGAGTGTAGGCAGCAGCCGCTTCAGAGAGAAACCCCTGATAGAAGAGCATGTTCGCACGATTCAAGGCTACCGGAATGCTCATGTCTGTCTCCTCGGGCATGCCGGTCTGAATCGCACCCGCCTCACTCAGTCGCTGCTCAACCATTGCCCATTCTCCAGAGCCTAGCGACACACAAGCCAGATTGTTCCATATACGGATCAGGGCCACTTGATCGCCCGACTTGGCCCCTAGCCTGTGCGCTTCCAGAAAATCAGCCTCGGCAGCATCCCAGAGAGCCTGGCGGGTCCGAACAATTCCCCTGAGTGACAAATACCGTAACCGATCGGCCTGCGGTACCGAGGCAGCATGACCCTGCGCCGCTACTAAATGAGTGGTGGCTCGATCACCTGATCCGGTCAGGGACTCGTGGACGGCAGCCGCCATGAGAATAGACAAGGCAGTTTCGGCTCTTGGTGAAGCCACCTGACCGAGGTCGGAAATCAATCGTTTGAGGATGCAGCCTTGTGCCTCCAAGGAAGCCTGATCCGCCGTTCTTAGGGCCAGCTTTAGCATCATGGACGCATGTTCAGCCCTGAGGCGCAGATGAGCGCTGGACGATTCCAATAATGCCAAGCGTGATTCCGCTTTGGCCAACACATCCCCCGCGGCGGGCCAGTTGCAAGCCTCAATGTGGGCCGCACCTAGGTTCAAGAATACAGTCACAACTTCCGGAATCGTAGGCGGCAAAGTTGTGCTCAGTATCTCAGAATAGCTGACGGCAGCAGCATTAGGATGCCCCTCGGCAAACAGGGCGTCCCCGCGAGCCATCAATGCTGCCCTGCGCTCGTCGCTTCCAGTGGCTGCACTTGCTGCGATTCCAGCGAAATGAGCAGCTTCTGCATTGCCTCCAGAGTCGCGTGCGACGGTGGCAGCCTCCATCGCATAACCGAAAGCGCGAGCCCAGTCGTCGCCTTTATAGAAGTGGGTCGCGAGTGCACCGGCCGACACTCCCCCTTCCCGTTCGAGCTCATTCCCAGCACTCAAGTGGAACGCAGCGTGCTCAAGCCCTGACATCTGACTGACTACGTATTCGCGAACGGCATCGTTCACGAAAGTCAGGCGATTATTTTCGTCGCCAATCAGCCGCCGTCGGTAGACTTCTTCGGCAACATGTGCCGTTTCGGCCAGGCTAAGACCTGCCAGCTGAGCCACAAGGCTGGGTCTGGCCAGACGACCAAGTACAGCGACGGACCTCAGCACCCGTATTTCTTTGCTGCTGAGGCCTTCGAGGCGTACCGCCAGCACGCGCCTCAACTGCACGTGATTAATAGGATCCCACTGAACAGCTGACCTTGCCCACTCCTTCGAACTTGCCGCTGCTCTCAATACTTCTAGGGCGTAGGACGGATTGCCGGAGGACAGCCGCACCGCCAAGCTCATGGCTGGATGGTCCCGCGCCTCGGGCTCTACTTGTGTCAGAATCTCGCGTATCTGCGTTTCAGTCAGGGGCGTAAGGTGAACTTCACTAATCGTCACGTGCCGAGAGACGGGCAATCGCTGATTCGAACAAGGAAGCCTTTCGCCGACTGGGGTTCGAACGGTGAGGATGAAAAGAAATCTATATCCGACCATCCTACGAGACACGTAGTGCACAAGACCTTCTGACGACCTATCGATCCACTGAACATCGTCTATGCACCACACGACTGGTTGCTTCTTCGACGCCGCCTGCAGGAGCACAACAACTTCGTCGTGCAGGCGGCGCTGTCTCCCTGCTGAAGTTAGGTCATTATTTGGTATTTCGTCGTCATCAGCAGCACAGAGCAGAAGCTGCCCAACGTTACGCATGTGGGGAACCAACTCTGCTGCAGTCGCCTCGTTATCAGCGAGAAGCGCTCGAAGGCTGTCCAGAACGGACCCGTATGGCTCGTCCGCTTCGACCTGGTAGCAACAACTCTCGAGTACGTAAAGCGGTTCGATGCGCAGTGACCGGATGAGCTCTTCAAGGAGTCTTGTCTTGCCGATTCCTGTCTCTCCGGTCACAATAACCGAGCTGCTCGCTGACGCGCCAATGCATGCAACGGCTTCACGGAGTAGACCGAATTCTCGAGCGCGACCTATCAAGGGCAGCTCAAAGTCCTTCTCCGAAAAGAGTGCACTAGGCCGAGGATCTTCTCTAATTTTTTCGAGTAGTGCCTTGGTTTCCTCAGATACTCCACCCGGAAGCTCAGCTTGTAGGGCAGAGACGCAACTTTCGTAGTGGCGGAGGGCAGACGCACCGTCACCTTGAAGCCAGAGCCCGCGCATGAACGCTCTGTGAATTGCCTCGTCTAGGGGCGCCAATGCCGTTAGACGCAGGGCCGCGACACACATTTTGCCCCAATCCGCCTGAGACTCGCACGTTGCAACAAATCGCCTCAGCGCCAGCTCACCAAGCCGAGAGATACGTGTTCGCTCAGCATCGAGCCACCGATCAAACTCGTCGGTTCCCGCTGCGACCAGTTCTTCGGCGAACGGACCTTGATATAGGTCAACAGCCTCAGTGAGATTACCAGCTTTCAAGGCCGCTTCAAGTTGAAGAACATCCGATCTTAGGCAGGTAGCGTTCAGGGTGATGATTGTCCCGGGTCCTCGCGAGACGATTGGACCCAATCGCTGAGTCAGGTCGTAGACAGCTTGGCTTAGCGAATGCCTGGCCTGAGCTTCCGCCGTCGTCCAGAACAGTCTAGCGAGATGAGAACGATCGTAGGTCCGCCTTGCCCCTGAGGCTAGATAGACGAGGAGCGCAAGGTGCTTCTTTGAGCGCAAGTGAATGTTGCGGCCCCGATCGTCCAACAGCGACAAACCGCCCAGAGCTCTCAAGTAGATCATGTCTTTAGCCTGTTTCGAACCGACCCGATTGGGCCGAGAGCTTGAACATCGATCGCGTGGATCAACACATCCTCAACGCCACATCATCACACCTTCCCCTCCTTGCCTCCAATCCGGTGATTCTTATCATCCAGCCTCGTCGGACGTCGGGGGAGCACGCAATCCATGCCGGAACGGGACGGGCATACATGAGACGCAAGTGGATTTCCTGGAACATGGCGCTGGTCTGCGCGGCCTTGGCGGGGTGCGGAGATATGGGCTCCGAGGGCGATGAGGCGGCCGCGCTGCCCTACTGGCAGCAGCCCGACACGACGTTCGTCCCGACCATCGGGCCGACGGACGTGAAGACCGTGTCGCGGTCGTCCATGTGGGCGGCGGATCCGGTGGCCAAGGCGGTGTTTCTGTTCATTCCGGAGCAGAGCCGCTATGCGGCGATCGGCGCGGATGATCGGGAACCGGTTCAGATCCGGGTGCCGGCAAAACTGGCGATATCCGCGGAATTGGGCCTCTCCGTCTACGATGGCGAAACCAGGTCCGTGGACCTGTTCACGCCGGACGGGGAGTTCATTCGCGGGTTCCAGATCGAGTTCCTTCCGGCCGTGATGGAGTTCAGTCGGGCACCGATCGGCTATCTGTTCGGGGTCGCGTCGAGCGACTTCGGGAGCTCGCGGCGCGTCCTGATCATCCGTACTGACGCGCTGGGGGCCAGCCGGGATACGCTGCTGTCGCCGGACACCGGCCCGCCCTCTCTGCGGGATGCCAGGGCGACGCCGGGCCAGACCCTCATGGCCTCGTCGGGCAACGGCCTGTGGGTGTGGTCGAAGGCGGTCCCGGATACGATTTTTGAGGTGGGCCCCCGATCGGCGCGCGTGATTCCGGTGCGCCCGGAAGACCAGTCCGCGATCGGACTGCTGAGCGACCCGGCGGCCGACATGCTGTGGCTCGGCCACGTCGAGACGACCAGCGGGCGCTACTCCGCCTACGACACCAGGCCGGGAGTCAGCGAGCCGTTTCTGGGCACCCGCACGACCGGAGGGCAATTCAGCCCGCGGCTCGTCCATGACGGCATCCTGATGGGCTGGTACGAGGGCGAGCAGGGACGGCCCGCGGCGAAGGCGTTCGATCTCCTCGTGGACCGGTTCCGGCGGCAGGTCGTCACGGAGTAGCGGGGCACGCGATAGCGCTCGCCCCTGAGGAACACTCGTGACGAGTCGCAGGCCGTATCTCGGCCTCCTCTCTTGTTTTGCAATATTGTGGGCAGATTCGACCGAGGCGCGCCCGCAACAACCCCCCGTAAGCGCCGAAACCACACCCTCTCCCGTAACCCCGCGTGCGTTGCTCATCCGCATGATTCGGCGGCAATAGGCCTGCCCCGCACCCGGCCGGGACGAACTTCTCCCTGCGATCCCGCGGGTGCCCGCGATTTGCGTACTTGGTGGTCTGGTTATGGTAGATCTGGACCTTCGGACAGGGCCTTGAACGGATGATCCCGAGTCATGCGGCGCGCCCTAGCAGCCCGGTATAGCTGAGGAAGACAAGGAATCCGCGACGCACTCCAAGGGAGAAATGGAACATGCCACACTTCAGAAATCGTCTCGCGACGGGGGTTTGCACCATCGCGATACTGGTCGGCGCCCAGCCGATTGCGGGACAGGAGATACCTGATGCCGCCGTCCTTGGTCTCGATGAGCTGCTGAGTCTCGAGATCAGTTCCGCCGGCAAGTACGCGCAGACGACCGGCGAAGTCGCCGCGTCCGTGACGATCCTCACGAAAGAGGATATCTGGGCGTACGGGTGGATGTCGCTGGCTGAAGCGCTGGCCAACGTTCGTGGCATGTACATCACCAATGACAGAAACTACACATACCTCGGAAACCGGGGGTTCAGCCGGCCGACGGACTACAACAACCGCAGCCTGCTTCTCGTCAACGGCAGGCCCATGAACGAGCCGTTCTATGGCAGCGCGTTCATCGGGTCGGCCCTCGGACTGAATCTGCAGGCGGTGGAGAGGATAGAGATCATTCGCGGCCCGGGGTCGGCGATCTACGGCAACAATGCGATGTTCAACGTAATCAACCTCGTCACCGAACAGCCCGACGCGATCGGCGGTCTCCGCTTGAGCGGAGAGGCGGCGAGCTTCGGGACGCGGTCCGGCTCGCTTACGCTGGGGACGTCCGCTGAGAGTGGCGTGGAAGTCATGGTCACGGCGAACTATTTCGAGTCAGAGGGCCAGGATTTCTATTTTCCGGAGTTCGACGGCCCGCAGGGCAACGACGGTCTCGCGGTAGGACTCGACCGAGACATGCACGTCGGAGGATATGGGGTCGTGAAGTTCGGCGATCTGAGCCTGACTGCGCTGGCGACCTGGCGGGAAAAGGACGTGCCGACGGCGCCTTACGAGACGTTGTTCAACGAGTTGACGAACACGCACGATGACCGGTACTTCGCGGAACTCAAGTATGATCGCGAGTCTACGGGTCCGGTGAACCTGGTGGTTCGCGCCTTCTACGACGGGTATTCCTACGACGGGTATTACCCGTATGACGAAAACTCGGCTGGCGGGCTGTGGGAGGACCACAACGACGTGACGTGGTTCGGCGGCGAGGCCACCCTCAGGTGGGACTACAGCGCCTCCAACAGACTCCTGGTCGGCACGGAAATCCGCACAACCAGTAAGGCTGACTATTATTTCAGCGACGAAGCCGGTGACTTCTTCGAAGGTGATTTTCCGTTCTCCATCTACTCCCTCTTTGTGCAGGACGAATTGCAGCTGACCCACAACGTGTCGGTGACGGCGGGCGGGCGGGTCGACCACTACACCAACTCCGGTTCGGCGTTCATGCCGCGGGCGGCCCTCGTGTATCATCCGAGTGAATCCGGCACGGCCAAGCTGCTCTACGGTCGGGCTTTTCGGGCGCCCAACCTGTATGAACTGAACTACGAGGAAGCGGACTACTGGGAAGCGAACCCGGACCTGCAGGACGAGAGAATCGAGACGTTTGAGCTTGTGTGGGAACAGAGGTTGGCACCCGGAGTGTATGGCACCGCTTCCCTGTTCCGCTATTCGATGTCCGACCTGATCGAAGAAGAGCTTGGCAGGCAAGGAATCTTTCAATACCAGAATCGTGGGGCCGTTGGTGCGGAGGGAATCGAGCTGGAAGTCCAGGTGCGCGATCAGTGGGGCATCTCGGGGTACGCGAGTTTCGTGTACCAGAATGCGACCGACGACGTGCTCGACATGTCTCTGACGAACTCCCCCAAGTACCTCGTCAGAGCAGGAATGGCGTTCAAACCACAGCCCTGGCTCACGACCGCCGTCAATCTGCGGTATGACAGTCAGCGAATGAGCGTGTGGGAAGACATGGTCGACTCATTCATGTTGACCGATCTGACCCTGTCCACGTCCCGTCTGAACAATCGCTTCCGGGGGTTCCTCAAGGTGAGCAACCTGTTCGACAGCCAGTACTCGACGCCCGGCGGCTGGGAGCATGAACAGAGCGCCATCGCGCAGAACGGCCGTGAAATCCGCCTGGTAGTGGAAGTCAGGGACTAGCGCATGATGCGGCGCCTGCAGCGCCCGGCTGACTTGCGCGGCGGTCTGGCCCGAGGCATGACGCGGCTCGGTATCGCCGTGTCGGCACTCGTGACGATCACGACGGCCTTCCCCTCCCCGGTGAACGGGCAGGACATGCCGGTTCCGGTATCCATTCAGATTCCGCTGCTGACGAAGATCCTGGCCTTCGACAGGACCTTCAGCGAACGAGTCGGAGAAGATTTCGTCATCGCGATCGTATATCAAAGTGGGTTTCGGGCTTCTGTCCTCGCCAGGAATCAAGTGGCAGAAGCGGCAGACAAGATCGCGTTCGGCGGAGCAGGCCAGATTCCGGTCAGGTACGTGTTCGTGGACGTCGATCAATCTCGAAGCTGGCGCTGGAGGCTGGCGAACTCGGCAGCCGACGTGATCTACGTTGCACCCCTGCGGGCGTTCGACCTCAGCCTGATTACGACCGCAAGCCGGTCTCTGGACATGATCACCTATACGGGTGTGCCGGGGTATGTAGCGTCCGGGGTCGCTGTCGGGTTGGACCTGTTCGCCAACAGACCGAAGATCGTCGTGAATCTCGCGGCATCCTACGAGGAGGGGTGTGACTTCACCTCCGAGCTGCTGAAGCTGGCGAGAATCGAATAGGAGTGGGTCAGGCGTTCGTCGGGGCCTGTGATGTGGCGGGCCGCTCCTGCACCGCGGGCTGGCTCGTGCGGATCGACCGCAGCAGTTCCGTGGCCGCGTTCACCGCACCCAGCGCATCGGCAACGGCCTCATGTGCCGGATGGGTCTCTTCAAGATCCATGGCGGCAAGGCTGATCAGGCCGAGAATCGATCCCACCTGGTTCGCGAGATCGTGCATCGCCCGCCGGCGCACGGACACGAATTCGTTCGCCGCCTCCTGAGCCGGCACGCGTCGGATCACGGCCGCGAAAGTGTTTGACGACGTGGCCACGAGCGCGAGGCGAAAGCGGTGTGCCTGTCCGTCGAGCGAGCGAGTGAACACGATGCTGTCATCCGACCCTTCGATTCCAGCGTGCCGGAGTGCCGTTTCAAGCTCCCGGTGCGAGCAGGCTACCGGCCCCTCGTTCAGTTGGCATCCCACGAGTGAGGTCGCGTCATCAAGCAGGCAGGTGTCTTGCCCACCCAGGACCGAGATGATCGATCCGTTCGCATCAACGCGCACGGCAGCATCGCATGTAACGCTGAGAACGGATTTCAGTGCCTCGTCGCTCCACAACAGCCGCGTGGACGAGGCGTCCAGTGATCGTTCGAGCAGCGCGCGATCGTCATCCTGTCCGCGGTACGCCTGATCGACCAGCGCGATGAGCGGCTCGAGGTTCGCGGGTCGATGGTCGGGAAACACCTTCTCCAGCTGGCGTTCGAGAAGGGGGTGTAGCGGGATCTCAGACATCTAGTCCTCGGAAACTGTGGTGATCGTGAGTGTCTGGTTGTGCAGTTCAGACCGAGTCGACGCGGCACCGACGGCGATCTCGCCGTACGAGTAGAATCCGGTCAGTTTCGTGTCGGCTCCGAGCTCGCAGCGAACCTCTTCGATCTCTTCCTCCACGCGCTGTTTGAGCAGAAGACGACGTCCCGTGCAGCTGACGACGATCGCCAGCTGCGGTGAACGTTCACCGTCCAGCCGCAACCCCGCGGCGGCCTCACGTGCACCGCCGATCAGGTGGTCGAGCTTTCCCCTCATGAAGCGGACGGAGCTCTGCTGCGGCATCTCCCCCGCAAACACGATCGATCCGTCGTCGGGATTCGTCGACAACAGTGTGCGCACGACCAGTGCCGACGTGCCGGGAGCCTGAACTCCGACCGGCAGGGCCAGGCCGGCAGCGGGAAGTTCGACCGCGCGATCACCCAGGTAGCTGCGGTACACGTCCAGGGCCGGAACCCCATCGAGCGAGTACAGGACATTGGCTTCGGAACTCGTTATCGTCATCGCCGGGCCGAAAGGACTCCAGCCGCCCCGGCATCCCTGGCCGATCCTGAGGCTGTCGCCGTACAGGCCGACCGCGCTGACGATCCGGGCTTCCGCGGCTCCGTTCCGCAGAACCACCGTGCGCTCGAAGGCGTCGCCATCCCCCGCCAGGCCACCGGTGATACCGATTCCACCGGGAAGCACTGTCTCCATACCGGCAACCAGTGCAGATCCGTTGACGTGCACGCCCTCGCTGAGCACGAACACGTGCCGGAGTCCATCGGAGGGCAGTTGCTCCATCAGGTTGGCTCCAGCCTCGGCGCTGGCCTCGGGGCTCTCCACGTCCTGGTAGACCACGGAGATCGTGCTGCTCTCAAACTCGATCGCAGTCACTGCCACGGTCGAAGCTGATACGGCCACACCCGAGATCTCGCCGGCTGTCGAGCAGCCCATGACCTGCGCACCGGGGAACGTCTCGAACACCCGGTCCAGCGGCTGCCCGCTCAACTGCTCGCGGCCTCCGAATACGAACACCAGCTGGGGCGCGCTGACGGTGTGGCCAAGCGGGCCATCCCAGCCGGTGCGTGCGTTCCAGCGGGACTGCTCAACCTGCATCCGGATCTCCGCTGCCAAGGTTGTGTGCCGGTCGATGACGGGTGCCCACCAGATCAAGAACCGTTCCCGGACACGGACCGGAGACTGCTAGGGCTGCGACCTGCGCGGCTGGGCAGCTAGTGCGTCGAATCGCCCATAATTCTTGCACCAAGCAACACGTCACGGGCCGCAAGTACGCGTCCTGCCCGGTTTTGTGGCCCTGGCTAACGATGCCGCACCTGGGCACACGGCCTGCATACCACCAAGTGGATCGGATTGTCGATTTTACCGAATGGCCGGGGGAATCATGGTAGATAGCCGGAAACTCCTCGTGTTTGCAGCACTGGCCACGATCATCGGCCAGCCGCTGTCAAACCCGCTCGTCGCCCAAACGCCGTCTGCCGCGGTGATGTCGCTGGATTCGCTGCTGAGCATACCTGTCGAGTCGGCGTCTCGGTATGTGCAGAGCGCCCGCGAGGCCCCGGCCTCTGTGACGGTCGTCACGGCTGAGGAAATCAGGCGCTTCGGCTACACTACACTTGGGGAAGTACTCCAGTTTTCTCGGGGCTTCTACACGTCCGATGACCGCATCGTCTCGCAGGTTGGCGTAAGAGGGTTCAGCAGCACGTCTCAGGTGAATCCGGGCGTCCTCGTGCTCCTCAATGGGCAGCGGCGCAACGATCCGTACTTCGACACCGCGCTCACCGGAGAGACCTTCGGTGTGGATCTCAGTGTTGTCGACCGGATCGAAATCGTTCGCGGCCCCGGGTCGGCGGCCTACGGCAGCAATGCCATGTTCGCGGTCATCAACGTCATCACCAAGACCGCCGCCGATGCGCAAGAAACCTTCATACAAGGCGGAGTGGGAAGCTTCGGCCGCAAGGAAGTTTCGGTTGGTCATTCAGGGAGCGTCGGCGCGGGCGTGCAGCTCGTCGCGAATGCGTACTGGCGCAATATGGATGGCCAGGACCTGTACTTCCCCGAATTCGACGCACCCGAAACGAACTTCGGTATTGCGACGAAGCGAGATGCTGAGGAAGCCGGGGGTGCTTTTGCCGAGCTGCGCTGGGGAGACTTCTCCATCTCCGTGGGCGGGCAGAAACGTGACAAGGGCCTTGCCGCGGGCGCTTTCGGGGCCCTGTTCAACGAACAGAGCAACGAGATCAGCAACGATTGGCTGAGCTCGGCAATGCGCTACGAGACCGTCCTGAGTTCCGACGTGTCGGTTGCGGGGGGAGTATCCTACGATCGTTCGCACACGAGAGGTCATCTTCTCATGGCGGGGCCGGGGGGCACTCTCGACTTCCACTCGCGAGGCCAGCGGTTCACCGCCGACGGCCAGCTTCAATGGGATCCGATCGCCAGCAACAGGCTCTCGGTGGGTATCGAAGTCCAATCGAGATTCCACGTCGAGAACACGGTCGACGTCAACAGCGGATTTCTCGTCACCACGCTGGAGTCTCCGTTTACGATTCTCTCCGCCTGGGCGCAGGATGAGTGGTCGGTCACTCAGGATCTGTCGCTTCACGCTGGTGCGCGCCTCGATCACTACTCGACCGTCGGTTCCGCGCTCACGCCGCGGGCAGCTGTGGTGTACCGTCTGGCTGACGACGGGACCTTCAAGGTCCTGTATGGTGAGGCCTTCCGGGCGCCCACACCCTTCGAGCTGTTCGTGGGGCAGCCCGGGCTGGTTCTCAGCAATCCGGATCTCGAGCCTGAGAGAATTCGAACACTGGAACTGGCGTACGAGCGAAGGCTGACGGATGGCCTGTTCGGTGCCATCTCCTTCTACGATATCCGGATGACCAATCTCATCGACCGGCTGTTTGATCCGCTGTCAGGGCTCCCGAAATTCTTCAATCAGAGTTCCGCGGAAGGTCGCGGGTTCGAAGTGGAGCTCAAAGCGCAGCCCGGCGAGCGGTTCGGCGGCACGATGAGCGCGGCGTACCAGCTCGTGAGCGAATCGAACGACATGGGTCTCCCGAACTCACCGAGGTTCTCGCTGCGAGTCACCGGGTGGACGCTGGCGCCGGCCGGCGTGACGATCGCTTCGACGTTCCGCCACGATTCATCCCGGCTGACGCTCGGCGGTTCGCAAACATCCCCTGCGACGGTTGTCGATCTGGGACTCAACTCGCCCGAGCACTGGCCGGTGCAGGTTTCGCTTTCCGTGAGGAACCTGCTCGACGAGCAGTATTCAACTCCGGTCGGACTCGAGTTTCCTCAGCAGGCAATCCGTCAGGATGGACGTTCCGTAGTCGCCACTCTGCGCACCTGGTTCTGACGTGCAGCGAGGATTTTTCGTGATGCTTCGCCGATCAGCTGTCGTCGCGGCCGTTGGTCTGCTGGGGATGGGACACCCTGCCGTGGCGCAGGAGATGCCCCTGCCAGTTGGCGTTCAGCTCGCCGTACTCTCCCAGGTCATGCAGTTCGATCGGAACTTCACGGCTGATCGGGACGAGGCGGTCATAGCGGTCTTGTATCAGCGGCGTTCCAGGGAATCGACGGCCGCCATGGACGAGGCGACGAGTGTCCTGCGAGACGAGCTCGCGTTCTGGTTTGGCGGCCGACCCATTCGCGTCGTAGCGGTCGACGTGGGCGGAACTGACGATCCGCTCGCGCTGCAGTGGCTGATGCCCGCCAGAACGGATGTCGTGTACCTGACTCCACTCCGGTCTTTTGACGTGCGGTCCATCTCGCAGACGGGGCGGGATCTGGGCATCCTCACCCTGACCGGCGTCCCGGAGTACGTGGAACTCGGCATCGCGATCGGGCTGGACCGGGAGCGCGGACGGCCACGGATTCTGGTCAACCTCGAGGCGGCGATCGCGGGAGGGGCTGATCTCAGCTCCGAGTTGCTCAAGCTCGCCAGAATGGTGAGGTCCTAGTGGCCGGGCACAAGGTGCCTCGGCTGAGCTGGCTGCCCCGCAATTCCTTGCGATTCAGGATGGCCGTCATGTTTGCCGGCCTGTTGGGCGTCATCTCGACATTCATCTACCTGTACGTTCCGGACCGCTTCGAGCGGGTGGCTCTCGAAGCTCTCCAAAACCGCACCGAGGCGCTGGCGACGATCCAGGCGTTCACGGTGCGCTCCGGTGTGGTGTTCGGCGACACGCTGGCCATCTCCGAGGCACTTCAGGGCGCCATGCTTGGCGACGAGGTGCTGTACATAGCGGTGCGTGACTCGGCGGGAGCGTTGCTCACCGAGCTTGACGACAGGCAGCCGGGGAGCGAGTGGGATCTGGAACCGATCTCGGCCTCCGTGCCGGTCATGCTCGCCGACGCCCGTATCGGTACGCTGGAACTCGTTGCTTCGTCTCACGCCCTTCGGCGCGAGGCCAGGGAGTCCGCGAATTTCATTGCTCTCGTGAGTTTGATCATCTTCACCGTCGGGACGCTGTTAACGGTGGCAATCAGCACAACCGTCACCCGTCCATTGCGAAAGATCATCGGATCGACCGAAGTGATTGCGGAAGGCGACCTCCAACATCGCATTTCGACGGATGGACCCGTCGAAATCGGTCAGCTTGCTCGATCGATGAACCTCATGGTGAGCAGGCTCCGAAACTTGAGTGCGCAGAATGAAGCAGGCAAAGACAAACTGGAACGCATCCTCGACAATTTGCCGCTGGCCGTCACGGTGTACGGGGACGACGGGCATATCGAGTACGTCAATCCTGCTGCGGTTCCGGAACCTGATTGGCGACAGTGGATTCTCGGGCGGTCGGAAGAAGAATACTGGCGCCATCGCGGATTCTCGGCATCAGATGGCGTCTATCCGACTGACATGATCCGGGAGACCCTCGCCGCGCAGTCGGTCTCGG